>Ga0082212_10011827_pt1 | contig 11036 bp, 10 predicted proteins | sample TergutNt197P3_FD_71548 | JGI IMG/M metagenome (GOLD analysis project Ga0082212, IMG submission 71548) | Neocapritermes taracua P3 segment gut microbial communities from Petit-Saut dam, French Guiana - Nt197 P3 | ecosystem: Host-associated > Arthropoda: Insects > Digestive system > Gut ... | reverse complement strand
ATTATCGTTCAATTCTTTTTTATTGTTTATCCTTAATTTAGAAAGCTACCAACTTTTTTTAACTCGTCAATCTCTTCTGGCGTAAAACCCGATTCGGCCAACGTTTGAGGTGTGGAACAATAATAGGTATATTCCTGCGGTGAGACTGAAATACTATCTACCGGATGGTCTATGATCGTTTCAATGAAGAAACGCGCTATCCTGTTATTTTCCATCAGGTTTATGAAAACCGTATCATAAATTGGATTGGCGATATAAACTGCATGCATGATTAAAAAATATTTTCAGTTTTCATTGTGCAAATGTAGATGATTTTTTCCACAATACATACAAACTAACGAAAAAATCGTCCTAGCAGATTACAAAATCGATTGAAAGGATAATTTTTGACCTGTAAAGATAACGGTTATTTCGATTGTATCGCCGGGTTCAAGCGGGCAATTCAGGTATAGAGTTACCGTGTTGGCGTCACTTTTGAAATGACGGAAGCCTATGCCCTTACCATTGACCTTTACAGAAAAATTAGTCTGGGCATTATCCACAGTAATAGCTGCTGCGTTACTATACTCGAAGACCGGCAACACCGGGGTTTTGAGTGAGAGATTTGCAGCTAAACCGCATACCGGATTTAATAGCGCCTCATCTTCTGCCGTTCGCGCCGGTTTTTTTACGCCGCCGGGACGAAGGAAGGGATTGAGGAAGTTTTTGGGTTCTGCCGCATCTTTACCGATTGTACGTCGTACCGATACATTGGAGAGGGCATTCCCAAATTCTGTTGTATCCGGATAGTAAAGGACACCACCCAGAAAGCCCATGTTATTATTAGGAAACTGCGGGTTCGCAGATTTTTTGACGGTTATGTCGTAAATCATAGGGGTGGACCAAGACACCCAGTTGACGGCATGGTTCGTATGGCCGGAATAGGGATCATCGCGCAAGGTTTCGAAAACTGTACAACCCCAGGCTATCAGGGCATCTTCGCTGTTTATTTTTACCGTTTCTCCACCCCCTATCAGACCTGATTTTAGGGTTAGGTACCGGTTAAGTTCCGCGTCATGTTGCAGATATTTCCAGTCGCCGGATAACACTCTGTAGTATGGGTCGCCTACTTTATTCTCGTACCACAAACCTAAATCACCCGACCAGAACAGCCGTTTGAAAGCCTCAAAACCCCAAGGGTCATAACGGTAAAATTCCCACCGGTTGCTGACCGGCGTCCATGTACCATCATTCGTGCCGTCTTTCGATTCGCGACTTGTCCCGTGCCAATAAGTCGCGACAGTCGAGACATATTCTACTCTGTTTGAGAGGTATGCCCCCACATTGTTTTCGTCGTAATACCTGCGACCATTCACCTCGCTGATAGCTGTATTGTGCGCAGAGGAGATGTTTGTATTCACCCAGGGCGCATAACTGTTGGCCCCGGAATAGCTGTCGATACCATGACCTCCTTCGTGATAAAGCAGATACTCATTTTTATACCGTGTCATGCTGTAGTCGCGGGTGATGTTGTTCGCCTGATCCTGAAAGATGGTTCCGCCCCACCCTTCTACGTATAGTCCGGTGTGGTAATTACCGGCTTGCTGGCCTCTCCGCTCAGGTTGCTGGTTGGGGTGTTGTCCTTCAGCCACTACCAACATACCACCGCCTTGCTTCGCGGCAAAGTCGGCAATTCGTTGGCCAGGCCGGTCATACTTTGACGAGGTAAGAAGTTCATCTTCGGAATAGACTATACCGCTCGGCCATCTGTCGTATTCCTCGTACAGGTTATTAGTAAAACCCAAATCATAATACATGCCGGAAAGTATTAATACATCTTTTGAGACACCCGCATCGCCATATATGTAAACGCCTGTCAGCGGGCTGCGATATACATTGCACACCCATGGACTAAATTCCGCCGTTTGGCTTTTAGTTGATGAAAGTCGATTGTCAGCCCAATCGCATATCGGGTCGTCGCCTGTGTATTGTACCCTGAACAAACCATTCATACCGGCCCCATACCGGCTAATCGCTTCATCCAGACCAACATATTGGCCAAACCTTAAAGCAGTAGGGCTGGCTGTTTGGTCATCGGCTATCCATCCACCGGCGGATTGTTTGCGCTCGTCAATATCTTCTTCGGTAAAACCACGAAAGCTGCGTCCATAAGCGCCTTTAGTGAAAGAGCCAATATTGGAAACATTGCCGGATGCGTTGTTGGAAGGATTAAAATCGGAAGCAGTACGACCGGAGGCATTGGATTCTGAAAAAGTACGACCGGATGTGTTACGTCCCGAGCTGTTTAGTTGTAAAGTAATGGCGCGCCATAAATATCCGCCTGCCATACCAATAATTGAAATATCAACCCAGGTTTGACCATTGTCGGCGCTGTGTTGTACTTTCCAGTTTTTAATGTTATAGAGGGCGGTCATTGTTTTTACTTCGCGGTTGAACTTGATTTCAATTTGGTTATCTGCGATTACCAACGCATGCTCTATGTTTAATGCCGGATACGGCTCGGTGGTGATGTCGAAATTATCTATTTGCGAATGCCAAAACCAAGGCATTGCCGAACGGACGCCGTCTCTCCCATTGTCGAAGCCTGTACTGTTTTCGCTCGAAAAATATTCCCATTCGCCAAAGATGCCACACAGGGGACGGTACAGCGCATAGTCGTACCTTTTCAGTTCTTCGCGGGTATTAACAGGGCCGCCGTTATATGTCCATTTGCCGTCTGCTGTTTCCGGTATAAACTCATAAAAGATCATGGCGCCATAGACAAAATAGTCTTCTTCGCTTTGAATCATCATTGTAGCGGGGTACATATTGTTTGCGCGCGCATTTTCAAAAGCCGCCCTCACATGCTTATCATACCGGTAGTCGTCGGGATCGTTGTAAACGCTGCGGGGGACGCGTCGACATCCTAATGTGGCGCCATTCACCGATCCGTCCACGCCTACCCGCCAGAACATTCGCGTAAAAGCTTCACCAAGGAAAAAGAAATCGCTCTTCACGCGTTCCATCGTTCCAGCGCTTTTTTGTCGCATCACATCATCGGCAGTTGCGACGATGACAGGTTTTTCCAACGTCCCTTCAATAATGCGGCGGGTCTTATAATCAGCCGGATCGAACAGTTCGCGCCACTGTGGCGCTTCATAGACCGATTGGTCGGCGCCGACCATCATGATAACCACGCCATAGTCCACCGCATTTTGTGTTATCATCTCAGCGCGTCCGGTCATCCTGTGTATCCCGCCAGCTGCATAGTCGATAACATGTTCGTTCGAATAGGCGATACCAAGATGGGAATCATTCTCAGCTGAAGTTCCGCAGTTAGCCGATCCGGCGACGGCGAGTTTCGATTTTGAGCCTATATTCAAATAATCATAGAACGGCACCCAGGTGGCAGTCACAGATTTCGTCCCAGTGATAACCTTTACGCCGGAAGCAGTTTGTGGTCCAAGGATGGCTTGGGTATTGTTACCCGGCGTCGGTGATATGCCTGTTTTACCTCGTAATGTACCCACATTCAACGGTTTTGTCAGTCGGATGTTGATCACAGGAGCGTCTGCATATCGCCCGAAATCGAAGTAAGAAAGATAGGTATATGCCACTTTTATCCCGTCAACCGTAACGACAAAACTCTCATACACCTCCTGCGTACTTGTAGGCTTGGTGTTGCAACCAATTTCAATTTCTTGTGCAGTAATGAGTCTTACGGAGTTTACAGTAAGTGTTTTAGACATACTGATCCCTTGCCCATAACAGACAATAAACACTATCAACGATAAAAATAACTTTTTCATGTACATAAATAGTCTGATAATAATCCCATACAAAAGACGATGGTGCAAAGATACTGAATAAATCCTACCTTCGCAATTTCACCTGGAGTATTTGGTATATTTCCACATAAGGCTTGGTAAGAAAAATCGGTGACTAAGAACGATGTTGTTCCAAACACGATTATACTAGTTATTACATGCGAATGTTGTTTCATACGTACATTTTTTATTTTTTATATTTCGGTCGTATGGAACTCGCATGTTCATTTACTTATGTGTATTAAGGTACATGCTCGTTTTATATTGTCTTTTTGGCAGCAAAATAAACATTTGATGAGTGATTTCTTTTCAAAACACAATATGCCATTTACAAGTTTGGGAATATCATGTTTCTATATAAAATTACTACTAACGACTCTGTTTTTCTGCTTTGGTTCAGGAAAGTGACAGAGGGATAGGTTAGTACGCCTCCATCAGGATTATCCAAACACTACGATTTCCGGCATATAAAAAAAATACAAAAATTTTTGCAAAATATTTGGTGGTATGATTTTTTGTTGTACCTTTGCACCATTATTATAGTACAATAGATATTCATTATAATATATATACGTATGATTACATTTACATTAGATTACACATCTGGAGTGCCGGTTTACCGGCAGATTATCGACCAAATTCGATTTGGTATCGTATCAGGGCAGCTCAAATTAGGGGAGCAGCTGCCCACCGTCAGGGCGCTTGCCGTCGAATTAAAAGTAAACCTGAATACCGTATCCAAAGCGTACAAGGAATTGGAAATCAAAGACATTCTGGAGACGCAGCAGGGTACCGGCACCTTTATCAACAAAACCGACCTTGTCGTCCCTGAAAAAGAACGGGAGGATAAGCTGAAAGAGATATGCACACAGCTTTCATCCGTTGCCTTCAGTTACGGTTTTAGCCTTGACGAGGTCATTCATGGATTAATGAAAATTGAAACCTTTAAATAATTATAACTATGACAACAAATGATTTAAACAAGGGATGGTTTAATCCCATTTCGCTTTCCGTTTTGCTGATACTGATTGGCGTATCGGCTGTTTTGTATATTTTACACATTATCACAATTCCGATCTTGTCATCATTGCTACTTGCATCGGTATTATTTGCTTCTGCGATTCGCATCGCCAACCAATGGGAGCGTGCAGTCGTATTACGTATGGGGAAATTCAAAGGACTAAAAGGGCCAGGTCCTTTTATGATTATTCCTATCATTGACAACATCCCTGTTTATATCGACCAGCGGGTGCGGGTAAGCGCTTTCAAGGCCGAGCAGACACTTTCAAAAGACACTGTGCCGGTTAATGTGGATGCGGTGGTTTATTGGACGGTATGGGACGTCGAAAAGGCAGCTTTGGAGGTGCAAAATTATATCAAAGCCATTGAGCATATTGCCCAGACCGGTTTAAGAGACACCATTGGCAAACATGAACTGTCGGAGCTTTTACAGGATCGCGACAAAATTGCAGAAGATTTGCAGCAGGTGTTGGACAGGAATACCAATCCATGGGGTATCACCTGTCAAACTGTTGGTATAAAGGACATAGTCATCCCACAGGCATTAGCCGACTCCATGAGCAAAGAGGCGCAAGCCGAACGCGAAAGACGGGCGCGCGTCATCTTAGGTACTGCCGAGACCGAAATAGCAGAAAAATTTGAGCAAGCCAGTAAAAAGTATACGAACAACCCTGTGGCGTTGCATCTGCGGGGCATGAATATGCTGTTCGAAGGCTTGAAAGAGAAAGGTTCTATGGTCATTGTACCCAGTTCGGCGTTGGAAACTATGAACTTAGGCGCCATGGGAGGTTTAGTATCGCTCGCCAAATGCAACGAAACGGGCGTATAATTTATTTCTAAAAATTAATATTTTCTCCTTTCTATTTTCTGAAAAATGCTATCTTTGCGTCGATAATTTTATTAAAGCAGACATATCAATAACACGCAGTATGATTTCATTTGACTGGGCGATGAAACGCCTACTTAGCAACAAGGCCAACTTTAAGGTGCTAGAAGGCTTTTTGAATGAGCTGTTGGGTCGAAAATCATCATCCATAACATCTTTGAAAGCGCAAGTAACCCGACACATAAAGACAACAAAACCAACATTGTAGATGTTTTAGTAGAAGCCGATAGCTGAGAATTAGTCATCATGATACGGGATGACTTCAAAGCACAGGTTCTGGCAAAAGCGAGATATGATTATGTAATTTTAGAAAGTTCGCTTGCAGAATAAAATTGATATGAATTGAAAATCGGGCTTAGCCAAAATCGGCCCCAGCCAAAATCGACGTAGTCAAATACACTCTATGAACCGACATTTTTTGGAAATAGAAAAAAATAATTTAAATTTGCATTTAAAATTAATATAATACATAAAACGATGAAAGTAGGAAGAAACGATCCGTGTCCTTGTGGAAGCGGAAAGAAGTACAAGAAATGTTGCCTTCCAAATGAAGAAAAAAAACAAGCGGAGGCAATCAAAAAAAGTTTTGCCGAAGCTCGTGAAAGAGACAAACTGGAAGCATGGGAGCCTGAAGATGAAGAGCTGAATAGTGACTTTGACTCCACAGTGTATGAGGAAGCAAAGGAAGACAATGAATCGCAGTTCGACGATACATCGGACGATCTGTCTGATTTTCTGGAAGATTATGAATCTCAAGAAGACCCGGACGATCTACCTGAGATTTCGAAAGAAGACCAGAAGATAGTCGATGATTGGTGGGAAAAAAATGAAAGTATAAATAATGCCGAATTGCATCTGGAGCATCTCATTCAATTCATAGATACATATCCTCACTTAGTTGAAAATCTTGGATTGGATAACGATCTGCTTTATAATCTTGATAATGAACTTTTCATAGACGGGAAATACGAACTATTTGTAGCGCTTTTGCTCCGCATACGTAAAGAATTTCCAAAAGCATACGAGAAATGTCATGGATACTTCAATGTCAATTTATTACTTTGGCACATAGTACAAGGACGAATAGAGGAGATAAGTCCGTTTTTTGACTGGTTTCGACAAGATGAAAAAGGCATAAGTCGATTTGAATTAGCCAATATTATCATTTTTTTCCGCGCAACAGATCACGCAGATATACTGATTAATGAATTGGAGTCAATCTTGAGTTTAAAGATGTTTAAAATTGTAAGGTTCAATCGCATAGTATCGCAATACATAGATAAACCCGTATCCGATGATACTATAAGTTTAATGTGGGATGAAGTTGCTTCACAAGGCTTTGAGCCTGAATGGCTGGGAGGCATAGAAGCATTGGGTAATCGATTTACACAAATGAAGCGTCCATTTACAGAATGGGAAGTTGAAGTCCCGAAAAAGAAGTCGCAAATAGATACATATTACATAAATCTTACCGACAATTTTACCTATTTTCTTTATCAAAAAACAGGTATCTCTTACGACTGCGCCGAATTTTATGCCGATACCATTTATAACTATTATGATAATTTGATTTCTAAAAATAGATGTCCAAAGGACATTTTTTCTCTTGATCAACAATCGTTCAACGAAAATGCGTATTATATGTGCTGGGATTTGTTTGATTGCAACATAATGAATTTAGTTCAATTAAATGCGCTCTACTATTTTGCCGAATATTTACACACATGCGGGAATATGACGGAAGAGAGAAAAAATGAGTTTCAGCAATTCATCACCGGAAGCTTTCGGGATTATTTTGAGGACGAAAAGGATTCAGGCCCGATAATGCTTTCTTTCAGCCGGTTCCCAATATGGGAATTACGTAATACGGTAGAATAATAAAATGCAAATGACCATAAAAAAGAAACCTGCCTTACCTTTATATATGCAGATATTGGCAGGGATGATCATCGGAATTATCATCGGATTTATCGCTTTTCAGCTAAAAGGCGAAAGGTTTATAAATTATTGGATTGTTCCTTGGGGGCAATTGTTTATTCGGTTGTTGCAACTTATTGCTATACCGTTGATTTTTGTTTCGCTCATCAAAGGGATCATGAGCTTGGACAGTATCAAGTCGTTTTCCCGGTTGGGCATTAAAACAATCATTTATTATCTGGCTACCACCCTGTTTGCTGTTATATTAGGTATAACTATCGGATTGATAGTGAAGCCTGGAAGCTTAGTTGATCGTACAAGGGTTGAATCAATCAAAGGCGACTTTGACATGTTTGTTGCTGAAAAAGCACAGGCAGCAGAACAAACACAGGAAAAAGGACCTTTAGGATTTCTGCAAGACATTGTCCCCAGCAACATTGTTGACGCCGCCTCCAGTAATTCGAGTATGTTACAGGTTATCTTCTTTGCCGTATTTTTTGCTGTAGCGGCTTTAGCGATACCAAAAGAAAAGTCTAAAACGGTCACGAGCTTTATTGATGGACTGAATGAAATAATCTTCCGCATGGTCGATTATATTATCGCCTTTGCACCGGTTGGCGTTACCGCATTGATGGCCGGATTGATAGTTTCTTTTGGGGGCGATCTGAGTATGTTTGTCGCTTTAGGAACGTTTGCTTTGTGTGTGGTATGCGCCATGTTTTTTTTGATGTTACTGTTCTATCCTGTGTTGATCCGTTTTTTATCCAAAATATCTGTATCGGAATTTTTAAAAGCGACCTATCCGGTACAACTTTTTGCATTTACAACAAGCAGCAGCGCTGCGACACTCCCAGTAACTATGGAAGCGGTAAAAAATGACCTGCATGTAGCGAAAGAAACAGCTTCGTTTGTACTTCCTTTAGGCACTACCATAAACATGGACGGCGCAAGCTGTTATCAGGCTATATCTATTCTTTTTATCGCCCAGGTTTTAGGCATAGACTTGAGTTTTTCGCAAATATTAATCGTTGTAGGTATGACGGTTCTTTCGTCCATCGGCACGCCAGCCATTCCCAGTGGGAGTTTTGTCATCTTGACGATGGTTCTCACCTCTGTTGGCATCCCCCCCGAAGGGTTGGCATTGATTATAGGTATAGACCGCCCCCTCGATATGCTCCGCACAGTTGTCAATGTTACAGGCGACATCACCTGCGCCGTTATCGTCGATGGAAAGTAAACTTATCTTTTTCCTAAGTCATGGTCTATGCAGTATAGACTATGAACGCCGAAAACCTGTAATTTGTCCAAAATAGATTTTACCTGCTCTTCTTCTTCTACCTGTTCTTTTAAAAACCAACGAAGGAACTCTTGCGTCGCCTTATCATTCTCAGCGACGGCTAAATCAAATAGATCGTCAATACATTTCGACACAGTCAATTCTTGTTTGTACGCGCCCTCAAAAATTTCTTGAGGGCTATTCCATACAGTAGGAACAGCATCTATCGGGCTGATAATAATTTTCCCGCCACGCATAATACCGAAATTAATCAGCTTATAGGCATGATCCAATTCTTCTTGGGATTGTTTTTTAAACCAATTGGCGCATCCGGATAAACCTGTTTCCTGAAAATAGACTGAGGCGGATAGATAAAGGTTTGACGACCACATTTCTGCCTTAATCTGGGCATTAAAAGCATCTGTTAATTTTGTTGTAAGTACCATATTATCATGTTATTAATAGTTAATTATTAGTCGAAATCACATTAATCGACCAACAAAATTAATATTTTTCTAAAAAAACAATTATTTTTCTTCTTTTTTGAGGACTTTGGCCGGTTTGTCGATTTTTTTGAAAGCGGCAATGAGCTTCTCATTTGTCGTTTTATCCGAACGATAGGTTACTTCAACGGTCTTTTTTTGCAAATCGCATTTGAGGTCGGTGACGCCTTTCTCAAAAGCGATGTTCTTTTCGATCTTCTTTATGCAGTTTTCACAACTCATACTCTCTACTGAGAAGGTTGTCTTTACTACATTACTCTTTTTCTTTGCTTCCTGCGCCGATGACATTGATATAGTGAACATTGCGCAAACCATAATTGTTAAAATTTGTTTCATAAAGATGATATTTAAATTGTTAAAAAAATTAATCTCGACTGATATTATAACGCAGACCGACATAGACTTTTCGTCCGTGCATTGGACCCCAAACCATGGATCCATCAAAATGTTCCCCACGCGGGTTCTTGGCGTCTATGATGGGATTGTCCTGTGTGAAGCTAAACAAGTTTTCAGCGCCGCTATAGACCGACCAGTAACGGAAGTATTTTGTGAGCTGAACATTCCAAATTTGAAAAGCGTTAAAATCGACCTCCCACAGCGGGTTGGCAACATCAGGCGCAGGCATGCGTCCTCCACCGTTGAACTGTCCGGTCAAGTCAATCTGCCATTTTTTGAGCGGTGTTTGGTAAAAGACTGTTACCAATCCTTTGAAATCGCTAACTAACGGTTTCTTCAAACGACTGATCACACCGTCCGAATTGCGGTAGTCGGTTTTCGCATCCATATAGCGGTAAGCGCCTGTTAAAGACAATCCGCGAATATAGGGAATTTGAAAAGTGGCTTCCACCTGATAGCTATTTGAGTAGGATTTTCCTGCCAGATTATAAAACCTGACTGCATGAGGGTCACTGTCCATGTCAATAACTACCTGTCTGCGGAAATCTGTATAATACCATTCCGTGTTGATAATAAGCTCTTTACCTGCAATGGGAATGTAAAAGGAAAAATTAAGACCGGTATTCCATGCTTCTTCCTGATTCAAATGGTCTTCTATCAGGATTTTACGGCTGCTGGAAAGCAAGAAATTGTTTTCAGTCAGCACATTGGCTGTGCGAAATCCTTTGCCCGCCGATGCACGGACGTTAAACCACTCTAACGGATTATATTTCAAATGGATTCGGGGAGTTACAAAAAAATTATAGACAGAACTGTGGTCGGCACGCACACCTGCCAACAAGATAAGTTGGTCATTATAATTAAAGGTATATTGTACATACGCGCCAGGTACCGTCTCGCTTCGGTTATAGTTCCTTCGTTCGTTTTTCTGTGTGATATTTTCGTCAAATCCGTCATAATTAAAGCTTAACCCTGTACTCAAACTATGCATTGACAGCAAATCTTTTTCGTACATCAAGCTGGCATACAGGTTCTTTTGATACACATTATAGGGTGTTCGGTCGTACATAGAGCGTTGTTCGTGGTATGAACCCGAAACGATTAAAGCCATGCTTTCCGTCTTTTCCGTATTGACGATATAAGCCTGTTTGGTATAACCTTCCACCCGGTTTGTATTTATGGTTATGCGGTAAGGGTCTGTTATGTGATGATGCTTCGCAGCTTGTCCTCCG
>Ga0082212_10011826_pt1 | contig 11036 bp, 12 predicted proteins | sample TergutNt197P3_FD_71548 | JGI IMG/M metagenome (GOLD analysis project Ga0082212, IMG submission 71548) | Neocapritermes taracua P3 segment gut microbial communities from Petit-Saut dam, French Guiana - Nt197 P3 | ecosystem: Host-associated > Arthropoda: Insects > Digestive system > Gut ... | reverse complement strand
TAATAAAGCACATAACTGAGCATTTTCATTAACATTAGTAAATCCTATAATGATTTTAATTTTAGGGAAGATGCCAATAAGTGTTGCTCTAACATCACCTGCCATATTTCTATCAGCATCTTTCCACAATTTATTTCTACCTAGTTTATAAGATTTAATATAAGGTATTTTCACACCATCAATTTTTAATAAATCACCACTTATCATACAAACACACCTTCATTTCTTTCAAAAGACTTAGAGTTTATACCATCAATGATTTTATTGATAAGTGTATCTTCCCCAATCTTAACTGTTAGATTAATAGGTGTATCACTATCTATAAGCTCACCTATCTTTTCAGCTAAAACATCATTTTTAGATGCTATGCTGTGAGTTATTGTGCCATTTATATTTGTGTTAGGTAGGTCATTAATATCTGCAAGTTCATACTCTGCTGCTCTACTAACATCTTTAAAGATATTTTCAAAAGCATTTACTGTATTATCTGCCTCACCTTCAATACCTTGTATATACCCCTCCATTGTATTCTCACCAATAGCTGCAAAAACCTTTGATGGTGATTTGATGCCTAGAACTTTTTGAACTGATGATACTGCATCTTTAAACACACCACCAATATTAGAGATAAATGAATTTTTATTATTTTTAACTCCTTGCTCTGCACCTGTAACCATATTTTTACCAATGCTCTCAAAAATCTTAGATGGTGAATTTATTTGTAGCTCTTTTTCAAGTTGCTTAACTACACCATTTCCTAAAATATCACTAACTGCATTGTTTAAATCTTTTTTCTTGATTTTCAAGCCATCTTCTGTGCCTTTTACCATATTTGTACCAACACCTGTATAGGCTTTGTACATTTCATTAGCATGGTCTATAGCATCTGCAACTCTTTGTCTGTTTTCTTTATTATTTTTGCTATTCATTAATTTTTGAGCATCTTCTAAATCTTTTATTGCATCATTATATTGTTGTTTCATTATTCTGTTTTGTTCTTCCATGCTTAAAACTGCAACATCTTTTCTAGTCATATAATTTGTCATGTCCATTTTAAGAAGTTGCTCAGCCTTTTTAGTATTACCCTCTAAACTTGCTGTCATGGCATCTTCATATCTCATAATGTCATTTGATGTTCTTTCATGGGTATCTCTAGCTGCTTGATAGGCTTTCATAGCATCTTCATAAGCAGCTCTATTTGTTTTACTATTTTTTTGAGCCAAATTTGCCCTTGCAGTTTCTAAATCAGCCTCAGCTTTTATCATGTCATTTTTAGCTTTTGTTTCCTTTATAATAGCCTCTTTATATTCAATTTCACGAGCCTCAAAGAGTAGTTGAAGTTTCTTTTGTTCAATATATTTTTCAGTTGTAGTCATGAGGTCATTATAGCCTTGTATCTGATTTCCAACCATTTGATACTCTGTGTCCATAGCTTTGTTTAATTCATTTAAAATAAAGTTGGCTCTTGCTCTATCTTTTTCATTAACATTGCCTTTTTCATCAGCTAAACCTTTAAGCTCATTTTTTAGTTTTTCCATATAAGCCATTTCAGCCAAACCATTATTAACTACTTCTTGTTGATTTTTTTGCATATCTTTATAAGCATTGTTTTTTTCTTCCATTGCCTCTTTTGATTTTTCCATTTCTGCTGCAAATTTCTTTTCTTCTGCACTTGCTGAGTTTAACCAACTTACTAATAAAATTATACCTGCTACTAAGGCTGCAACACCTGCCACGATTGCAACAATAGGATTGGCATATAAAGCTGCATTCCATAACCATGTAGCAGCAGTAACTGCCCCTGTTGCGATTGCTTGAGCTGTAGAAGTTGCTATCATTGCCAAACTCGCACCATTTGCTGTTAGCTTTGCTGCAGTTAGAGTAACCCAAGCTGCTGCTTGTTTTCCTATTTCAACTGCACCTTTTACTAAATTAACTATAAAATCTTTTGCATATAAGGCTGTTAAAGCTATAGTTTCTGCTTTATCAGTTAGTTTTGCTATAGTTAAACCATGTAAAGCTGTAGCCATATTTTTCATAACTGTTATTGTGCCTCCACTCATTTGAATAAAAGCCAATAATTGAGTAACTTTCCATGCTGCAAAAAATGCCAAGATAACACCTGTCATTGCATTAACAACACTTTGATTTCTACTCATCCAATTACCAATATTAGTTAAAGATTTTCCTAAATTATTTAAAATACTTACAACTACTCCACCCGTCCATTTTGCTATAGGTATTAAAAATTTCTCTAACAACCATTTGCCAACACTCATAAAACCTTTTAATAAAGGATTTAGAACTCTTAAAGCACCTGCAGTTAAATTTAAAAAAGATGGTAGTAGTTCTGTTATTGTCCATTTTGCAAGTGGTTTTAATAAATTCTCATAACCCCACTTTAAACCATCCCAAATTGTAGCACCAAAAGGCACTAAAGCATCATAAACATTTTTAAGTGAATTTGTTAGTGGTGTCCAATCAACAGAATTAAATAAACCTTTTAATTTATCAACTATTTCATCAGCTCTACTTGATATGTTATCAAAAATAGAAAAGTCATACTCTATTAGTGGCACATCTATTGCACCACTACCTGCACCACCCATAGCACCAACTGAGCCATCTTCATTTAAAACATTCATTTCATCAAAACCTGCTAAGGTTTTCTTTAATTCTTTAGCTTTTTTATTTGCACCTGCTAAATTACTACTCACACCACCTGCAGCATCAGAAGTTTTAATCATCTCTTCTGAGGCTTTACTTCCTATAGGCACTCTAAAAAAAGCAGCTATCACTCCAACTGCTTGTGTCATTAATTTCACAAAAGCATTTAGATATGGCAAAGTTGCTTTTAATATTGGTATAAATAATTGTCCAAAGTCTTGTGATAAAGTTCTTAAACTGTCTTTCAACATTCTTAGCTGTGCATTAGGTGTATTTAAAGTATTAGCTAAAAATCCTTGCATATTAGCTGATTGTTTCATTATAAGATTATATCTAGCCATTGTCTTTTGAGCCTCATTAAGTTCTGCACCTTGCTTAGCAAGTCCCATTCTATAAGCCTCTTCTTTAGTCATTGTTTCATTTACAACTATACCTAATTGCCTTAATGCAATAACATTACCTGTTAAACCACTTTGCAATTTAGACAATGCCTCATCTGTTGTTATATTCCAAAAACTAGCCATATCTTGAGTTAGCATAGATAAACTTTTACTCATCTTATATGAGCTTTCACTTGCAACTCCTAGTGAAGTTGTAATGTTATACATAACACTCATAAATCTTCGCATTTCACTTCTTGATATTCCTAGTTTTGCTTTTAAATCTTCTGTAAAATCTCTAGTAGCATCTTTCCAATCTTGCATTGTAGTTAAATAAACGGCATCACCTGCAATATAATCTAAACCACTTTTTATGCTTTTTTTGAGCATTGCACCTATTCCTAAACCTACTGCTGCTTTTTTTATCATGCTAAAAGCATTGCTAATTTTAGTTGTGCTGCTAGTTACTTTTTTCTCTAAATCCAAAATAGATGAATTAGCTTTTGCTAGTTCACTTTTTAAATTAGTAGTATTTGCTGTTATCAGCACCTCTAACTGTTCAATAGTCATAGATGCACCTCCTTTTTATTTCTTTATAATTCCTCCCATCATGAGTGTATTTCTTTTGATTACCTCTTCCATTTCATCTTCACTCATGACTTCTTTTTTCTTTTTATCAAGTTCATCAAAGTATGGCTTTTTAGGGTATTTCTTAGGGTCATTAAATGAAAAAGAGATATATTGTCCCAAAACATAATTCAATTTGTCTTGCAACTTCATATCACTTTCTCTTTTTTCTTCATAAGCCTCTAAATGTTTCTTAAATTGCAAGGGATTTAATCCCCAAAAATAATTTAAGTCTAACCCTATTTTGATTGCATCTTTTTCAAAACTTCGCCAAGTATCACCAAAACTTAAAGTATGTCCTCTATGTTCTGTTTTACTTGAGCTGCATTTTTCAGTTTCGCTGTCCTCATTGCCTCTACATCTAAGGCTCTTGACAAAAAACCATTGTTAGTTAAAGCCTCCACTATATCAAAAAGTAAATCATCTTTATCTTTAACTGAGGTATATTCATCAATAACACTTAATGCAACACTTCTGCTGACACCATGTATGCCATTGCTATCAACTAAACCTTTTTGAATAAATAAAGCTAAGTTATTAATGGTATTATCACTTATACATTGCTCAATACTCATGCTCTTTGCTTTTTCAATTTCATCAACCTTAGTAGCATTAAATTTTAAATTTAATTTTTCAACATAATTTCTTGTAGGCTTTCCTACTGTGTTATTATCTAACACTTCAATATTTTCATTATTCATAATTTTTTTCTTTCCTCTCTTCTTTCAAAAATTTTAAAAAATATTCGCTTACAACTTACAATATATTAAAAAATAATAAACTCTAAGTCATAAGCGAATTAATAAAGGGTAGCTTTTGCCACCCTATATAATCACTTATTTTTTCTAGTTATCACTTGGACTAAAAACAGGTTGTCCTGTTATTTTAAGTGAGCCACTAAAACCTAGTTTACCATCAACTGCAGCCTCGCTTGTTCCAAAAGATTTAATGAAAGCATCAAACTTCCATGTCCAGCCTTTAGGTGCTTTGATTTCCCAACTTTCAACTGCATTTGAGTTGATTAAAGCTAACATTTTTGTGATAGTTGCCTCATCATCATCTTTTTTAAGATAACCTTCAAAATCAACATCACCAATTTCAATGTCCCCTGGCATGTATTCTTTAGCTCTATCTGGACTATCTAAAGTTGTTACATCTTCTTCTGTAACTTCAAACTTTATTTCACCAATACGAGTTAAACTTCCTACTAACCAATCTTGAGTTTCACTTCCCTTTTTTATCTTAGTTAGTGATGTTCCAATTGCTTTAATATCGTTTTCCATAGTCTTCCTCCTTTATACTATTTTTTCAAACCTAGTAGCTATATGATATAAATCTTTTTCATCCATATCATTGCTAAATGTTAAGATATAATCATTATTTAACATAAGCTCAGTAACTTCTTTTAAAATATTACTTGCACTTATGCTATCATCTGCCCATATATCTATTTGAATTGCTAAATCTTGCCACAATATATTTTTGTCATGGTCTATTTTTCCAATAGCATTATTTAAAACAAAAAATGTTATAGCAGGTAGCTCTTTAAATACATTAGGCTTTTTCTGTGATACCAAATAAGGTAGTGTTTTTAAGATATTATAAATATCAGTTTTAGGTATATACATAATTAACCTCCCACTATAGAAAGCAATGCCTTGTTATATTCTTCTTTAACAAAACTAATAACTTGCTTTTTACTTTGAATTAAAGCAGGGTACATATAAGGCTGTGCTTTCATGCCTTTCCAAGTATCATGATAAGTTAAATTAACAGGGTATTCATAACTTCCATTACCTTTAATACCTGTGCCAAACTCAACATATTTTGCATATTCAATTACAGTAAATACTCTGCCAATAAAAAGTTTATTTTGTCTTTCTACTTCAACAGAGATACTACCTCTTAAAATACCTGTATCTTTAGGGCATAAAGCCTTAGCTTTTTTCTGTACTATTATTGCTGCTTGTCCTATTATGGGTGTTATATCAATATTTTCTAAATTATTAAACTTTCTTAAAAGTTTATCAACATTCTTTATTGCCATAACTCACCTACAATCAGCAAGTGGCTATCATGAGGAATTGCATCTTTAACTTTATATTTCTTATTTTCATAAGAAAAAACATCATTAACATTAATTAATGTTTCTTTATAAGTAGTTATTGCAATATCTATTTGATAGTCAATGCCATATTCTTCTTGTACTGCTTTTAAATTTATAAATCTTACATTACCTTTAAATGTATCTTTTATGTTGTTAGGTATTTTGATATTTCCACCCTCAGCATCAAAAGAGTGTTCAATATCTAAAACATCTATTTTTTTGTCATAAAAAATATCAGCTATTGCTGATTTCATACTCTTGGGGATTAACAACTTTAACCCTCCTATATCTTGCCATAACACTACTAAAACCTGTAAACATTTCATTGTCTGATGCTGTAGTAAAGTAGTTAGTTATAACATTAGCATAAGATATGGATTGTCCATTATCACTTATGCTATTAATAGCTCTATTAGGCTCTAGTGTTCCCATTTCTTTAATTGATTTCTTCAAACCATTATTTATGATTTGAGCTAACATTCTCTCAATATTTAAAGTTTCAATGTCATCTCTTCTTAAATATAGTTTTACTCTATCAATCACTTCAAGGGTAGCAAAATCAATTAACTTTTCATCTATATCTTTGATATTCTCATTAATAATAGCTAAATAATCTTTAATTTTACTGATAAAGTCCTCCATATTTACACCTCCTCTTGATTATTCAACAGAGTTTATAAGCTCTATTAATTCATCTTTTTTAATATTTTTTGCAAAGTCTAAACCTAGCTCTGTTGCTTTTGCTTTTAACTCAGCTATTGTAGGCTCACCATTTCCACTTGCTGCTTGATACACTTCATCATATTTTTCATATTGTTCAAGTAGTATTGGATTTGATACCTCCTCAATTAATCCTGTGTTTAGATTTTTGAATTTTTTGCTCATTTTTGGCACTCCTTTCTATTTTTATTCTTCTACAGTAGTGAAAGTAGCAAACTTAATTAAATCAGGCATAACTGATTTTGTTCCTTTAGAGAAAAACAACTCTAAAGCTATGTCATTACTTAGTGGGATTTTTTCAGCATCATACTCATCTGTAGTAACTAATTGTGCAACTGCACCATCAATCATACATATAGCATCTTTAGTTTGTCTGTGATTACTAAAAATTCTAACTTCATGAAAATAATTCTCAGTTAGTCCTGTTAGTGAATTAGGTACACTATCAATATAATTTAATAATTTACCATATACACTTGGCTTAACTGTCATCACAATCATATCTCTATCAACACCATCTACCCAATCATTTTGAGTTGTTTCTATTGATTGAATTAATTGCTCAAGTTTATCTTCTAAAGCAGTTCCTGTTAAAGTTACAGAAGTTCCCTCAGCCTCAGCTTTGCCAAAGAATTGATTATCAAGATAAGCAATCATTCTTTTGATATGATTAGCTTTTCTCTTTTCAGCCATTCCATCTAAACCATGCAGCTTAATATCTTTTTTAGCTATTTCTTCAACAATTTCTTTGTCTGTGTCAACATTAACTGTTACCTTTCCTGTATTTTTTAGTTTATCACCTTCACCTGATGCACGAGCTGTCCCTAAATCATTAACAGTAGCATTTTTAAATCTATCAATTTCAACACTCCCTGTTGTAGGGTCCCCACTATAATTCTTGTTTTTGATTTGTTCTGAGATAGCACCTTTTTGTACTGCCTCAATAACTTCACCATAAGTTTCTGCTAATTTATCTTTAGTTGTACTATTAATATAAATGCTTAAAGCATCTGTTCTTGCCATAATATCATTCCTCCTTATTTTTTATATTTTTTGGCATTTTAAAAAGCCTTTTGAATTGGCTTTTTGGTTTCATCATTATTTGTTTTATTATAATCTTCTGGAGGAGTGCCTTTGAGCTTATCTTCAACACCTGTTTCAATAGACTTGTTAAAAGTCTTAACAAAATCTTCAATGTTTTCTTTAGTTTTATTCATATCTAAATCAACTAAGAATTTTGTCATTGCTGATATTGTTTCTTTAGGTATTCCTTTGCTGCTTAACAAATCTTTAGCCTCTAAAGTATTCTCTCTCAAAGTCAAACTGTCCTCACGAGTTTTTTGTTCTAAAGTCTTTTGATTGTTAGCCTCCTTTTCCCTTTCCTCTTGAGATAGCTTAGCTTTTCTTTCATACTCAGCTATAGCTGTTTTAATTGCATCTTGTATAGCTGCCTCACTTTTAGATTTTTCATCTTTAAGTCTTTCACTTACAATAGCATTTACTTCATCTTGAGTAAAAGTCTTTACCTCTTTTTTCACCTCATTATTAGCAGTATTAAGAGTTTCAACTGCTTGAGTTTCCTTAGCATCATTCATTAAATGTGCCTCCTTTCCATTTACGCCTGTCGGCTTAAAAAATCTATGAAAAAAAGATGCTCTCATAAAACATCTTTAATTCCAAAATAATTGGCTGTAAACATTGTTCCATTTAACACCTGCCTTTAAGCTATGCACCAATAAAAAAGAACATATTTCTATGCTCTTAACAATTATTTTTTTCCTTTAGGTTTTAATACTCTAGCTTGACCTTGCTCACCAAACTCTGAATTAATATCAGCTATTAATGATGTGTTTATTGAGGTTACAGTATCAGGCAATTCAATGTGCATGTATTCATCATAATCATAATGAGTTAAGCTATCTGCACCTATACTGTAGATATAAGCTCTTTCATCATAGTGTCTATCAGCAGGGTAAAAGCTAACTGTTGTTTCATCTCTAAACTCAACCCCTTTACATAACATAGGTACAAATACTCTTCTAGTTGTTAGTGGGTTTCCATTATTATCAACACGACCTTCTTTAACATCAACAACATAGAATGATATATCTTCACCTTTTGCATTTTTTGGCAATTCAACAGTTTGAGTTGCAAAATCTATTACTGCCAATCTCATTGGAGTAGGAGTAACATTAGGATTAGCTACTTGTTCTTCCAATTTACCTTTAAGAGAAGTAATGCCTAATTCAATTAATTTTTCTAATTCTTGAGTAGTAAATGCTCTTGTATAAATTGCTCTATCAAAACCATTACCTGCAATTTTAGTTTGACTACTTTTAGCTGTTTCTAATATTTTAATTAATCTTTCAAATGATAAATCTCTTTGTGCTATTAAGCCACCATTAACTGTTGCCGCCCAATTCATTTGGTCATCATAGTTATCTCTTGCTCTACAGAACTCATTAAACTTACCATCTTCTATTGTTTTAATGAATTTTCCATAATCATAATCTTTTTCTTTCCTTGCCTCAATATCTCTTAATAAATCAGCATTTTCTGGTATTGTAATAGTATTCGCTATTTCTAATAATAAATCAAATTGCTCATCAGTAAGAACTGTGTTTTTAACTTTTTCCATATAAACTTGGTCTAATCTTCCACTTCGCCAATTTCTATCTGGTCCACAATTAAGTGGTGTTTTAGCAAATTCAATTATTGTTTCAGCAAGTGAATTAGGGTTATTGTATTGTAATAGAGTATGAGTTGTTACCCATGAGCCTTTTTGTGCAAGCCTTAATTCATTTTCATTATTCCATGTACGATTACGACTCCATCTATCACCATCAGTAACTGCCACAAATCTATCAATTACTCTTTCAATACCTTCACTCGTAAAATTACATTTTTCATTACTTAACATTTCAAGACAATCTTCAAAAGTAAAATCTTCTCTTTGAGCTGCACCATCAAAAGCTGTATATATAGTTGCTTTTTTTAGTTTTGCTTTTTGCTCATCTGTAAGTTCCATTTTTCTTATAAAATCAATAATAGATTTATCATTATCACCATAACCAAATAAGCTAAATAGCATTCCATCTTCTTGTATATTACTAAAAACACACATTGCAATTACAGTTTCTGCTGTAATATTTTCATTTCCTAATAAACCACTAACAATATCTCTTAAATAATGTCTTAACATATCTGTTGATGTTGCTATCTCTAATATTTTTAGTTGTTGTTCTTCTGTTAAAGCTAATACTTTGATAGTTCTTCCTATTTCACTATGTGCATTAGTGCAATAGAATTGATTAGATAAAGCATGTACTACTTTTTCATAAGTAGGCTCTACTCTCATGCTTTCCATAAATAACTCATATTCACAGTATTTTTTTATTATTTCTTCTTGTTCTGAGTTAAAAGGATAATGGTTTTTTATATAATTTCTAGCATAAGAATTATGTGTAGGCATATCTTCTCTTGGCTGTCTTTTCTTTCCTTCATTATATTTTTCTTCCCATTCTCTTTCTTGTTCTTCATCTCTTTTTTTATCAGCATCTAAAAGAGTAACAAATTGCTCAAATGTCATATCAACATGTTGAAGTAATGAATGACTTAAAAAATAGTCATTAAGTGCTATGAATTTATCAACCCATTCAGGTGTCCACTCACAACCTTTTAAAGCCTCATCTGTAATATATGATTTTTTATTACTAGCATAGTCATAAACTTCTTCAATACTAAGCAAACCACAATCTAATTGTGCTTTTTTAATTCTTTCATGACTTTCTTGATAGATATTAAATTCATATTTTTCTATCATATTAAGTCTTTCTTGGCTTGAACATAAACAACTATAAAATAAACCATTAAAAATTGCATCTAAATTATAATCATATAATCTTGGGAAGAAGTCTTCACTATTCCACCCACTTAAACTAGCACCTTTCACAAATTCAAAAATTTCTGTTTCATTTCCTGTTGCAATCATTTTTTCTAGTTCTTCAAAATACTCTCTTGAATACTCAAATCTTCTTTCTTTAGTTTCTTTTGCCACAATGACATCTCTCCTATCTTTTAGGATTTCAAACCCCACAAGTTATTTAACTTGGCTTTTTTCTTACAATATCTCACCAAATCAATACAAGTATTTATTCTATATGAATTGAATTAAAATGTCAATTGATTTACACTAATTCATGAAAGAAAATGGCTTTTGTAAATTTGTAGTTATTTTATTGGAGTTTCAACTTGATATTTATTAATCCATTCTTTATAAGATATATTTTCAACTAACTCATTTTTACCTATAGAATTTCTAGCTAGTCTTTTGATAGGCTCATAATCTTTGCCTAAATAAGCATCTGTTGTACTTCTGCAGTTAGGGTGCATAGGATTACAATTTTTACCTACTTCTTTGTCTTTAACTTTAAATATCTTACCATCTAGCTGCTGACATATAGCACTTGTTCTATCATCTAAAACTGCTATAAAGATATACTCATCAATTCCCATTTCTTCATATGCTCTTGCTT
>Ga0082212_10011825_pt1 | contig 11037 bp, 9 predicted proteins | sample TergutNt197P3_FD_71548 | JGI IMG/M metagenome (GOLD analysis project Ga0082212, IMG submission 71548) | Neocapritermes taracua P3 segment gut microbial communities from Petit-Saut dam, French Guiana - Nt197 P3 | ecosystem: Host-associated > Arthropoda: Insects > Digestive system > Gut ... | reverse complement strand
TAGAAAGAAAGGATGAAAAGTATGGCTCTTCAGTAACAATACGATTCTCACACTCCTACCGTAAGAGTAATAACGGGTTAGAGAATTCTATGGGATATGACGAAACGTAGCAAAATACGAGAAGAAAAATATCCCCGTTATTCGATGACAGAATTCTTCATCAGTCACGCTAGTTTCAGGTGTTACGAGTGCTCTGTAGGATTAGGATTGGTTGTGTGAGATTGGATTGGGTAGCTGGCAGAGGTTCTAGTCATTCTACCGGATTTGTAGGGGAGCACAATGCGATATAAGCGGTCGCAAGGAGGGAGAAGAAAATTGATACTTGTGTAAGCTAGAGGTATAAAATAGACAGAGGACGTGCCTTAGCCAAAGGCATTTTGGGGAGGGTGTCGGGGAATTTACTGTCCCATCTACGTCTGATTATACAAATATCATCCAATATTTTTTTCGAGTAAAGTACTTTTGTACACCTTGCTTTGAAGTTCGTGGACCGGAATAGCGTAGACGGTATAACAAATCGCTAAAGGATGGGCGGTCCGGAGGTCGAATCCCAGTGGGGGCGAGATTTTCCGCACCCGTCTAGACCAGCCCAGGGGCCTACCCAGCCTCCTACACAAGGAGTACCGGGTTTCTTTCCCGGGGCTAAAACGGCCGAGCCGTAGCGTTGACCACTCACCCCTTCTAGGCCCGAAGTTGAAGAAAGAGTAGAGCAATACCTCTACTCCCCCTCTGGGCCTTCGTGGCCTCTTCTAGGGTGAAATTTACCTTTATATTTACCTGTAAGTTTTGAAGTTCTCACAGCAATAGCTGTGAATCGACAGTCTTGTCGGTACTATCCGGCCTGGCGAGGAAATTCCTTCAGGGTCCATGACCCTGAAAATTGATGCAGCAGGTTTCTCTTAATCAGACCACAAGGAATCACACCCCAGAAGAGTTTTATCTGCATTTGTATAATTGGTTCGCTCACACAGGATGCCGAACTCGAAGGGAGAAATTAGGTGTGAATATAAACACGAAATATATAGGTAAATTATTTTCCTTTAGATATTTGTAAATTTGAGTATGCAGCAAAGTTCACAACTAGGTGACACAGATTTATAATTGTTAGATATGATACTAAATAAGAAATGAGCAGCGTTTCCATGGAATTTTCAACGCGCATTAATTACACTAGTATAATCTGCTTTAATATCTGCGACACATTTTCATACAAGTGATCAGGTTCTATAAAGGTTTCACTCTTCCTTTTCCTTTTAAAATAGTTTGTCCTCTGTTCTACAGTAGCCTGGATATCCAAGTTTTCCTTTTATTGTATGATTGGGTATGTCATTTGTTTCTGTTTTGAAGGAATTTCTTTACAAGTTTTAGTTTTGTTACAGATTTTCTTTGATTCCTTTACATTACAAAATGTTTTCCCAATAGTGGCTCATATTCCATCAAAACTTGTGGCTTTCATTTTTCCATACTTATTGTAATCTGACTTAGTCTCTTTTTAAAACATTCCTTCACAAATTCGATTTATATTGCGCCTAATCACAGAAGGTTATGCGGTAATAAATTCAAGAAATTGGAGAAAACAATGAAATAGTTTACCCAACTGTAAGATAAGCCTATTTATTTAATTCTATGATTTCATTCTCTCGAAATACTCAGATTTCATTCCTTCATTTCCTCGCTTTAACTTTTGGCTCATCACCTTTAATGACCTAAGCTACACTTTTCAAATATTTTCTAATTCTCTAGAATTCTTTAGTGTATCTTCAGGTTTCGCAGCACTTTATTATAACAGCAAAATATATTTTAGTACTTAAACGTATGAAATCACAATAAAAAATATAACTTTTTTTTTTTTCTTCCGTATTATTACACGTAAGAATACATGAATGATGACCATTCAACATAGATACAGTTTCCTGTTCAAACGATGGGGTATAGTGATAATCTGTTTGTTTGCGGGTTTTTTTTCGGTATTGGCAGGCCCGTTTATTGTTACGCAACCGGTGAGCCAAAGAATATGTGAATCGGACGGAGGCGTCCAGTTTACTCTTACTGTGAACGGGGATATTACTGATTATTTACTCCGTTGGCACAGATGGTGGAATTCGGAATGGATACCGATGGAAGGACCGCCCGGTAGCGGTCCGGATTATACCCCCTCTTCAGCAGGCAGATACATGTGTATCGTTATTTTAAAGGCTACGCAGGAGCAGGAGCAATCTGATGAAGTTACATTAACCATTGATGAAGCTCCTTCAATTACGGACATTACCGCGCCAATGGTGTGCAACGAAGAAAATCTTGTAGCCGCAGCAGTTGGGGTTAATCACAATGGAAGCAATCTGGACACATATGAATGGATTTTGAACGATGTTTCACAAGGCGTGCATAGCACAACGACTAACACGGTTCCCGATATGATTGTTACGAATGCTGCGCCGAATAATTATTCTATCAGAATAGCCGTTGAAAATGCCTGTGGACGTACCATTTTTCCCGTAATTACATTACCTGCCATATGGACTACCGTAAATCCAACTCCCCAACCACCCAAACCGGTTGTAAAAGATTATTGCCTGGGAGAAACGGCAGCGCCTTTATCCATTGAGAGCGGCAATGAGGCCGTGTGGTATCATTCTGCCACGGGAGGATCGCCAATACCGACGCCTGTACCGAATACTTCTACGGATCATGTTGAAACATGGTGGGTATTGCAAAAGGTACCTATTCCTGATGGCAGTAATCGCACATGCGAAAGCGGACGCAGTATGGCAACAGTAGAGACATTTGCTGTACCTGCTCCGCCGACGGGAGATACTAATTATCCCATGTGTGTCGACGATTCCGGAATAACTTTGCCGACCCCTGCGGGTAACAACATCAAATGGTATAATGAAACAAAGACGCCATTATCCACTGCGCCGCAAATCAATACCAGTACCGTGGGAACGCAGACCTATTATGTCACCCAGGACAATGGAAATTGTGTGAGTCCGGTAGATGATGGAAAAATAACTGTTGTAATCAGGGACAGAGCCAATGCAGACAACATTACGCTCTCATATAATCCCGAATTGTGTCCTAACAGCAGTACCATTATCTATGCAGCCGCGCAGGTAACCCCTCCCGTATTATTCAAATGGTATGCCTACAGCGATAAAACCATGCACATCATTGATGGAGACATCTTAGAAACGCCTGTTCTGTCAAAAGATACGGCATTTTATGTTTCCATTGTATACGGAGGGTTATGTGAGAGCAGTTATGCACAGGCCGCAGTCATCAACGTAAGGGATATTATCCTGCCCAAAATTACCGCTCCGCCCAATGTCGTTGTCACCACGAATGACGGAGTGTGTTATGCCTCCGATGTTCAAGCCGGTATTCCACTGGTTTCCGACAATTGTACTCCTGCAGACAAACTGATTGTCATCTCCGACCCCGTCATAGATTTGACCACCCATTACGAGTTGGGAGACACCACGCTTTTGTGGAGGGTCTGGGACGAGGCCGGCAATACAGATTATGCCCTGCAAAACGTCTCGGTAAGAGACAGGGAGAAACCCCGGCCCAAGCAACCCGTCCAGGATATTATCAAGGAAATAGATGAATATGAAACCTCTGTCATAGTCTATTACGATTGGGAATATGAGGATAACTGTACCCCTGCAAATGAATTGATCGACTCGCTTTACACGACAAAATATTATTCCGGCGCTGAGTTTCCTTTGGGCGAACACCAGGTTATCCGCTACATTATTGATAAGGCAGGAAATGTTGATACATGTTTATTTAAGGTCATTGTCAGGCATCCCTACAGGGAGATGATCGTTGACAGGATGAGGGTAACGCCGTCATTCGAGGTATGTCCGGGGCAGGAAGTGGTGATTACTCCTATTGTCAGCGGGGGAAGCGGGAAAATAACGTACTCGTGGAATCCACGTTCATGGACAGATGCAGTGATGAGAGACTATCCAACGAAGAATACCACCTACGAAGTCATTGTTAGCGACGGTATTACCACCATATCAAAATCAATTCCAATTACTGTATTGGAAACCCGGCAAGTAAAATTGACGCTCGAAGGCCGCACCCCGGACGAAATATTTGAAGGCGACGAGGTGCTGGTAACGGCAACATCCGGATATGAAGCCTACAAACTGTTGCTCAACAACGAGATCATGCAGGAAGTAGGAATGAATAACTCTGTGAGTTTTCAGGCTGAATTGGGAACATACGTTGTCAGGGTTTTTGCGACTGACGATAATTTTTGTGTGACGCAGGATCAAATGATTATCGAAGTGGAAAGTAAAAAATTACCCAATGTATTTACGCCCAACTTTGACGGTATCAATGACCTGTTTCTCGAATTTCTCGAAAAGCCAAACGCGCCGAACGATTTTGAACTTCAGGTATTCAACAGGGCAGGCCAGTTGCTCTATAAAGGAAACAAGGGATGGGACGGTACTTACAAAGGCAAAATATTACCTCAAAGTACATACCTCTATGTAGTTCGACGCAGGATGAATAACGGCGAATTTAGAACTTTTACAGGTTACGTAACTATAAAACTGTGATGCAGCAACCATGAAAAGATTTTTTCTCACATGTATATTTGTTCTTGGCGTGGTTGTCACAACACATGCGCAAACTGACCCCATGTTTTTCCAGCAGTCCAGTAACAGGATATTGGTTAACCCGGCCGCTACCGGAAAAGGAGGCGATTTGAATACAGCGCTGACGCTTCGCCAGCAGTGGATCGGCTTTCCCGGACCGACTACACAGGCTGTGTATACCAACGGTTTTGTACAAAAACTGCTTTCAGGCTTTGGATTAGTATGGATCAACGATAAATTCGGGCCGCAGCAAACCAACAATATCAAACTGAACTATGCCTTTTTTATTCCTTTTGAAGAAGTGGCCTTCCTTTCGTTGGGATTGGGAATGGGAATGATGAACAACACATACAACGAGTTAGGATTTTTTGCCCGTGAATTTGACGACCCGTCATTGATGGATATAGCCAAACATACAAAAACCATACCTGATTTCGATTTCGGATTTGAATTTAATACCGCAACGCTGGAAGTGGGCGCTTCCGTAACCCATGTCACTTACATGTATGCCGACCAGAACCTTGTACGTCCGATGAGGAATGTATTTGTGTATTCGCGGTACAAAGTGCCAATGAACAGATATTGGGACTTCATTCCGGGTATCGCCTGGCACAATAACCGTAAATTGAATACCTGTGAACTCATCGCTGCATTCCGCTACAACAACAACATTTGTATCAACCTGCAATACCGTAACCCCACGGACTGTGGTATAGCCGCCGGAATCAACCTCTACGGCGGTTTTCGTGTAATATATTCCTATGATTACGGATTTGACAACATGAGCAGTTACAACAGCGGTTCGCACGAAATTACACTTTTGTACAACATTCTGGCGAATACTACTTATATAAAGACAAGATTGCGGTTCTTCAGGTGGAAAATGTTTTGATGATACTCTTCAGTAATATCGTCGTGAAAAGATTTTGATAAAATTTTAAAAAACTAACAAAACTATTACTATTTTTGCACTGTATTCGCATTATAATCATGTCAAAACTTTTTTTTCCTGAATCATATGTGCCGTTGCTGAACCGGAAACAGACGGAAAAGGCAATCAAACAGTTGAAAGACTTCGTCGAAGCGAACCTCTCGGCTGAATTACAGTTGAGGCGCGTTACTGCCCCTCTTTTTGTATTGAAAGGTACCGGGCTGAACGACGATCTGAGCGGCACCGAACGCGCTGTCACATTTCCTATCAAGGATATGGGCGATGCTCCCGCCGAAGTGGTACATTCGTTAGCCAAATGGAAACGGGTGATGTTGTCCGAATATGGAATTTCAACGGGTTACGGGCTTTATACCGACATGAATGCCATCCGTTCGGACGAAGAATTGGACAATCTTCATTCTATTTACGTTGATCAATGGGATTGGGAACTGTCTATCACACGTGAAAACCGCTCACTCGACTACCTGAAACATATAGTAGAGAAAATATTCAATGTGTTGAAACGGACAGAGTATTACGTTTATGAAAATTATCAGGAAATAGTACCCATATTGCCCGACCACATCACATTTGTCCATTCGGAAGAGTTACTGTCCATGTACCCAGACAGGACGCCGAAAGAACGGGAACACCTGATCACCCAAAAATATGGTGTTGTGTTCATCATTGGTATCGGCGGCGAGTTGGCAAACGGCGAGCCGCACGACGGACGCGCACCCGATTATGACGATTGGACAACGCCAACCGTAAACGGAAATAAAGGACTGAACGGCGATATTCTGATATGGAATCCGGTGTTGGAATGTGCGGTGGAAATATCGTCGATGGGTATTCGTGTTGATCGCGAAGCGATGCTTCGTCAGTTGACCATTCGCCAAGCCGAAAATCGTAAAAGCCTGATGTTCCATCAAAAACTGTTGAACGATGAGTTGCCGCTTTCCATAGGCGGAGGAATCGGGCAATCGCGCCTGTGCATGTATTTCCTGCGCAAAGCACACATTGGCGAAACACAAGCCAGCATCTGGCCGCAGGAAATGATGGAGCAATGTCGGAAGCATAATATTGTGCTGGTATAAAGTGCAACTGATCAATCATGGAAAAATTAATTCAATGAAACATTGAATTATTGTAGCAACAAATTACCCTTTGAAGACGAAGTAATTGACTGTATTTTGCAATATAACCCGGACGCTGAGATTATCCGTGCAGAATTAGTCGGGAAGGCAGTGCTTGTCCGTAATAAAAATATTGTATTTCACTTGTTACCCATTCCTCTTGCCGGTACAGAAGACTTATCTCCGGCTTATTTTCAGGAACAATCGCTTGAGTATGCCTCACGAGGCGTTCAATTAGTACACTTGTGGCAGGATTGCTGGGACGCCAGACAGGAGATCGTCCGTTCGCGGATAGCAATGCTTTCCGGTTCGGGCGTCAGCATTATGGCCCGTCGGACTGTACTGCGGCGTATTACGAGAGACGTCATGTTTGAATTTTTCGGTAACAACCATTTACAGAGCTTTGCTGATGCACGCTACAATTACGGATTATTTTACGACGACCGGTTAGTAGCGGCTGCTTCATTCAGCAGCGGACGTAAAATCAACCGGAACGGGATGACCGTTCGTTCATTTGAGCTGGTACGCTGTGCAAATTTGTTACACCACCGTGTAACAGGCGGTTTGGGAAAAATTATTGCCTGTTTCATCAAAGAATTAAATCCCGGCGACATCATGACCTACGCCGACCTCGACTGGGCTTCAGGTAAAAGTTACCAGACTTTGAATTTTGTGCAGACATCCGTCACTCCGCCGCAAACCTTCTGGATTCACCCTTCAGAAATGATTCGTTATTATCCGCATCGTCTTCCAAAGCAACTGATGGATGATTTCCAACGGCAAGACAAGTACAGTAAACCAGAAGAATTTATGAAATATAAGGGCTATGAAAAGATATTCAATGCCGGGAATTTAAAGTATCTTCTTCAATTCTACCACGTATAGACTCAAACGCTCAAATATTTCCATAATATCGCCAACGCCGTTTATCGGGTGATATTTTCCCTGGTCATGATAATAACTGATGAGCGGCGTAGTTTTCTGATGATATACATCAATACGGTTGTTGATCACATCCAACGATTGATCATCGGAACGTCCCGAACTCTCGCCGCGCTTCATCAGGCGATTGACCAACTCCTGATGTTCAACCTCCAGCGCGATCATCGAGGTTATTTTCAGCTCTTTTTTGCTCAACATGATATCAAGCGCTTCGGCCTGCGCGGTGGTGCGCGGAAATCCGTCGAAAATAAATCCTTTTGCGTCGGGATTTTGCTCAATTTGCGAGCGGATCATGCCGATTACCACTTCGTCAGGCACAAATTCACCTTTGTCCATATAAGTCTTCGCCTGTTTTCCAAGTTCGGTACCGGCGGAAAGTTCCTTACGGAGTATATCGCCTGTGGACAAATGCACCAAATCATGCTTTTTGGCCAGCATCACGGCCTGCGTTCCTTTACCGGCTCCCGGAGCCCCAAATAATACAATATTCAACATAAACATTTATAATTATATAATTACTGACCGACAAAAATAATCAAAAAACTGACACAATAGAAAAAGGGCGACCAATAAGGGTAGATTCAACATCTGAATGCAACTTTCTTTTGCAAATTTGGGAAAAAACGCATCTTTTTGATAAAAATAATTAAAATTGGCTGATGAAAAACATTAATGATGTTTCATTCAAAAAAAGCAGCCATTATCAAAATTTAACATACATTTGCGCGTTAATAATTTGGGAGATTTATGACAAACGAACAAAAACGCTTTTTTCTCTTCGCCACAATAATATTGGTGATAGCAATTGCTATTTCACAAATATTTTTTTCCACAATTTTTGAAACAAAAGATTTTCCTTTACGTATAATTAGCGTTTGCATTGTGTGGCTTGTAACCTGTACATCCTGTTTTTGGGTGATGAAAACCGTAACGGAAAAACCAAAAGCATTCGTGAGGGTTTTTATGTTGCAAACCACCATCAAATTGTTGCTGTACATGGTGTGTATTCTGGTTTACCTGCTTCATTACAGGCAATATGGCGTTCCGTTTACAGTGCATTTTTTGGTTACCTATTTGGTTTTTGCTTTCTTTGAAGTAGTATTGATGTTGAAATTCGTTAATAAATAATACCGGACAAACGCCCGGAAATGTCAAAATATCAAACTGATGACGTATCGGAAAATATTGTTCAATTTTTTGTTGGCAGCATTCCTGCTTTGCCCTGCAACATCAGCAGGAGCGCATCACGAAAGTAGCGAAGATGAAAAATTTAATCCCGGAACCTTTATCCTCGACCATATTGGCGATGCTTACCAATGGCATATCCTGACTTACAACGGGCATCATGTTTCGATACCGCTGCCTGTTATCCTGTTCAGTGAGCAGTCGGGATTTCACGCATTCATGTCCTCCGGTTTCCATCATGGCAGCCACGAAGGTTTCAGCATTGCCGGCGATGGAACCCACAAGGGAAAAATCGTGGAAAATTCCACCGGCGAACGTCCGTTGCTTGATCTGTCCATCACCAAAAACGTATTGGCCATCTTTGTCAGTATGGCGATCATTTTATGGGTCTTCCTTTCGGTAGCGAAAGCATATCAACGCCGCGAGAAAGAGGCGCCCAGGGGCTTACAGTCGTGGGTGGAACCGGTGATACTTTTTGTGCGCGACGACGTCGCACGTCCTGCTATCGGCCACAAATACGAACGCTTCATGCCCTACCTGCTGACGCTCTTTTTCTTTATTCTGGTCAACAACCTCATGGGACTGATTCCGTTTTTTCCCTTCGGAGCCAATGTTACCGGAAATATAGCCATTACGATGGTGTTGGCGTTGATTACATTCTTTATCACAATATTCAGCGCAAATAAAAACTACTGGACACATATAGTTAATACGCCCGGCGTACCGTGGTGGCTTAAATTTCCTCTTCCGCTGATGCCGTTCATCGAACTGGTAGGAATGTTTACCAAGCCCGTTGTGCTGATGATTCGTTTGTTCGCCAACATCTCCGCGGGACATATCATTGTCATCGGCTTTTTCAGCCTGATATTTATCTTCGGCGAAATAAATGCCGGCATGGGCTACGGAGCTTCGATTATTTCGATTCTCTTTACGGTTTTTATGTCGTTCCTTGAATTACTGGTCGCATTCATTCAGGCGTATGTATTTACATTGCTTTCGGCTTTATATTTTGGTATGGCGGTAGAAGAACATCATTAGTAATTTTCATAATCATAAATAATCAATTAAAAATCAAAAAATTATGTTACTTTCCATCATTTTGCAAGCAGCAACCGATTTGGTGCCATTAGCCAAGTTCGGGGCAGCGCTCGGAGCCGGCATTGCCGCAGTGGGCGCAGGTATCGGTATCGGACGCATCGGCGGTTCGGCTATGGAGGCGATTGCCCGTCAACCCGAAGCGGGTGGCGACATTCGTTCCAACATGATCGTTGCCGCAGCGCTTATAGAAGGCGTGGCTTTTTTCGCCATCGTGTTGTGTCTGCTGATACTTTTCGTGTAAGTTTTCAAGTTTTCAGTTATTAGTTTTCAGTTTTCAGTTTCAAGTACTGAAAACTGAAAACTCTTTAATTTTAAAAGATATGGATTTAGTTACACCCGATATTGGATTGATATTCTGGATGATGGTATCTTTCCTGATTGTGTTTTTTCTGCTGAAAAAATTCGCATGGAAACCCATCCTGAACATGTTGAACGAACGCGAGTATAACATTGAACAGGCTTTGAAGTCTGCTGATAAAGCCAGAGAAGAAGTTGAAAAATTGAAGGCAAGCAATGAACGTATCCTCAGCGAAGCGCGAACCGAGCGCGAATTGATTTTTCGCGAAGCGCAGAACATGAAGGAAAAGATTATTGGCGAAGCACGCGAACTTGCAGTCAGGGAGAAGGAAAAAATCATGAACGACACACGCGCTTCCATCGAATTCGAGAAAAATGCGGCTATAAAAGAAATACGCAACGTTGCTGCCGAATTATCGGTGCAGGTTGCCGAAAAACTCATCCGTCGAGAGTTGAGTACCAATCAAAAACAGAAAGAATTGATCGGACAATTGATCGAAGACATGCCCGTTAATTAACTATGAATCAAAGCATTATTTCTATCCGATACGCTAAAGCATTGATGTTGTCCGGCACCGGCAACAACTGTTTAGACACACTAAAAGCCGATATAGAGTTGATTAGCGCCACCATCAGCGAGAATCAGATCTTCAGGCAGATATTGGACAATCCAGTCATCAAATCACAGCAAAAGCGCAAAGTGATGAACGAATTACTCGAAAAACGGGTGCATCCGTTGACGCTCAACTTTATCCATCTCATCATCCGCAACCGGCGCGAACTTTTGCTCGCCGATGTGGCGCGTAATTTTATCGACTTGTATGAAAAGTTAAAA
>Ga0082212_10011824_pt1 | contig 11037 bp, 12 predicted proteins | sample TergutNt197P3_FD_71548 | JGI IMG/M metagenome (GOLD analysis project Ga0082212, IMG submission 71548) | Neocapritermes taracua P3 segment gut microbial communities from Petit-Saut dam, French Guiana - Nt197 P3 | ecosystem: Host-associated > Arthropoda: Insects > Digestive system > Gut ... | reverse complement strand
GATGCTTATAACAAATTTGGCGTGGCAAAGATGAAGTTCAGGCATAACCGCGACCCTAATTCCCGTGAACTGCCTTTTTCCGTCTTGGATTTTTTGTAGTCAATGCGTTTGTCCACTCCCAAAAATTTTCAGCGATTGACAAACACCTCTGCGGGGCATATAATACTACAGTAATTTTACGGGAGGGGCTTTTGCTTATGTCGCGTATCTATAATTTTTCCGCGGGGCCTGCCATGATCCCCGAGTCCGTGCTGGAACGCGCCGCCGCCGAGATGGCGGACTACAAGGGAACCGGCATGTCGGTCATGGAGATGAGCCACCGCTCCAAGGCGTATATAGCCGTGTTTGAGTCGGTTGAAAACAAACTCCGCAAGGTCATGGACATACCCGCCACACATAAAATTTTATTCTTGCAGGGCGGCGCGACATTGCAGTTCGCGGCCATACCTATGAACCTGATGGGCGGGAACGGTTCGGCGGACTACGCCGTGACCGGGCTGTTCAGCCAGAAGGCCCACGCCGAGGCGCAGAAATACGGCGCGGCGCGCCTGGCGGCGTCCGGCAAGCAGAGCAATTTTACGTCCATACCGTCAAAGCAGTCGCTCGACCTCGACCCGCGCGCGTCGTATTTCCACTACTGCCACAACAATACGGTGTTCGGCACGCGGTGGGACTACCTGCCGGTCACCGGCGATGTGCCGTTGGTGTGCGACATGTCGTCGTCCATCCTGTCCGAGCCGGTGGATGTGTCCAAGTACGGCGTGATCTACGCGGGCGCGCAGAAGAACATGGGCCCGGCGGGCCTGACCGTGGTGATCGTGCGGGAGGATTTGGCGGGCCGCGCCCTGCCCTGCACGCCGTCCGTACTGGACTACGCGGCGCAGATCAAGAACGAGTCGATGATCAACACGCCCGCCACCTACGGGGTCTATCTGCTGGGCTTGGTGCTGGATTGGGTGGAGTCCCAGGGCGGCCTTGGGGCCATGAAGAAAATAGCCGAACAAAAGGCGGCGCTGGTCTACGACATGATAGACGACTCCGACCTCTACCGCAGCCAGGTGGAGCCGCATTGCCGCTCGATGACCAACGTGACGTTCAATTTGGGCAACATAGAACTGGATGAGCTGTTCGTCAAGCAGGCCGCCGGACGCGGCATGACCACCCTCAAAGGCCACCGCGCCACCGGCGGCATCCGCGCGTCGCTGTACAACGCCATGCCGTTGGACGGCGTGCGCAAATTAGTGGAGTTTATGAAGGAATTCCAGTTCAACAACACTTAGAATAAAGGAGACGATCAATATGGGGCCGAAAAGGGTTTACAAGATTCGCAACGGCATTTTATGCGGCGTGTGCGGGGGTTTGGGCGAATACCTGAACGTTGACCCGGTGATACTGCGCATCCTGTGGATTGCGTTCGGGTTTACCGGCGCGGGGTTCTTTGCGTATATCATGGCCGCGGCCATCATGCCGTACAAAGACGAGGTTGAATAAGGAAGGACGACAATCATGTATGACATAAGATGTATGAACAAGATCGCCCAAATCGGGCTTGACCGCTTCGACCCGGCGCTGTTCAGCGTGGGCGGCGAGGCCGGTTTGGACGGCGCGGACGGGCTGATGGTTCGCTCGGCCGACCTGAACGGCGCGGCGCTGCCCGAGAGCCTTTTAGCCATAGCCCGCGCGGGCGCGGGCGTCAACAACATCCCGGTCGCGGACTGCGCCCGGAAGGGCGTGGTGGTGTTCAACACGCCCGGCGCGAACGCCAACGCCGTGCGTGAGCTGGCGGTGTGCGGCCTGTTCCTCGCGTCCCGCGCCGTCGTCAACGGCATCGGGTGGGCGCGCGGTCTTGAGGGCGGCGACGTGGCGGCGCAAGTCGAGAAGGGCAAGTCGCGGTTCGCCGGGCCTGAGATCATGGGCAAGACGCTCGGCGTGGCCGGGCTGGGCGCCATCGGCGCGGGATTAGCCAACGCGGCCCAGTACATGGGCATGGACGTTGTGGGCTACGACCCGTTTATCTCGGTGGAGGCGGCGTGGCGGCTGTCGCGCAACGTCAAGCGCTGTCACGACGTGAAAACCCTGATACCGCTCTGCGATTACATCAGCCTGCACGTGCCGGTCAACGCCGACACGCGCGGCATGATCAACGCCGAGAGCATGGCCGGGGCCAAGGACGGCGTGCGCGTGATCAACTTCGCGCGCGGCGAACTGGTCAACGACGTTGACATGATCAAAATGTTAGACAGCGGCAAGGTGGCCTGTTACGTGACCGACTTCCCCAACGCCGCGTTAGTGAAGCATCCAAACGTGGTGCCCATCCCGCATCTCGGCGCGTCCACGCCCGAGAGCGAGGACAACTGCGCCGTCATGGCGGCCAACCAGCTCTCGGATTACCTGCGGTACGGCGTGATCAAGAACTCGGTCAACTTCCCGGACGTCGAACTGCCGTGGAGCGGTTCCCCGAGACTGTGCGTGCATCACAAGAACATACCGAACGTATTGTCGCAAATTTCATCCATGCTGGGCGATATGGGTATCAATATAGACAACTTCGTCAACCGCTCCAAGGGCGAGTACGCCTACACCATGCTGGACGCCTCAGCGCCCATAGACGCCGGGCGCGTTGACAAACTGAAAGCCGTCGAAGGGATCATACGTGTAAGGATGATATAGTTTGAGCATCGTATCCAAAGCCGCGCCGCGCCGTTTGGCGCCCGGTTCGCGCAAACGCCGCAAGTGGCCGTTCGTGCTGATGGCGGTCGGGCTGTTGTTTTTCGGGCTGGCCGTGTTCATACAGGCCAACGTGCGGCTGCCCAGCAAGCCGTGGGCGCTGGACGACGGCGCGGCGTCAGGCCCGCTGGGCGGCCTGTTCTCGGGCATAAAAGAGATGTTCACAGGCTCGGGCGACGACGCGCAGGGCGCGGGCGGCGAACTCTCGGGGACATTGCCCGGCGCGGGCGCGGCGGACGCCGTACCCGCCGGGAAGACCCGCAAAGAGGGCGTCTACACGTTCCTGCTGGCCGGCACCGACGAGGACGGTTTGAGAACCGACACCATCATGGCGGCGTCGCTGAACATCATTGACAACACCATGGCGCTGGTCAGCATCCCGCGCGACATATACGTACCCACGGCGTCCCGCTCGGTCAAAAAGATCAACGGCGCTTACGGCGGCAAATATATGGACAGGCTGCTCGACGAGGTTGAACTGGTGGCCGGTTTCCGGCCTGACTACTGGATGCTGGTGAATCTTGACGGCTTTGTGGCGCTGATCGACGCCATAGACGGCATCGAATACGACGTGCCGCGCGACATGAAGTACAGCGACCCCGCGCAGAACTTGTATATCGACCTCAAAAAGGGGCATCAGCACTTGAACGGCGACCAGGCCATACAGCTTGCGCGTTACCGCAAGGGTTACGTCACGCAGGATCTCGAGCGCGTTCAGGTACAGCGCGGGATTATCGTGGCGGTCATTAAAAAAATGATGACTCCCGCCGGTCTGCTGAAGATACCCACGCTCAAAGACGTGATCGTGGACAACGTAAGCACCGACTTGAAATGGGGCGAGATCGCCGCGCTGGCGCTGGAACTCAACAAGGTGGACATGGAAACAGGGGCGGTCTCGGGCACCATACCGGCCACGCTGGGCAGCATAAACGGCGGCTCGTACCTGTTCGTCAACAAGAAGGAGACGGCGGAACTGATCAACGCCACCGTCAACCCGTTTGAGGAGGGCATGACGGAAGCGGATATTTTGCCTGAGTAACACGCCAAACCTGCATGTACGCCTAAGCATATGCACCCCCGTCCCGCGCCGCGCGCGACATTGCCAGCGGCGGCACGCCGCGAATATTATCCCTTTCTCGTGAGACACTAAGCACACGAGAGAGGGGTTGTTTTATATGAAAATGACCAACGCGGAATACATGAAATTCGCCGACCGCCAAGCGCCCAAGTCGCCGTTCGTCCGCAACCTGATCATGGCGTTCGCGGTGGGCGGCGCGATCTGCGTCCTGGGGCAGTGGCTCCAGAACCTGTTCGTGGGTCTTGGGCAGTCGAAGGAGAACGCGGCCGCTTGCGTGACGGTTGCGCTCATTTTTTTGGGCGCGCTGCTGACCGGCCTGCATGTGTTTGACAACATCGCCAAGGTGGCCGGGGCGGGCACGCTGGTGCCCGTGACCGGGTTCGCCAACTCGATAGTCGCGCCCGCCATGGAGTTCAAGAGCGAGGGGCTTGTCCTCGGGTTGAGCGCCCGCATGTTTACCATAGCCGGGCCGGTTTTAGTGTTCGGCGTGTCGGCCTCGGCGCTGTACGGCCTGGTGCTGATCGTCGTCAAAACGGCGTCCGGCGGCGCGTAGGGTGTGTATATGGAAACGTATGACGACAACCTGGGCGCAAACAACGAGATCGCGGGCGGCGACGACGGCCTGCGCCAGCTAATCGAACTCGGCTCGCTGACAGCGCGCAGCAGCAAAGGCAGTATCCACTGTTTGACGATTGTGGGGCAGATGGTATGTGTGGACAGTAGAGTGTTGTTAACTGTAGCCGTTGGCGTTACAGGAACTCGTGTATGCTATCAATCGCTCCCAAATCTCGAAGAAAAGCGTCAAGCCCTTCCGGCAACGAAAATCCTTTGGCTGCGTAAGTACACTCGGTGTAGCTATTCGTTTTAATATCTTTGCGGAGTACCGCCAGCACCTTTTTCTGAGGGGTCAGGGTGACATCCCTAATGTCTTCCCGCAAGACGGTATTGGGGATGTAATAGGCGCTGTCCCGAACAAAGCCTAAACAGGCTGTGACTGTGCCGACAATTTTCTCCGTTATGAGCAAAGATTTTGATTCGTTGTAGTCACCAATAATTTTTGCGGTCTTATGGATGCTCATAATCTGCGGCAAGACGGTCAGCTTCATCGCGGTAGTGCCATTAGAATAGAGGTCAAATGCCGACAGCGGCAATTTCCCCTTTAAGCAAAGTTTGTAAAAATCTGAACTCTTTATGTGCTGTGATAACAGTTGAACGCCTGTCAAATGTAAGAAATGTCTCGGCAAAAACAACGTCTCAAAGCTTTGTGCCCTGTCGTTTTCACCGAAAACAAACAGAAGATTCCTGTTTTCAAGATTATCATGGTATTGCCTGGCGCAAGCCGTTATCATTCGCAGTGATTCATCTTTTTTCATTCTTCACCGTCAATTCTAATGGAGAGAAGCGACACCGCAGCGTCACAACTCCCCATTAACGACTGATTTTTCTGTTGTCCGCCAACTGTCGGTACATTCGCCCGACAAGAACACAGGTTTTTCTGTTGTCTGCCAACCACCGGCACATACGTCCGGCAAGTATTTCGGATTGATACGGTGTCAGCCCACCACCTATATTATAAACTGAACCGCGCGGAATGTCAACACCTCAGCTATATCTTCCAATGAATTTCCAAATCAAAATCGTTGGTCTGCTTGTCACGCTCGCCGATGTAGATGGCCTCAACGAAGGCGTTCACGATTTCCCGGTTTAGCTCCGTGAAGTCCTGATGCTTGGCAATCATCCGGTTCACTTTGGATTCGGCGTCCTGTAAGGAAGACAGCTTGTCTATTTGCTCCTGTATATAGGCGTACTCTTTGACTAACTCTTCCTTCTTGACTTTCAGCCGCGCAGATATAACGGCAAACTCCTGGCCGGTGATTACGCCGCTCGACTTATCGACGTAAGAATCGCTCAGGGCGTCGTCAATCTTTTTCTGCTCGAACAGGTTCTTGTCCTTGGCTTTTCTGAGAACAGCGGTCTCGCCGTTAAAATCCCTGCTCTTTCTGGTGTGCTTCTCAAGCCGTCCGAAGTCGCAGTAGCGGCGGATGATCTCCCTGATTTTTTCCGTGACCTCTCCAGCCAGCGAGTCGTATTTCACCATAGCGCAGCTGCACATCGCGATACCCGACTTCCTCCCGGCGCACCGCAAATACCTTGTTCCTTTATTGAGTTTGCCGGAGCCGGACAACACCAACGACCTCCCGCAGATTTTACACTTGACCACCCCTGAAAAAAGGTTGGCCACGGCGCGGTTCACGCTGGCGTTTCTGTTGTGCAAGCCCCGGCTGGCTTTCATGGCCTGAACGCGCTCGTACTCCTGCTTGCTCACGATTGCCTCATGAGTCCCCTCAACAACAATCCATTCATTGGAAGATTTTTCCTTTATGGACTTCGACTTGTACGTGGGCTTCCCGTACCGGCACTGCACCAAGTCCCCGGTATAGTTCGGATTTCGCAGGATATGCCATACGGAGTGATCGCTCCATCGCAGGCCCTCAACGTCCGCGCCGTTTCGGTTTGACTCGATGCCCTTTATTTTTCGGTATCTGCTCGGGCATGGAACGCCGTTGTTGTTCAGTGCGTTGGCAATGGCCTTGTTTCCGTAACCGGCCAAGTACAACTGAAAGATTCTCTTCACAACGGCGGCGGCGTCAGGGTCAACCGTGAGCCTGTGGCTGTCCTGCGGGTCTTTTATGTAGCCGTAAGGGGCGAAAGCGCCTGTGAATTGGCCCTGCTTCTTCTTGTGGGTCATAACTGAGCGGATGTTTTCCGACAGGTCTTCCAAATACCACTGGTTGACGAGCGAGTTAATTTGAATATTCTTGCGGCTTCCTTTTTGGGAGCTGTCCGCATAGTCCGCGAGGCTTATGAAGCGGATTCCCCATTCGATGAAACGCCCGTTGATATAGGTCTCCACCATCGAGACATCTCTGGCGAACCTTGATAAGGATTTACACAGGATTACTTTGAATTTGCCGTCTTTGGCATCCGCGAGCATTTTGTTGAAAGCCGGTCTGGCAGCGTCGGAGCCGGAATAATCCTCATCCGAGTAGATTTCATATATGTCCCAGCCGCGTTCGCTCACATATTCTGTGAGCATGTTGCGCTGGTTGATAATGCTTTCGGAGTCGTTGTCCTTCTTTTCGCGGTCTTCCTCCGACAGCCTTATATAAATCGCTACATCGGCCACTACTGTCACTCCATTTAGTATTTTGATTTTATTATACCACATGCAGACAATGTTCGCAATGCGAAGGTTCCGCTGCCTTGTGCTTGTCTTCTTCATATTTGATGAGGATTTTGGTGACGGCCTCGCGGCGCTCCTCTTCTGACTCGGTTTTGAATATCTCAATAATTCTCATTCGTTTACCTCCAATACTTCTTATATTTTTTACAAATTTGTTCGTTATATTCATAATTTTGTAAACTGAGCAGACGCCAACTAAAACAACCGTTTCAGCAAACGCCTGCCCGTCAATATTTACTTTGTGTATTTTACATGGGCGTCTTTTTTGATTCAACTCATAGAACGGCTTACATTTCTTTTATACATTTTCAACAGCTGCTTCAGGCGGATATTTGCCCGCAGTGCGGCACAAGTTTGTACCCTTTCACCACGTTGGCGACAGTTTTACCGTTGACCGTTCCGCTGTTTGCGAAGATACCCTTGCTTTTCAGTTCCGCAAAGAAGCCGCTCTTGCCCTCCAAACCGTATCCTTTGGCGTCACACCAATCCTTATAGCGCTCATAAACGTCTTTTGCCTTTGAGTTCATACCAGATTTTTCCAAACAGTCGCTGATGAAAATCTCAATTTTGTCACTGTTTCTCCTGTACTCTTCGGTCGCGTTAAGCACACTTGGTGGTGGTTCTAACCCTTCGGCATAGTATTTCTTTAGCCCCTCTAAGCACCAATTAAAGATGCCGGATATTTCCGATGCTTCCTTGAGCTTGTCTTTGAGGCTCTTGTCTTGTTCAGCGGGCGAGAAATGCCTGTCAAAGGTGATGACGTTCAGCCGCCCGGAAGAGAAAAGTGTGGAATCCCCGATCACGGGAAGATAGTTGGTGTTAATGAACAGCTTGAAGACAGGGACAAATTCGAGTTCGCGTTGATGCAGATGCCGCGCCGTGATACTGTCCCGACCGAGCAAGGTTTTCATAAACGCCACGTCGAAGACCATTCGCTTTGAGGGTTCCGAGGCGGTAAGAAGCCTACACCCTTTCAGGCGGGCTATATCGCCGCTTGCCTGTCTGGGGTCTGGATTTTTCTTCTGCGCCAGGGATTCAGGGTTCATGGTCATGGCGTACCCGGCGGTTCCGCCCATCATATGGCCGATGGTTTCAAGCAAAGTCGATTTCCCGTTGCGCGTAGTCGCCCCGTAGCAAATGAAACACGTCTCGCATTTGGTGTCGCCGGTGAGCGCATAGCCCAACGCTTTTTGCAGATACTCGCTCTTATCCTCGTCGCCGCACATCACATCATCAATAAACTGATGCCATCGGTGACTCTTGGCGTCTGGGTCATAGATAACGTTACTGATTTTTGACAACAGGTCTTCCGGGCCGTGTTCACGAAATTCAAATGTCCGCAGGTTCAATGTGCCGTTTTTGCAGTTAAATGTATAGAAATCCTTATCGATATCGTCTGCTGAGATGCAAAATTTGTCCCTGGCGTCGGCGAGCATATTGTTCCTGACGCGCAGTTGCCCTATCTTAGCTATATACCTTTGGTAATACTCTCGTTCCTTTACATTTGATATGCTTCCAGAGTACAAATCTAATGCGTCAGTCAACTCCTTGGCTTTTCGGCTTGCAGTCATAGCTTCGGTATCCTCGCGCCATATCTTCCCGTCGTAGTAGAACCATTGCTTGGCCGTCACATTATACCTACAGTCCTCCTTGAAAATGTCGGCAAACAATTCGCCGTTTCCTTTGTCGTCAAGTGTATACGCTACCTCCGGTTTCATTTTTTTCAAACATTCGACAATTTGCTTATTTGTTTTTCCCATTTAATCTACAATATCTCCTTTTTCATAATAATTTTTACCGAAAAGTATCCCTTCTGGGCTCGGCGGCTCGGACAGCTATGAGAATAAGCCATATCGGCGTTTTACCTCCTTTGCTCTTATTATACACGAAGCGCTTATGAATGTCAATAGAAATTATTAAAAAAATATTTACAACTTGGAAACATTGTTTTCTCATAAAATGTTACTTTGGTAACAATATAAAAATCCAATTGACATACTATATTCTGTGTGTTAAAATGCTATCACTGGCAAAAAGGAGGCTGTAATAATGTTGAGTCCCAAAATCCGATTGAATGATGAGCTGAGAGAGAATATCCAAAGAGGCAGGCAAGCGAAAAACATCAGTGCTTCCGACCTATCCACGCTGATAGGAAAGGCGTTGTCTTATGTGAGTGCGCTGGAAAACAAACGTATCGCTAAAGTATCTTCCAATGATCTCGTTAAAATATTTTCTGTTATCCACGATTGCTCTGAAGAGGATGCCGCAGAAATAATAGAGAATCTTCTCGAAAAAAACGAGATTTTCGACAGACAGACGGCTGCCGCTTCATGGGAAGATGACGACACAGCCAAGAAACCGACGGCTATCAAGACCTACAGTCTGGCCGAAAACAATGATCACGGGGAACTGCATGAAAAATATATTGCGGCTATAGACATCCGCCTCAGAGCTTTCCACAAGGCGCACCCTCATGACGCTTTGGTGATTTTCCAAAGACTTATCAAGTCAATGAACTTTGATTTGGGGTTTGTCATGGCTATCTTGAGTGCCCCTTTCTTCAATCTCGAACCACTCAGTCATGAGGAGCGGCAAGCAGTCTACGATGAGTTCGCCGATCTGCTCAAGAAGCATTTTACGGCTGCACAGGAGAGGGCAATGGAACAACCGCCGGAGGAAGAACCTGTGGCGGACGAGTGAGGCGGATTCCACAAACGGCGAAGGCATCTATCCTCAGTTGGATGGATGCCTTGTTTGTGCGGTTGCGGCGTTATCCCTCTCGACCGCTTCATCAATGGCCCGGTTGATAAATCCGTTCAAACTCTCGCCCCGCTTGGCGACGTGGGCTTGCAGTTTTGCCTTCTTCCCTTTTCGAACTTTGACCGTGCAATACTCAAAATTTTCCTTGTCGTATTTCATGTTGGCACGGCGCTGCGCTTCGCTGACCGGCATTTCCCCGCCCCCTTTGACGCTATTATACATCACATGAGTTCATTTGTATATGATTCTTTATATGTGCAACGTATACAATGTATGAACCGTATTTTTGTGCGGGTTTGCCTATTGACTATAGGTAGCACGTATAGTATGATCGTATACAGGAAAGGGGGCTGATTTTATGAAACCGCCATAGTTTGCCACAATCTGGTAATACGTGAAATGGAAATTTTAAGAAAGAGGAGATATTTATGATGGGAAACAACAACCAATTGCTGCGTATAGGCGTATTTTATGACGGCCAGTATTTTTTCAAGGTGAGTAATTACTACAACTTTGAGCATCGCAGGAAGGCGCGGATTTCCATAAGCGGCTTGCACGAGTTTATCCGCAAGCAGGTTTCCGATACCTGTAATACCGATTATCGGCTCTGCCAGATTGTCGATGCCCATTACTTCCGTGGCCGTCTGTCGGCGCAAGACGCGAGCAGGCGGGAGAAGAAGCTATACAATGAGAGACTGTTTGACGAGATATTGATGGGAGAAAATGTCATCGCACATTATATGCCGTTAAGGTCAACTGTAAACGGAGAGAAGCAGGAGAAAGGGATAGACGTTTGGCTGGCGCTGGAAGCATATGAGTTGGCGATTCACAAAAGGTTTGACGTTTTGGTTCTGCTCGCTTGCGACGGCGATTATGTCCCGCTCGTCCGCAAATTGAATACACTGGGGACACGGGTGATGCTTCTGGGCTGGGATTTTGAGTATACGGACAAATACGCAAAAAAATGCGTCACCAGAACATCACAGCAGTTGCTGGAGGAGGTCACTTATCCTGTCGCCATGCACCAACTCATTGATGACCGGGTGAAAGGGCAAGCGTCTGATGTGTCCGGCATATTCCATTCCCACAAGGCGGCTTTTTCTGACGACAATGCAAAGGAATCAACGGATGACATTCATCAATCGACCATCATTGTCTTGAAAGATGGATATGGCTTTATCCGGGACGCGGCAAACAACAATGTGTTCTTCCACAACTCCAGTTTGGA
>Ga0082212_10011823_pt1 | contig 11037 bp, 10 predicted proteins | sample TergutNt197P3_FD_71548 | JGI IMG/M metagenome (GOLD analysis project Ga0082212, IMG submission 71548) | Neocapritermes taracua P3 segment gut microbial communities from Petit-Saut dam, French Guiana - Nt197 P3 | ecosystem: Host-associated > Arthropoda: Insects > Digestive system > Gut ... | reverse complement strand
CCCTATCTAGTGTGGGCGCAGGAAATTTGAGGGGGGCTGTCCTTAGTACGAGAGGACCGGGATGGATCGACCTCTGGTGTTCCAGTTGTGGCTCCAGCCGCAATGCTGGGTAGCTATGTCGATAAGCGATAAGCGCTGAAAGCATCTAAGCGCGAAGCGCGCCCCAAGATGAGATTTCCCCATGAGGCCCGTTGTAGACCACGACGTTGATAGGCCGCACGTGCAAGCGTAGTAATGCGTTCAGCCAAGCGGTACTAATAGGCCCAAAGACTTGGCCTTTTATCAATTAATTACATCCAGAGCATAAAATTGAGATTTCTGACTTTGAAAGATTGCAAACGCCTGAATAACCGGAGCTACGCTCCACGCCCTTCCTGCATCCCTTTACCCACGACTTCGTCGCGGCCATACCCTGAGGGCCACACCCGTTCCCATCCCGAACACGGCAGTTAAGCCTCAGAGGGCCGATGATACTGCCTGTAACATAGGTGGGAAAGTAGGTCGCCGCGACGTTAAATAAACACCAGCCCCCGCATTAATACGGGGGCTAAATTTATACGGGAAAATGGTACTGAAAAAAAAGAAACAACCGTTCCAGCATCAAAGACTTCTCAGTATGGCTCTAACGGGTGAGGCACAGGCACCAGCCAGTTTTAGCGGCAGGGCAATTAATTCGTAATCATTTTCCGGCACATCGTCCAGAACCAGATTTTCTAAGACTCTCATATTGAATCGGTGCAATGTTTTGTGACAGGGCATGGTTGTGCAATCGAAAGGATCTACCGAAGGGGTATCAATTCCTATTAATTTGACACCTTGTGAATGTAGCCAAACAATTGTTTCCGGCTCAATCGCTGTATAGTCGGATTCCCAAACCGTGGCTGCATGCATACGAGTGCGGATAATGATTCGTTCGGGTATCGGAGCATGGACATATTGCAAATGTTTCACTTTTATCAGCGGATTGCAGCCAATTGCGTGAATAACTTTGCAGGTTCCAATAAAAGGTAAAATATCCAGTTCAGAAATGGATGCGGCATCCTTGGCGTAGTGCAATGGTGCGTCTGCATGTGCGCCAACATGTGGGGAAAGTCTTATTGCACAAAGGTTAATTGGGTTTTCTTGAGAGAACTTTGATGTCCACTGAATTCTATAAGGCTCATCCCCAGGAAAAAGCAGCCCGTCAGGCGAAATCTGTGGAGAAATATCCCATATATGTTTCATACAACAAGGTTACTTGGTCGGAAATTGCAGAAGGAAATTTTGAATTTGAAATGTAATCAGAGTTAGTTGGTTTTTCACAGGGGAGCCAAACGACAGGGCATTACAAATCGTATTGCATTTCCAGCTTTATTAAAGCTAAGGTGGCTGGCAGTCATTTTTATCAATGCCAGACCTCGCCCGTATATTTTTTCTGGAGCAGGCATGGAAATGTTTTGCAAGTAGCTTTTCCAGTCAAATCCCGGGCCTGTGTCTGTAACCTCTACGCCGATTGCCTTTATTGATTCAGCGTCACTGTCCTCGTGCAGCAATCTTAACTTTAGAATTATTTGGCCAGGCTTAGTATTGCCAGAATTTTTATCGCAGTGTGAGGCAAAAATATCATCCTTAACAGATGAAGGCAAGCGCAAAATGCCGTGTTCAAGGGCATTTGCAAGGGCCTCTGATAAGAGCAACCTGAAAGACAGAATACATTCAGTATCGATTCGATGGGACTCCAAAAAATCCATACCTTGACAAATTGCTTCACTGGGCGAGTTAATGCTGGGTGTGACATCGACTGTCAATTCAAAAGAGGAGTGCAAGCCCGCTTCGCGGTACATCAACCCTTCCGAATGTTCGTGGTGTTCAAAACACATTTTTTCGCCTCAAAGCCCGTGGCAGACCTATAAAGAAAATTTTATGATAAATTATTTCAATTTTGTAATATTTTTGATGAATAATTTTGATTCGGAAAAAGTATGAATGAGAGAGTATTGACTCTCGGTTAAGGAGGCACAATCATTTTGTTGGCCTACAATATTGTATTGTTTTGTGACGGCCGACTGCTAAATGCTGTTATTCTGTATCATTGCGGTAACTTTCAGGCAAAAACATAATGTAAATGATTTATTGAGACAGTTACAAAACCGTCTTTTTTACTTAGAATGGTTTCGAGGTGCCATGTCCATGGAGCTAGTATTCAAGCCCGGCCAACTAGTGGTGATTGTACTCCGCGACCCTAGGGAAAAGTATTGGGGGACGTTATTGGGGCTAAAATCTTCTGGTATTTCTCAGCGCGGGCTTGAGATTTCTCAATGGGAACAAGTTCTTTCTTTGGTTAAGGGGGGTGAAATAGACCAAGTTTCGTTGGGGACAAGGTTTTTTCCTATGCACAGGGTCGAATCAATGTATGAGGATGAGGCCCATTTGGGAGTCGAGAGTATGGCTGAAACTTTTTTTCACAGGACAGGCTTGTCGCCTCAGGTCTTTTTGGAAGTAAAATCAGTTTGTTAATAGGGGTGCAATATGTTCGACACGCATGAAAAGTGGTTCAAAATTTTCCGCGCCAGAGCCGCAGAGCTTAAGAGGCACATCGTTCTGCCGGAAGGAGTTGATGACCGTACCATTCAGGCCGCTGCGGTAATCATTAAGGAAAAAATTGCCAGAATAACCATCCTGGGGGAGTCTGCAGCTATTTTGGCAAGGGCGGCGGAACTGGGTGTGAACATTGGCGGAGCAACGTTGCGAAATCCTCTCGATGACCCGGATGCACAGGCCTTTGCAAATGCGTTTTTTGAGACCCGCAAACATAAAGGCATGACCCTTGAGAAGGCAACAGAGACGTTGCGCTCCCCTTTGTATTTTGGTGGGATGATGGTCAAAATCGGCCAGGCGGACGGTTTTGTAGCTGGAGCACTAAATACTACCGGTGAAACAGTTAGGGCCTGTTTGCTCACTATCGGGTGTGCCGCTGGCATCAAGACCGTGTCGAGTGCATTTCTAATGATCCATCCTGACGAAAAGTTTGGCGAAAAAGGCGCGATGATGTTTGGGGATTGTGCAGTGATGCCTGACCCAACGCCTGAACAGTTAGCAGACATTGCTATTGCCAGTGCAGATGCGGCAAAAGCAATGCTGGGAGTGGAGCCAAAGGTGGCCCTTCTCAGTTTCAGTACGGCAGGAAGTGCGGAGCATGACAAAGTTAACATGGTTCGCAGTGCATTGGCGATTGTTAAGGCTACCAGGGCAGAACTCCAGATAGACGGCGAGATACAGTTTGACGCAGCAATGATTCCGGCCATCGGCCAAAAGAAATTCCCAGGCTCAGGAGTGGCTGGCAATGCAAATGTGCTTGTTTTCCCTGACCTCAACGCAGGAAATATAGGCTACAAGATTGCAGAAAGATTTGGTGGGTGCAGTGCCAATGGCCCGGTGCTTCTCGGTCTGGCTAGGCCAGGCAATGACCTGAGCCGTGGATGTTCTGCAGACGATGTTGTTAATACGGTTATCCTGACGGCTTTGCAGACAGCCTGAATAGAGATTGGAATTTTGAGTTATGTCCATAATAATATTTTGTAAACAGATGTGAGGTGCAGAAGTGAAAAAGTGCAGTATTTCCCCGTTTCTGACCTTTAACGGGCGAGCAGAAGAAGCAATGGTGTACTATGCTTCAATCTTTCCCAATGCGGAGATAACAACCCTGGAGCGGTACGGAAACAAGATACCACATGCGTACCCCGGGAATGAAAACAAAATATTAATGGGTGTTCTGTCCTTCAAGGGCCATGAGGTAATGTTTTTAGACATGGATTCGGCTCACCCCTCGCCGGATTTCACCTGGTCTACTTCCATACACATCTACTGCGAAGACGAAGCCGAATTTGATGCGATTTTTAATGGATTGTCACAGGGTGGTGCGGTAATGATGGGGCCAGAGCCGGTGGCCCACTTTCGCAAGTGTGCCTGGGTGACTGACAAGTTTGGCGTGACCTGGCAACAGACATGGGAGTGAAGCGGCTTGCGCTTTTTATTTCTGGTACAGGCGGGAACGCCTGCAACCTGCTCATGGCGTGTCGAGAGGAAAAGGTTATGGCTCTTCCTGCCATCGCCATTTCAAGTTCTGCAACAGCCAAAGGTGTTGAGCGGCTTCGTGCAGCGGGTCTGCCAGTAGAAATAATTCCCAGAAATTCATATGTATCAGATGGCGAATTTAGTAACGCCTGTTTCGCTCTCTGCGAAGATAAATCGGTTGATATTATCTGCCTGTGCGGATTCATCAAAAAACTAGTGGTACCGAAAGATTGGATTGGGCGGATATTGAATATCCACCCTGGGCCGTTGCCTAGGTTTGGCGGTGTTGGGATGTACGGTCATGCTGTACATGAAGCAGTTCTGGATGCAGGAGTTTACGAGAGCGGCCCTACAGTACACCTCGTAGATAACGAATATGACCATGGAAAAATTCTTGCTCACACTCCAGTCTCCGTCATGCCCGGGGACACGGCAGAATCCCTTCAAAAGAGGGTGTATGAAGCTGAAATGAAGCTATATCCAAAAATATTGCAAGTTTTTCTCAACAACTACCCAGCCAAAGGAAATTGACTATGACATTGCTCAAAATTGCGGTATGCGGTGTGGGGAGCCTGGGACAGCACCATGCCAGGATAGCAGCTGCCTCTGATATGACGGAACTCGTTGCTGTTGTTGATACAAATGAAGAGAGGGGCAAGGAGATCGCAGCTAAGTGCAACACCGCGTGGGTGAATGACCTGGAGCGAGTGTTGCCGGATGTGGATGCAGTGCAAGTTGCAGCTTCCACGGTTGCCCACTTGGAAATCGGCAAACGGGTATTGGAAGCCGGAAAACACTTGTTGATGGAAAAGCCCCTCGCGGGAAATTTAGAACAGGGAAGGGAACTACTTAATTTGTACAATTCTACGAAAAGCGAAAATCCCAGCTTGGTTGGGGCCGTGGGACACCTTGAGAGGTATAACCCAGCCGTGATTGCACTGAGGACATCTGAATTTCGCCCGCGCTTTGCTGAGGCAATCAGGGTATCGCCATTTCCGATGAGGAGCCTTGAAGTGGATGTCGTCATGGATTTAATGATCCATGACCTGGACTTGTTACTTTCCCTGTTTAAGAACAGAGTCAAAAATGTTGAGGCTGTGGGTGTACCCGTGCTGACTCCCTACCCGGACATCGTGAATGCTCGCATCAAGTTTGAAGGAGGCGGATTTGCCACTGTCACCGCCAGCCGAGTCGCTCGCAAGAAGGAGCGGGTACTGCGAATTTTTGGCGAGGGGGAATATGCCGCATTGGACTTTGCCGAACAAAAACTGGAGTGGCTGAAGCTTATCAAGACTCCCCAGGGGCCACAGATTGTGCCAGATAATACCGAAATTGCAAAGGATGAGCCTCTAAGACTCGAGTTGGAGGCGTTTTACAGTGCTTGTCTGTGTCAAAGCAATGACGTAGTTACATTTCAGGAAGCCTTAGAAGCTATGGTGGTTGCAGACCAGGTTCAGCAGGCGGTTGTGTCCAGTCTGGCTGAAGCTGGAGTTGAACTTTAGTATGTCTATTTTGCCGTAACTGTCTATGTTTTTTGACTTAGCCTCACTAACGAAGCCGCTGGTCACAGCACCTCTGGCACTGGAACATCTGGATTTGGACATGGACTGGAGGAGCAGACTCGGAGTCGCTGACTGGCCTGGCCCTATAACGCCGCGCCTTTTGCTTTCACACGCTGCGGGACTGCCTCCATGGATGCCTTACACAGGGGCACCTATATTTGATCAGATAGCTACTTTTGATGCCTGGGAGCTACACCCCTTGCTAAAAAATGCAGTTTGGGGCGAAAGCACATATTCAGACATAGGCTTCAGACTATTGGCTGAAATGTTGGAAATGGAATTGCAGCTGGATTGGAGAGAGCTGGGCGAAAGCCTGACGGGACTAAAGTGTACCCCATGGGGCGAGCCTCCTATTTCCATGCCCTCGGGGGCAGACCTTGATGCCTGGTGCATTGCGACAACAACGCTCTTCCCTGAATCCAAGCCCAATCTGCCACATGATGCTAACGCCAGGGCGGGGATGAAGGGCCACGCTGGTTTTGGAGCCTCGGCTGAAACTGCTGACAGATGGCTCAATATTTGGCTCCAAAAGTTTTCGATACGAATGGCAGTTGAAACCAATTATTCTACAGATGGGCAGATATGGGGGCTTAGTCTGCAAAGGCTAAAGAATGGCGAAAATGGGTTTGCAGACTTGTTGAACAGAGTTGCGGTTCCTGGCATCCAAGTCATTTCATATGAAGGAATAGAAGACCCGCCATCGGTTCGACCCTATATTCAAACAGATTCTTCAGACTGGTGGTTCCATTTTGGCTACACTGGCCCAGCGTTGTTTGTTCGGCCAAGAGACCTAGCCTGTGTACTCGTTCTTTGCCACAGATTAAATACTAAGTTCCAGTTGCTTAGTGCAGATGAATTAAGGATGAGGAGGATGCAGGTATTGAGCGATCTTCGGCATTGAAATATGCTGGCAACTGCGACATCGAAATGGCAGGACATGTGTGCAAACTGGTGATATTGTTAAACGGAGCCGCTATATTGGGTTGCGGGAAAAATACTCCTCAATATGATCCACGGCTGCATCAAAATCGGAAACCAAGACGTTCTGTGAAATTTGTTCCATCAAATCGGATATCTGGCTCTCTTCCAGATTCTGAATAATCTTATCTATGGTGCTAATATCGTAATCAATCAGCGCAGTTTTTAGGGAACTTAGCTTATTGTGAATATCAGAGATGTCATCCGTAATTGTTGGTTGGGATTTGTCTTGGGATATGGCTTGAGAGATTATTTTTGCTAATTTCTCCATATCTTGTAAAAAACCATCTAAATGCTCTTCAATATATGTCATATCCATGTTGTTTCCAGCATCTTCAAGAGCCTTTGCTTTTTCTGATAGCTGTCTGGCCCCGATATTAGCCGATGCGCTCTTTAGAGCATGAACACAGGTAATAAAAAAACGCAGGTCATTATCCCTGATCGCTTTTGGTATTTCAGTCAGTTTTTCATGGCAGTCCTGGCAGAACAGCCCAAGAATTTTGATGTAGCGGACTACTTTTCCACCGGTGTTCACAACTCCAGACTGGACATCGATACCTTCTATTTCAAATGAGGGTTTTTCTACATTAGCGTTGAAAACAGAAGATTTAACTTGCTTGTCTTCAGGAATCCAGGCACGAAGCATAGAATGTAACTTGGGCGTTTCGACCGGCTTGGAGATGTAACCACTGAAACCTTTGGACACAAGCATCTCTTCTACCCCTTTGACGGCATTTGCAGTCAGTGCGAGGATGGCCAGTGTTTCATATTCCCCGCCCATGGCCCTAATGATACTTGTAGCTTCTATGCCATCCATTCCTGGCATCATTTGATCCATAAAAACGATGTCATAGTTTTTTCTCTTGACCATTTCTATGGCTTTCTCGCCTGACTGGCAAGTGTCAACCTTCATTTTGTAAGGGGCTAACAGGCCCTCCATGACTGTCAGATTTGTGGAGATGTCATCAACGACCAGTACGTTGGCTCGCTGTGCAGTAAAATATTCGAGTTTGCCTTTCTTTGCCGCAAGCTCTGCTGCGTCTTCATGATTAAAAGCATTTGCTATGGATATGCAGCTTATAGGCATGCGTAGCGTGCGTACATTCTGCATGGTTGCAGTTTCTGCATATTCCAACAACAAAAATAACTCAGCCGAAGGCTTGAGGCGCGTAAATATTTCCTTGAGTGCTTCATCATATAGATAGTTTGGCAGTATTATTCTATCGTATTCAGTGGCATTCAACTCGTTATAAAAATCGGATAAAACGGTGACAGATTTATGTGGGACACCAAGGTTTGAAAGAGCTTTCGTAATGGAGCTTAAATAAAGGGGGCGATGTTCAAAAACGAGAGTGTTGGCTTTGTCAGGCTCTTTCAGGCTCGCCATTGCGTCTCCATTTTTGATTTCCTGGGGCAGAGTGACAGTAAAAACAGAACCTTCTCCATAAACACTCGATACTGATATGTTGCCTCCCATCATTTCACACAGATTCCTTGCGATGGAAAGGCCGAGACCAGTTCCTTCTACGCTGCGATTCTTTTCGTCGTCAAAGCGAGTGAATTTGCCAAATAACTTTTCAATGTCCTCTTTTTTGATCCCGATTCCTGTATCGCTAACCGAAATATTGAGTACAATTCCCCCGTTTTTGTTATCGCCGGTTATTGTCAGGGAAACATGCCCCCTTTTGGTGTATTTGACTGCATTGTTTAATATGTTGAGAATGACCTGCCTTATCCTTACCTCGTCTCCGTAGAGCCTGCAGGGTAGGTTACTGTCAATAAAAGTTATCAGCTGTAAAGTACCATCCATCCTGGTATTGATAATGTTGCATACATCGCAGAACAGTGAAGAAATCTCATATTCGGCTGGCACTATGTCCAATTTCCCTGATTCAATTTTTGAAAAATCTAAAATATCATTGATGATAGCCAAAAGATTGTTTCCTGCCTGCTTTATTGCGATCACGTTTTCACAAACCCTGGGAGTCAGGTCCTCCCGCAATGCAAGTTCTGACATGCCTATGATGGCGTTCATCGGAGTGCGAATCTCGTGACTCATGCTTGCCAAAAAGTCGCTCTTTGACCTGGAAGCGTCCTCTGCCCTCTCCTTTGCAAGGATAATTTGTTTTTCAGCCCATTTTCTGTTTTGGTTAGTTTCTCTCCAGGACATAAATAAAAACAAAAGTAACAACAATATAAAAATACTTCCACCAACCCCAATATTCATCTTTATCAAATCTCGGCGGGGAAAAGGTTCAAGCAGACAGACGTTCCATTGCCCGTCAATGTCAATAAAATTGGAATGGTTGATTTTAATGACATCGTGGCGCTTTCCTAAGTATTCCACTGTAGAAAGGTCAAAGCTAAACTCAATGCAATCGTGCATGCCATCAGGCTGGCCGGAAACTCCAGGGGACATCTTAAAAACCCAATCCGGCATATTTGAGGCCAAAATCCAGCCCTTAGGTGACACAAACGCAATCGGTGAGGAAAATGTCGCAGAAAGGTACTCATCCAAATATCCTGGGTTAATTTTCACTACCGTCACACCTATAATCCTGCTATTTGTCAAACCTGTAATTCTTTCGCGAATTGGTGACGCAACATAAATGCCTCTATCTGACAACCCTACCTCAGGGTAAATAATGCTGCGTCCACCCATGGGTTCTCTAAAGTAGAGCTTAGAGTCAAATGTCTTTGCCCTGAGACTTTCATAATTATTGACGCTGTCTGCCGCCGCCAATACCACGTTCCCTTTTGTATCCAAAACATATGCGTTTTCCACCCCAAAACTGTTTTTGATTGCTGTCAAAGAAGCCAGAGCAGCATTCGCATTTGCGTCCCTGTTTAGCAAAATAGTTCTGATAGAGTTCGAAGAGGCACTATATGCCTCAACTGCTGAAACGACTCGTATCGTTGAATAACTCTTTTTATTAAAGTCATTAATTTTTTGGATTAAGTCGTGGGTCGCTTCTTTGCGAAAATACTCAGCAAAGAAAAACCCTGTCAGTATATGCCCCAATGTAAAGAGGACACAAAAGGGCACAAGCAGGAAAAGAATTATCCTCCTCAGCAATGGAGTATTCATTGGCTCTGCCTGAAAAGAGAGATTCATCACGTATAAACCAAATTGGCTTCAGTCGTGTCCAATTTGCCTCCAAAATTAACATCGCACATCAGTTGCTGATCTCGCAAACAACTCTAAATCCAATATTCTCGTATGGCTTGTCAAGCACAATGTTGTAACGGACTGTCGAATTGGCTCTCTCAGGTGTGCTATAGTAGGAGCCGCCGCGCATTACACGGTCTGAATCAGGTCCGCCAAGCCAGGCACTACCATCAGTGGGTACGCCATTGTAGTTTCCATGCCAGGCATCTTCACAGAATTCCCAAACATTCCCATACATGTCGTAAAAGCCAAGGGCATTAGGCTTCAACAGGGCAACTGGATGCGCTCCAACGTAGCCAGAACTCCTGGAATTTGTATCACACCAGGCATATTGGACTAAAAGCTCTACACTGTCTCCGAAGAACCATCTCCCTTTTGAGCCAGCTCTTGCAGCATACTCCCACTCTGCCTCTGAAGGTAATCTGTAGTTCTTTCCCTCCAGGGCACTCAATCTGCGGCAAAACTCCGAAGCATCTTCAAATAGCATATTCACTGCGGGCCGATCTAACCCAATTTGCACACTGTTCAAATCTTCTCCTACCCACGGTTCTGTACCCATGACCGCTTTCCATTGCTGTTGGGTGACGACAGTGCTGGACATAAGAAATGGCAATGCGAAAGTAACTTCATGCACCGGCATTTGGGAGGCATCTTCCGTGGAACCCATAAAAAATGTGCCGGCTGGCACTTTTAGCATATTCATGCCTACGCTATTTGCAACCATTACCAATTCAGTTTTTTTTCGGGAACACCCGATTGTCAAAACCGATGCAAAGACAAAGGCAGCGACCAGGACAGGAATAAATCTAAAGAAAAGACTCTTGTAGGCCATGCCAGGGGCACCTCGTGACGTACCCCTCACCAGCCCACAAGCATGATGAGTTGGACGCCCTGAAATCCCCTTTTGTCCCACAGAAACTCCGCAAATGAACTTCACAAGTCCCCTTATTATACCTGCTCAACAATTAAAAACGTCATTTTCAAAACCACCTGTGGTATTGAACCCACGGAGTTGGCACAAAGTAGGCTTTGTGCCGTTGACTTTTGGATTGAAGCCGAATCCAACGTAACACTATCATATTACATAATTTACAACTATCAAGCAGGATACGGCATAATGAACATAATGAAGGACGTAGACGTACGACAGGGTTTTGAAAATGACTAATACCGCTTTAGATGTTTGCTTAATGGCGGGGCAAGTACGCCTTGCAAGCAAATCCCGACCTAGTGCAACGTAACATTAAAATATTACATTGCACTAGTACATTGTAA
>Ga0082212_10011822_pt1 | contig 11038 bp, 11 predicted proteins | sample TergutNt197P3_FD_71548 | JGI IMG/M metagenome (GOLD analysis project Ga0082212, IMG submission 71548) | Neocapritermes taracua P3 segment gut microbial communities from Petit-Saut dam, French Guiana - Nt197 P3 | ecosystem: Host-associated > Arthropoda: Insects > Digestive system > Gut ... | reverse complement strand
AACTCTGGAAAGAATCCGGCCGCTGGGACAGTATGGGCGAAGCCCTGCTCAGAATAAAGAACCGGCTGGGAGCGGATTTTGTTGCCTCCCCTACAGCGGAAGAAGCTTTTACCGCCCTCGTACGGGACGAGCTCTCCAGTTACCGCCAGCTTCCGCTTTCGCTGTACCAGATAAACACTAAGTACCGCGACGAAATTCGCCCGCGCTACGGAGTGATGCGGGGCAGGGAATTTGTGATGAAGGACGCGTACACTTTCGACATAGACGACGCGGGCCTCGACAAGAGTTACAGGGACATGGGTCGTGCATACCGGAGGGTTTTTAAGCGTTGCGGCCTTTCGGTGATCTCTGTAAAAGCCGATTCGGGCGCCATGGGCGGGAGCGGCTCAGAAGAGTTCATGGTGGAAAGCGAGATCGGAGACAATACCCTCATCCTCTGCAAGAATTGTGATTTTGCGGCTAACGTAGAAAAGGCCGATTGTAAAAACGATTATACCCCCTGTTCCTCGGTTGACGCGGCAAAAGCTGCCGCGGTATCAACACCTCCCGTCGAAAAGATTGAGACACCGGAAATAAAAACCATTGAAGATCTGTGCGCGTTTCTCAATTCCGGAGCGAAATCTTTTATCAAGACGCTTATCTATCGAGCTGTGAATGTGGAGCTGGAGAACCCCGCGTTACCTGAAGCTTTCTACGCCGTGTGCATCCGCGGGGATCTGGACGTTAACGAAGCAAAACTCGCTGCGCTTCTAAAAGCGGCGGATGTAAGCCTTGCTTCAGAAGCTGACGTTGTGCGCCTGACAGAAGCGCCGGTCGGTTTTGCCGGTCCGGTGGGTCTTAAGCTGCCGGTAATTGCGGATAACAGCGTTTGCGCCATCAACGACGGCGTTACAGGCGCCCTGGAAAAAGACCTGCACTATAAACACGCTGCCTACGGGCGTGATTATAAAGCCTGGATGACCGCGGACCTCCGCACGGTAAAGGCCGGGGATCTTTGCTCACACTGCGGTGGTGAACTCTATGAGAAAAAAGGAAACGAGCTGGGCCATATCTTTAAGCTGGGATATAAGTATTCAAGGCCCATGAATATCAGCTTTCTGGACGAGAATGGAAAAACCCAAATCCCCATCATGGGCAGCTACGGCATCGGCCTTGACCGTACTTTAGCAAGCATCATCGAAGAACACCACGACGAAGGCGGCATCATCTGGCCCATAACGACAGCCCCCTACCATGTTACCATCGTGCCCATTAAGTACGACGGGGCTGTGAAAGAAGCGGCGGATAAGCTCACCGCAGACCTGGAACATAACGGCATAGAAGTGCTACTTGACGACCGGGACGAGAGGCCGGGAGTCAAGTTCAACGATGCCGACCTCATCGGTATTCCCTACAGGGTGGTAATCGGCGACAAGAACCTCGCCGGCGTTACTCCAAAAGTCGAGGTAAAACGCCGTTGTGAAAAAGAAAACCGCCTGGTTGAATTGAGCAAAGTCGCCGGGGACATTACAGAGAAAGTCCGGGCGGACATCGCGGCGCTGACTGCAATTTGAACACTAAATAATTGTCCCTCCGCCAACTACCGTATCCCCATCGTAAAATACCGCCGCCTGGCCGGGAGTTAACGCCCTCTGGGGTTCTTCAAAAACAACACGGATCGTATCCGCTCCGGTTTGTTCCACCTGCGCCCATTGTTCTTTTTGAAGATAGCGGGTTTTTACCATTAGGCGCTGCGGCTGAAAAAGGTTTTCGCAGGCGATAAGATTTATCCGGCAGGCTGTGAGGCTCGAGGAATAAAGGGATGATTCATCCCCCACCACCAGGGTATTAGTTTCCATATTTTTTGCCGTCGCATAGACTGGGATATTACATGCCACACCAAGGCCGCGGCGCTGACCCAGGGTATAGCGTATAAGCCCCCGGTGACGGCCCAGGATTTTTCCTCCAATATCCGTAATTTTTCCTTCGGCGCTGGACTTTCCCGTATAGCTCTCGATGAAGCCCGCATAATCTCTTTTTTCCACAAAGCAGATGTCCTGGCTTTCTTTTTTATCCGGGTTGCCAAGCCCTCCGGTAACGGCAAGTTCCCGCACTTCGGTTTTAGTCAGCTTCCCCAAAGGAAAAACCGAATGAGAGAGCGCTTCCTGACTCATCGTATATAGCACATAACTTTGATCCTTATGCGGGTCTATCCCTTTTTTTAAAAGCCATCGATCTCCGGATTTTTCTATACGGGCGTAGTGGCCGGTAACAAGTTTTTCAGCCTCAAGTTCCAGCATCCGGCGGAGAAGCAGGGCAAATTTCAGATAACGGTTACATTCAATGCAGGGGTTTGGAGTTTCTCCTTTTTCATAACTTTCAACAAAAGGTTCAATGACATGGCGGGTAAAGTCCTGTGTACAGTTAAGCACATAGTGGGGAATTTCCAGTTTCCAGGCGGCAGCCCGGGCATCGTTAATATCTTCCAGGGAACAGCATTTACTTCCGCCTGAATCGATAAGTTTCATGGTAACACCGATACATTCATAGCCCGCTTCCCGCGTGAGGATTGCCGCCACGGCGCTGTCCACTCCGCCGGACATGGCAATTAATGCCCGCTTATTTGTCAAGTTACTCATTACACTATACAATCACCCCTTGATACCGCTATTTCATATCCAATTTTTTGCATACGGCTTCGCAGACAGGCTGCATATTCGGCGGCTTCATCTCCGGTGCAAATTTTATTATCATAAAGCAAATATTTTTTGCGTGCTTCCACCGGGGAAAGATTGGGCATAACAACATTTGCCCCAGCGAGGATTCCCAATTCCCGCCCCTGCGCGTCAAGCGTTCCGAGCGCCGTTGTTGCCGGGATTAGCAGGTTCGGCTGCATCAGGCGCAGAATTGCCAGAATGTTCAGCGTAAGGCGCAAATCACCTGCCTTTTCATTTCTGAAAGGCGTGTCAGAATGGGGAATGAAAGGCCCGATACCTGCCATGTGCGGCTTTAAATCCCTGATAAACATTAAATCGTCAATAATATGATCAAGCGTCTGGTTTGGCGAACCGGTCATAAAACCGCACCCCGTCTGGTAGCCTATCTTTTTCAAATCCCGCAAACATTTTTTTCTATTGGCTGACGACATTGAACCGGGATGCAGGGTTCTGTAATGTTCATCGTTCGCGGTTTCATGGCGCAATAAATACCTGTCCGCCCCCGCTTTGAACAGGCGTTCATAACTTTCATAACCACGTTCCCCGGTTGAAAGAGTTATCGCGCAATCGGGATACATCGTTTTTATTTCACTGACAATATCAACAAGAATATCGTCTGTATAGTAAGCGTCCTCTCCGCCCTGCAATACAAAAGTACGAAAGCCCAAAGGATAACCGGTTTTGCAGCATTCCAGAATTTGCTGTTTTGAAAGCCTGTATCTTTGCGCTTTTTTGTTTCCGGCCCGCAATCCGCAATAATAACAGTCATTTTTGCAATAATTGGTAAATTCAACAAGGCCCCGCATGAAAATGTTTTTGCCGTATATTTTTTGAGCCGTATATCTTGCCCGTTCAAAAAGATAATCGTTGCTGCATGGTAATAGTTCCGCAAACTCTTCTCTGGAAAGAATTTGAAGCGCTTCAAGTTTGTCGATCAATTCTTTCATTATTGAAGTTCCCCCAAAAAAATTATGCCGGTTTGCGGATCCACGGCGATTTATTCAGCGACCGGATACAGGATTTTACCTACCCTGTCGATATGGGCTTTCAGATCCGGGTTTGACAGTTTCTCGTAAATTGAAACATCAACGAAATACGGTATATCCGAATCATCAAAATCATTGCCGATACGCAGGAGATCGGCATGGACAAAGGACATATCTGTTTTGAGGGACAGATCAATATCGGAACCCCGTTTGTATTTGCCTTTTGCCCGGCTGCCGTAAATAACGGCTTGCTTTACGCCGGGATATTTCCTGAAAATTGAATCAAGCGTAGCGAGTGTTTTGTCAGAAAGGCCGTATTTCATATTATTCCAGACTATTCATTTTTTCCGCCAGGGCAGTGAACAGATGATAGTAAATGTTTTTTATCGCGGTAACCAAATATTCGGCTGTCTTTTCATCATAGGTATGAGAAGCAAGATTTCGATCTTTAACCATATCCATCCACGCTTCTCCATCCTCAATAAGGCCCTTGTTGAAGGCGTGCCGGATCGCGTTCTTGCTGCCGATAATGCCGGTTATTCCCTGCTCCTCAAGGTAGTCCTTCATCACATTCCAGGCCATCTCAAAGGTAAACTCAAACCCCTGTATCATTCCCTGTTTTTCAAGATCAGTCAGTTCGCGTGAGGCCGCAAGTTCAATGGCGCTTTTCATGGTTACAAGCGCTTTTTTGTAGTTTTGAAAACGCTGTTTCCAGCGGATATCTTCATCCATAAAAATAAATCTGTTGAATTAAGTATAATGTTTCCCTGACTCTCTTGTCTATCAGACATCACCGGCTTGACACACCAACTGGCGGCTTATAGAATATCCACAATGAGATTAAATAAGGAGTTTATTGTATGAAAATTTGGAAACATCGGACTTTCAGCCCGTGCGCTTTTATCGGCTTTTTGGCAATTCTGGCATTAGCGTTTACGCTGACCGCTTGCGGAGGCGATGACGGAACCCCGCAGACAGCCAAATGGGTAAGCGTAGACGAAGACGGAGATACATGGACTTTAACAATCACGGAAAATACGGGTAGGCTTGTAGCAAAGCAAGGCGACACTTATAAGCTGGAGGTTGATAGCGCAACGGATGGAAACTTAAAAAGCGAGGGAAAAGTACAAAAAAACACAAGCGGAAAAATATTACTAAAGCCTGACAACGCAACCGATACCTTTGAAGTTACAACAAACGGAGACGAATTGATCAGCGTATCAGGAAAAGTAACCTTTGATAATGACTCGGCTTATGAATTTGATACACCCTATAGTCTGACACCTAGTTCTAAACCAAGCGGCGGTAGCGGAAAATGGACACTCGTGTCAAACACCATATTCGGAGACAATAATATCAACGGCATTGCCTATGGAAACGGTAAGTTTGTCGCCGTAGGAAGTAACGGCAAAATGGCGTACTCCACAAACGGCATAAACTGGACAGCCGTGTCGAACAGCACGTTTGAAGGTTACAGTAACCCTTACATCTGGACAATTACTTGGGGTAACGGCAAGTTTATGGCAGGGGGATATGATGGCAAAATGGCGTACTCCACAGACGGAATAAACTGGACTGCCGCAACGAACAGCATATTCGGTATTAATGGAATAGCATGGGGCAACAACAAGTATGTCGCCGTTGGCGCATCATCCGGCACAAGCAAAATAGCGTACTCAGCAGACGGCATAAGCTGGACAGCGGTAGCGGACACCAAATTAACTACAGCAACCAACGGTATCGCATGGGGCAACAACAAGTTTGTTGCCGTTGCCAGCTCTAATGCGGGGTCTACTAATACTGCGGCATCATCGCCGGACGGCATAACTTGGACAGCGGTAGAGGGTGTAACAAACCACATGAATGACATTGTCTGGGGCGGCAATAAGTTTGTCGCAGTGGGTAGTACCAGAATATTGTACTCCGCAAACGGCACAACCTGGACTCAAGCTTCGGGAGGACTCTTTGCCCTCGAAGCCATCGCTTGGGGAGGCAACCGGTTTGTTGCGGGAGGAGAGTCAGGAGTGGTATTTACTTCACCGGACGGCATAACCTGGACCAAAATGGCGGACAACGTATTAGGAGTCCTGGGCACAGTGGGAAGCATCTCCATTGGCTACGATATTAAGGACATCGCCTATGGCAACAACAAGTTTGTAGCCGTAGGAGAAGACGGCAAAATGGCGTACTGGCAGCCGTAAATATCTGAAACTTAATGAACGCCCTCCCAATCGGGGGGGCTTTCGTATCTACCAATACGATTTTACCTTTTGCCAATTCCCCCCGAATGTGCTATAGTTAAAATTACTCTTATGGGGGAGGAGGGCAAAATGGATATATTAGGAATAATCGGGGCAATTACAGGTGTTTTGGGATTGCTGGTATCCGTGCTGTTGACAGTGCTGGTAACAAGATGGCAAGTCAAAGTGCAAGACAGAAGCGACAGAATGGCTTTTCTTGCGGACAGAATATTTGACGTTTCCATACCCAGAGAGTTAAGACTGCCGTTTTATGAAGAATACATCTCAATGAAAGGAAACGGAACCGCCGTAAGGTTCTGGATGCTGGAAGAAAGCAGGGAAAAAGCGGCGGCAAAGTAACCAATCCAAAATGGCGTATGGCAGCCGTAAACGGCAAGCAGTATCCAGCAAATATTTGTTCACTATTAGAAACCTGTTATTTCACGTGAAATAGCCTGTCCTCCCGAATTTCAGAAATCATCACTTCTGTAGGTTTATCTGATACAACTGAAATGTAAGAGTCATTCCGACAGGCATTATCCCCGCACCGTCACCGGCTTGCCGGCGGCGGTTAAAAGAGATATACTGTTTTTGAGGTAAACTATGGCAGCGTTAACAATTCCGGCAGCCGTTGGAACGGCTCACGATTTACTGGCCCTGGGGGCTTTGGTAACCCGGCTTGATCCGGGCATTATTCCTTTTGCAGAGGCCGGTGAATACCAGCTCCATGTTTCGGGAGGAGAGTACAATGTCGCCTCCAACCTTTCCACCTGTTTCCGGCTGCGGACTGCTGTTGCCAGCGCCATGGTAGACTACCCCATTGGCCGCAAAGTCGAACTGGCAGTGCAGAAAGCCGGGGTAACGTCTTACTTCCAGCGTTTCAGGCATGACGGGGTGCGCGGGCCGAATATGGCGATTGTGTGGAGCGACCGGGGGCAGGGAGTCCGTGCTCCGGTGGTATTTTACAACCGTTCCAACGAGGCAGCGCAGCAATTAAAACCCGGAAGTTTTGACTGGAACACAATTTTTGGCATTGCCGGGGGAACGCCAAAATTACGCTGGTTTCATTCTGGCGGTATTTTCAGCGCCCTTTCGCCTACCACTTCGGAATTGGTAATTGAGGCAATGCAGGCCGCCAAAAAAGCAGGGGCCGTTGTTTCATTCGACCTGAATTTCCGGGCGAAGCTCTGGGCGGTTGCCGCCGCGGAACAGGGTCTGAGCGCGGAGCAGGCCAGCGAAAGCGCCGCCAAAACCCTGAGAAAAATAGCAAGCTATGTGGACGTGTTGGTCGGTAACGAAGAAGATTTACAAAAAGGCCTGGGGCTTAAAGGGCAGGACGTTGAGGTTAAGGGCAAACTTGATCCGGGGGCTTTTTTCGGAATGATAGAAAGCGTGGTAAAGGATTTTCCCAATATCAAGGCTGTGGCAACTACCCTGCGTGAAGTTCACTCCACCAACCGTCATTCCTGGAGCGCGGTGCTGTGGATGGACGGCAAAAGTTACCAGGCCCCAACGGCGGAACTCGACATATATGACCGCATTGGCGGCGGCGATGGTTTTGCCTCCGGCCTGTTCTACGGCCTTTTGACCGGAAAAAGTCCCGAAGAATCCCTGCGGCTCGGCTGGGCGCACGGAGCGCTGTTGACCACCACCCCGGGCGATACATCAATGGTAGACCTGGACCAGGTAGAGGCTTTTGCCAAAGGCGGTTCCGCCCGGATTCAGCGGTAAAGGCGAATCATGACTGAAAAAGATCTGCGGAATATTTTTGCCGCGAATATAAAAAGGCACCGGACAAGCAGCAAATTATCCCAGGCTGCTTTGGCCAAAAAAGCCGGTGTTTCCATCAATTTTATTAATGATTTGGAAGCGGGAAAAAAATGGGTTTCACCGTCAACGATGATCAAACTCGCAAAAGTCTTTGACATTGAATCCTACGAATTGATAAAACCGCCCGGCCTGTTTCCGGACAATTTTAACAGTATTGTAAGAAATCTTACCGGTAATATTCATACCGCTGTTGAAGAGGCTTGTCTTGATTTTTTGAGAAAAGAGGAAAGAAACCACAAGCGGGAGAGTTAAGACGGCTGTGCAATACAGAACAGACAAAAAATCAGGTAACAAACTTTCAATACTTGGTTTTGGCTGTATGCGTTTTCCTCGGGGGCTTAATACGAGGATCGACTTAGACAAAACGGAAGAGTTGATTTTGACCGCGCTGGAGGCCGGTGTGAATTACTTTGACACCGCTTATACTTACGGTGGCAGCGAGGTTACTTTGGGGGAAATATTAGCTAAAAATCAGGCGCGGGAAAAGATTTTTTTAGCCACCAAATTGCCCTACCGGCAATGCCAGGTTTACGAGGATTTCGACAGACTGTTTAAGGTGCAGCTTGAACGGCTGAACAGTGATTATTTTGATTATTATTTGATCCATAATATATCCGCCTCGAACCTGTGGGAGAATTTATGCGAACTCGGTATAGAGCGCTGGATCGCGGAAAAAAAAGCGAACGGGCAGATACGTCAAATAGGTTTTTCCTTTCATGGCCCACAAAATAATTTTTTAGATTTACTGGATGCGTATAAGTGGGATTTTTGCCAGATACAGTACAATTACTTAAACGAAAATTATCAAGCCGGCCGACTGGGCTTGCAAAAGGCCCATGAAAAAGGTTTGCCTGTTATTATTATGGAACCCTTGCTCGGCGGTAAATTGGCTAACGGGCTGCCTCGCCCCTCTCAGAAGCTGTTTTATGAAACAAACCCAAGCCTCTCCTCTGCGGCCTGGGCTTTGCGCTGGCTGTGGGATCAGCCGGAAGTGACGGTGGTTTTATCCGGCATGAACAGCTTAGAGCAGTTGATTGACAATATAAGCTCCGCAGAGGGCGCTTTGCCGGGCGTATTAACGGAAAAGGAGGCCGCCGTGTACACGGCGGTAGTGGCTGACCTGCAAAAAACATATAAAATACCCTGCACAGGCTGCAACTATTGTATGCCCTGCCCCCATAAGGTAAACATCCCCGGCTGCTTTGCCGCCTATAACGCTTCCTACGCCACAGGTTTTGTGACGGGGATGCAGCAGTATATTACCAGCACAGGCGCAAATCACCTAAAAAAGGATTATAGCGGGCGCAATTGCATGCAGTGCGGAAAGTGCGAAAAAGCTTGCCCTCAGCATATCGGGATCATAAAATCGTTGCAAACTGCCACCCGGCGGATGGAGCCGTTTTGGTTCAAAGCGCTAATGAAAATTGTTTCAAAAAAATAAGTTTGAAATTGAATTCGCATTTGGTTTGCTGTATATATAAAGCAGCAGCGATGCTGCGCCATTCTGTTAACATTTGAAAAGAGGCTGCTGTATAAGTGGACGTTTGCTGGCTGTCCACTTTTTTTGTGTGCTAAAGTTTCAGCGGGAAATGAACGATAAATCAGTTGAGATAGAAAGCGGTGGATGTATATCTAAGATATTAAGACAGGTGATAACGCTTGAATATTTTTGATATCATTGGGCCGGTGATGATCGGGCCCTCCAGCTCTCACACGGCGGGCGCGGTGCGCATTGGCCGGATAAGCTGGAAGATATTAGGCGAGCAGGCCGTGGAGGCGGATATCGGCCTTAGCGGTTCCTTCGCTATGACCTATAGGGGGCATGGTACGGATAAAGCCCTAATAGCGGGGATACTGGGTATGAAGCCGGACGACGATAACATTCCCGTCAGTTTTGAGATAGCCCGGCGAATGGGCTTAAACTTCCGCTTCTCCGAAATCAAACTTCCTCATGCGCACCCCAACACGGCTATACTCCACCTGGCCGGTATCACCGGCACGCAATGCACTGTAGAAGGTGTGAGTGTGGGCGGAGGTAATATTCTCATCACTAAACTAAACGGGATGGATTCCGCCTTTAACGGAAATCAGGACACCCTGATTATCGCTCATAACGACGCCCCCGGTGTGATTGCCGCAGTCACGGCGCCTCTGGCCGAAACCAGCACCAATATCGGCAATTTCCGCCTCAGCCGTCCCCACAAAGGACAACTTTCCATCATTACTATCGAGCTGGACGGAGAAATCGAAAAATCTGTGGTGAACAAACTGCGGGAGTTGCCCAATATTGTCAGCGTCGTTTATATGCATGCGGCCAATTAGATTTTGGATGACAGAGTTCGAAAATAGGAGCGATTCTTATGCTTGAGTATAATTCTATTGCGGCGATCGTGCAAGAGGCAAATGAACAGGGAGTCAGCATTTCCAGTCTGGTTCTCGCGGATCAGATAGCCGATATGGGGGTAACAGAAGATTTTGTCTTAAGGCGCATGGCGGAGGCGCTGGAAGTGATGCGCCGCGCCGCCCAAGCTGGCCTCGCGCCGGATCTCCGTTCTGTGAGCGGCCTGAGCGGCGGAGACGGCTACCGCATGAGCGTTCAAGCCGCCGGAGGAACCTCCCTGAGCGGCGGATTTTGCGCCAATGCCATCGCGCTGGCGCTGGCTATTCCGGAATATAACGCCTCCATGGGTAAGATCGTGGCCGCGCCCACCGCCGGTTCCTGCGGCATCCTGCCCGCCGGGCTCCTGACTATGATGCGGGAGCGGGGCGTAAGCGAACAGCAGGCTATTATGGCTATGATTACGGCGGGAGCCATCGGCATGGTGATAGCAGGCGAAGCCAGTATCGCGGGGGCTGAGGGCGGCTGCCAAGCCGAATGCGGCAGCGCTGCGGCTATGACCGCCGGGGCTTTGGTGGAATTGGCCGGTGGCAGCAATGATATGGTGGCCCAGGCTGCCGCCATCGCGTTGAAAAACCAGCTGGGCCTGGTATGCGACCCGGTGGCTGGGTTGGTAGAGGCGCCCTGCATCAAACGCAACGCCGGCGGCGTGATGTGCGCCATCTGCGCTGCGGATATGGCTTTGGCGGGCATAAAGAGCGTGATACCGGTGGACGAGGTCATTGCCGCCATGCGCGAAGTAGGAGAAAGCCTGCCCTGCTCCCTTAAGGAAACAGCCCAGGGAGGTCTGGCTGTCACCCCCACCGGCCTCGCAATCAAGGAACAGATTTTCGGCAAATAGCCGTCATTACGGCTTTCGAGCCGTATTTTCCGGGATAGATTAATACT
>Ga0082212_10011821_pt1 | contig 11040 bp, 8 predicted proteins | sample TergutNt197P3_FD_71548 | JGI IMG/M metagenome (GOLD analysis project Ga0082212, IMG submission 71548) | Neocapritermes taracua P3 segment gut microbial communities from Petit-Saut dam, French Guiana - Nt197 P3 | ecosystem: Host-associated > Arthropoda: Insects > Digestive system > Gut ... | reverse complement strand
GCAAGTACCCCTCCTCTGCCCCGCCATTCTATTATGCGTTAGAAAATGAAAACGTCGAAGTTGCTCAATTTTTCATTTCCATAGGTGCAGAGGGTACTGCGAAAGATAGTCTCATGATTATGCGGATGCTCAATCAGCAGAATGGGAAGAAGAGTGGGAGTATTTTTCCCATTATTTTTTGGAAGTAAAACGATTTATTCGAGACACCGCTGACCGTGATTTGGCTTTACTACTTTATCTTGCATAAACCGCTCTGCCTGCCCCTATTTATGCAACAGCCTCTGTTAACGTCACCGTGATCGATAGTTAACAGGATCAATCGCTTGGTCGTACAGCATTCGGTCAATGGGAATCCAGTCGGTTTTATCAATTCCACGAGTATTGGCATAATCGGGACTGACAGGATAGGCACTGGCAACAATGATTGGACGATTTTGAACGGCGGCAATGCGGCGGATTTCCGTTGCAACTTCCACGAAATCTTGATCTTGACTGAAAATCAGAGCAACATCGTATGCCGACTCGTGTGCCAACCGTACGGCATCGATTGCCAGTTTGACATCGATACCTTTTTCTTGTCCGACACCGTTTCTGTACACGAGCGGTCGAGAAAACGTTTGTACCAAATTGTGTCTAACCATTGCATTAAGTTTGGCAGTCCAAAAACGATTTCTCGGTTCGTCTTTGGTCGGCGAAGGCATGCCAGTATAAAAATGAAGTTTTACCAACGTCCAATACTTCTGTTGTTTGCATACCAGTTTTGCGAGTTCAATCGGATCAAAATTGGGAAAACCATAACCGAACGCCATTTTAGCGGCGTTGAATAGATTTTGACCATCGACAAAAGCGGCGACTCGTTTACTCTGCGTGTCTATCATTATGGCTATGAAAAAACCCGCCGAAGGCTTTTGATAGCGGCTCGACGGGCAATAATTGTGTCGGAGATCAACCCGACATACGTATTATATCGGCAATTTGCCGAACCGTCAATAGGTTTTTTCGCAATCTTACGATTGCGGCTCTGATACTCATTGGTTATAATAACCACGAATGACTCAATACATCGAAGCCAAGTCCGGCAACGTCACGCCGGAAATGATCGCCGTCGCACAATCGGAATTTCTCGAACCGAAATACGTCCGTAGCGAAATCGCCGAAGGACGACTCGTCATACCGGCAAACCGTTGAATAATTAAGGTGCCATCTGCAAAAAAAGTTACAGCCCATCGGAATCGGCATCGCTCTGTGCACCAAAATCAATGCGAATATCGGTAATTCCGCACTCTCCAGCGATGCCGCCTGCGAAATTGCCAAAGTGCAATACGCCGTCAAATACGGTGCCGATACCGTCATGGATTTGTCCACCGGCTCCGACATCGACCTCATTCGGCAACGCATCATCGACGAAGTGAGCGTTCCCGTCGGCACCGTACCGCTCTATCAGGTCTGCGAAGAGTTGGACGACATTTTCGATATGACTCCGCAGCATTTTTTGGATGCCGTCGAACATCAAGCGAAACAGGGGGTCGATTACATAATTGCCAAACATCGCCTAATATGTTATACTGTTTGCCATGCCGTCCTCCAAAAACGAAGCGACTTGGAAACTCCAAGTCAAAGACCGATTCTTTGCCGACTTCGCCATCGAGTTCGACGAAAAAGATGTCGATCTGACCGTCTATGCGCCCGACGGCACCCTCTTTGCCGATACGTATCTTTGGGCAGAATCGAAACGAGGACTCGCCGACATTCCCACGATGTTCGCCCAACTGTTGCTGACGATCAAAAAAATACTCGATACCGGAGATAATCTGCCCCCCAAATTTCTCGGCGTGTTCGATCAGGAAAAAATCGCCTTCATCGAGTTCCATCATTTTTTGCCGATCTTCAACCGTAGCGACTTCAACTGGAGTGAGAGACCGTCCAGTCCTACCGAAGGTACGATCAAAATCGTCGAACATTTTCTTACCGAAGAGGCACTGATTCAATTTAACATCGACAATGATGAACAGGAATTACGCGAATTCATCAAAGCGAATTTTATCATCGGTCGGGACAATACCTCAAAAATCCAAATCACGAAAAACAATTTCGTTACCGTCTTCAACAAGTGGGCAGCGATGGTACGTCCCAGCATCGACATGGATGCCGATGACATGGAGGCTTACGGTCTCATTGACGGAGATTTTTATTTGGGCGATTTGCTCTCTGAAGACAATCGCACCTTGCCGGACTTCAAAAATCTGAAAGTCGTGTTATTGGATGAGTATTATGGGATCAATGTTTCTGCTGTCGGCAAAAAGCATCGACTGTTCGCCGAGATTCACTTTACCGACCAAGGGAAGGCACATAAACTTTTTTGGGAAAAGTATCAACGACCGCCGAAAGAGGAGTTTCGGGACTACATGAAGGATCGCCGGGACTTGCTCGTGCCGCAGGACATTCGGGAGCGGAAGGGTTCGTTTTTTACTCCGCAGATTTGGGTCGAAAAGTCGCAGGAGTATTTGGCAAAAGTGTTCGGCGAGAATTGGCAGGACGAGTATTACATTTGGGATTGCTGTTGCGGTACGGGAAACTTGCTGGCGGGGCTGGTCAATCCGTACAAGGTTTTTGCTTCGACCATCGACCAAGCGGACATCGACATTCTGCACACGAGCATTAACAATGGCAAGTGCAATCTGCTGGCGGCACATGTGTTTCAGTTCGATTTTCTCAACGGCAATTTTGAAGACTTGCCGGAAAAATTGCGTGGTATTATTGATGATCCTAATAAAAGGAAAAGACTCATTGTCTATATGAATCCTCCTTATGCCGAAGGGGGAAGTAGCCGCCAAATATCAAAAACGGGAAAATATAAGACAGACATTGAAAAAAATACAACGCACGACAAGTATCATTCGCAACTGGGGGGAGCGAACCGTGAAATCTTTGCGCAATTTTTGATGAGAATTTATTGTGAAATACCCGATTGCAATATCGGACATTTTGGCACGTTAAAAAGTTTGTCCGGTCCTCATTTTAAGGAATTTCGGTCGAACTTTAAGGCAAAATTGCAAAGTCTTTTTCTCTGTCCTGCCAACACGTTTGATAATGTGAACGGTCAATTTGCGATTGGCTTTTTCATTTGGAACACGGAAATCAAGCAAAATTTCAAAAAAATCAATTCGGACGTTTACAATCATGCAGGAAATTACATCGGCACAAAAAGGATTTGCTCATACGGCGATGTGACTCTGTTTAGTAAGTGGGTTAGTTCATTCAAATTAAAGTCTGGTTTTCGATTGGGCTGGTTGGAAGGGACAACGAGAAACGATTTTCAACATAATGGTATTATATTTATTCTTAACGATAAAGAACAAATGGTCATTTCTCGTGGAATGACTATTTTTGACAAAAATTTGGTCGATAGTTGCGTTTGTTACGCAGTCCGAAAGTGTTTCAAATCTGATTGGTTGAATAACCGAGATCAATTTCTCTATCCCAGCGATGCCTATACTACCGACAAAGTATTTCTCAACGATTGCTTGATTTTCACGCTGTTTCACGACAAAAATCAGATGCGTAGCAATGGTAAAGAGAATCACTGGATACCTTTTTCAGCACCAGAAGTCAAAGCGAAGGATAATTTCCACTCAACGTTCATGAGCGACTTTTTGCAAAAACGTAAATTGAGCAAAGAAGCAAAGGCAGTCTTCGAGGCAGGAAAGGAATTATGGAAATACTATCACGAGCGAATCTGGAAACTGCGCACTCCACCGATAGATGCGTCGCTCTACGAAATCCGAGAATTGTTCAAAGGACGGGATGAAAACGGTCGCATGAAAACCAAATCGAAAGATGATCAGTTTAACAAGTTGGATGCCAAATTACGTTCCGCTCTGAAAAAACTGGCGGAAAAAATTCAACCGAAAGTTTACGAATATGGGTTCTTGAAACAATGAATCCGAATTAGCAAAACATATCAATATAATACCCACGAATGACTCAATACCTCGAAGCCAAGTCCGGCAATGTCACGCCGGAAATGATTGCCGTCGCCCAATCGGAATTTCTCGAACCGGAATTCATCCGTTGCGAAATTGCCGAAGGACGACTCGTCATACCGGCAAATAAAATCCATCTGCAAAAAAAGTTGCAGCCCATCGGCATCGGCATTGCCCTGCGTACCAAAATCAATGCCAACCTCGGTAATTCCGCTCTTTCCAGCGATGCCGCCTGCGAAATTGCCAAAGTGCAATACGCCGTCAAATACGGTGCCGATACCGTTATGGATTTGTCCACCGGCTCCGACATCGACCTCATTCGGCAACGCATCATCAACGAAGTGAGCGTGCCCGTCGGCACCGTGCCGCTCTATCAAGTCTGCGAAGAGTTGGACGACATTCTCGATATGACACCGCAACACTTTTTGGATGCCGTTGAACATCAGGCAAAACAGGGTGTCGATTACATGACGATCCATGCTGGTCTGCTGCAAAAGCATCTGCCGATGATTGACAGCCGACTTGCCGGTATTGTTTCACGCGGCGGTAGTCTAACGGCAAAGTGGATGGTCGCTCACCGGCAGGAAAATCCGTTTTACGAACACTTTGACGCTCTTTGCGAAATCATGCGGGAGTACGACGTGTGTTGGAGCATCGGCGACGGTTTGCGACCGGGTTGTCTTCACGATGCGTCCGATGCGGCACAGTTCGGCGAACTGGATACGATGGGGGAACTTGCCGAGCGTGCGTGGAAACATGGTTGCCAAGTGATGATCGAAGGACCCGGTCACGTACCACTGGATCAAATCGAAATGAATATCAAGCGGCAAATTGAAGTGTGCCGCGGCGCACCATTTTACGTGCTGGGACCGGTGGTGTGCGACATTGCGCCGGGCTACGATCACATTACGAGCGCCATCGGAGCAACGCTTGCGGCGTATCACGGAGCGGCAATGCTGTGTTATGTAACGCCAAAGGAACACTTGGGCTTGCCGAATATGGAAGATGTCCGGCAGGGTGTGGTAGCGTACAAAATCGCAGCCCATGCGGCGGATGTTGCCCGAAAGCGTCCGCATGCAAGAGATCGAGACGATGCCATGTCGAAGGCACGTTTTGCGTTCGATTGGGAGTCGCAGTTCCGATTGTCGCTCGATCCTGAACGAGCGAAGGAATACTACGAAGAGTCTCGGCAATCGAACGATTGTGATGAACGTTTTTGTACGATGTGCGGACCAAAATTCTGTGCCATGAAAACAACGCAGGAGTTGAAGCAACTGCGAGAACAATAAAGAGGGTAGCGCAATCGCCCCGACGGGGCTATGTCAAGGGTTTAAACAAAAAAATGCAAAAAAGTTTGAGGGAATCGGGGGAAAAAAGGGACATGGGAACCTCCGTGTGAAAGGGAAAAAGCGGGCGAAACCGTTTCGCCTGCTACAAAGGGTACTACGTGGAAAAGGGGAGACCGTACCTGCTCCTTCGTTTTCAACATTATCGGCGTTTGCGTTATCATTCCCCGAAAAAGATTTTTGTTTTCATCATACGTTCACGCATTTCAATTCTCATCCGCAGATATTCCATCGGTCGGTCGCCCTTAATTCGGTTACACGAGCCGCAAAGCAGTTGATAGTTTTCATAATAATCGCCGCCCCCCTTTGCCTTCGGAATAATATGGTCGATCTCCAAATTTCGTAACTCGAAATCTTGTCCGCAAGCGTTACACTTGCCGTCTTGTTGTTTGTATAACCGTTCTTTAATAGATGGCGATGGTTGCACTTCTTTGATGTCGTTGCGTTTTGGTATTTGTTCCGTTGCCACAAAATCCTTGAAAAGACCGGCATCGTCGCTTAATCGTTCAATCAAAATGCCGACAGCCTGTTTTTCGATATCAATGCCTATCCATTTTCTCCCTAACTGTTGAGCAGCAACACATGTCGTGGCGCAGCCGCAAAAGGGATCCATAATGATGTCTTCTTCTTTGGAAGAAGCGGTAATAATTCTTTTTAATAAACCAAGGGGTTTCTGCGTGGGATAACCCGTGTATTCTTTGGATATAGGCGACGTGGCTTCCTGACTATCGATGTCAGTCCAAACATCTGTAATAACTTTTCCTTCATCCAGATATGCGATTTTGCCGCTATCATATTTTCTATATCTTCGACCTTCGGCATCTACATGCATAAAATGCATTTTTGTTGCCGTCTCCTTAAAAGGAATACGCATTATTTTGTCGTCAGAATAGAAAACGTATTTGCCGGATTTGCTGTACCTTAACAATACATCATGCTTTCGGGCGAAGTCTTTTTTAGGCGGATGTCCTGCACCGTAATGCCAAATAATTTCATTTCTAAAATTGTTTTTTCCGAAAATGCTGTCAAGTACAATTTTCAAATAATGACTTGCCGTCGGATCGCAATGCAGATAAAGCGAGCCGGTCTCTTTGAGAACCCGGTGCATTTCAATAATCCGCTGCGTCATATAAGCCAGATACGCCATCATTGGTTTGCTGTGAACTTGACCGACGCTGGCGATGTACTTTGTCAATGCCGGAAATTGATCGGCTAGTGTATCAAGATAGTGTTCGTCCACATCTTGCCACGTCCACATGTCTTTGAAACTTGCCCCGGCGGCTTTGCTACCAACAGGAGCGGAGTACATCCGCTTCGAGTTGAACGGCGGATCGAGGTAAATCAAATCGACCGATTCGCTGTTCATTCCGCACAAAACGTACAGATTATCGTGCGTGTAAAGCGTGTTTTGGGCAGGTCGTTTAGGCATAGACCGCATTATAGCCGAAAAGAGTGGGATTCGCAATCGTTTTTTTAACACGAACCACACGAACATTCACAAAAACTAGCGTGTTTTATGTGAAAATCAACGAGAGTTAACAATGCGGTCAATCGTTGCCCCCTCCCTTTACTGTGGCAACAACCGCTTGACGGCTTGCAACAACTGTTCCGAGCGAATCGGTTTGTTCAGCAACGCATCGGCTTTGATCCACGAACGTTCTGCAGTCGATTCCAATGAAAACTCTATACCGAATTCACTGACAGCACTGCTCAACACGACAATCGGCATGGTCGGATAGTCTTGCTTGAAATGGTGACTCAGCGAAAAACCACTGTCGCTGTTTTCCAAAATGAGGTTCACGACGGCAAGGTCGAATTTCCTGCTTCGGGCAATTTCGTAAGCCTGATTTTCCCCGTCGGCTTCGGTTACGTTGAAGCCGGCAACTTGCAGGGACTGTTTCGTTTGTTGCCGAAAGTCGGGATTGTCGTCAATCAGTAGGATATTTTTTGGCATCGCGTTTGTAAAAACAGAAAACGTTCGTGCCACCATTATGCCAAGTGTGTCCGGGTTTGTCAAGAGCGGGAATGATCATGTTGTTGTTGCATCAAATGATGTATGCCAAGCCGATTCTGCATTGCCAATGCCCACTCGTTGACGAGAACGTCGCGGTGAAGTAGAATGAAAATGTTCAATGAAGCGGAGGTAGCACAGCAAAGGGGTGCTAGCATATTCTCGAAGACAACAAGTCTAACATGAGACAGCAGACGGCAGACGCTACGGAGCAATTACTCGCCGCCACAAAGGAACTCGGTTTTGAACTTTGCGGCGTGGTGAATGCGCAACCACCCGAACATTTCGACGCTTTTGAACGCTGGCTTCAAACCGGTATGAATGCCGACATGACGTATTTCGTCCGTAATTTTGAAGCAAGACAACATCCCAAATCACTGTTACCCGGCGTTCGGTCGATTCTCATGCTCGGCGTTTCTTACGGCAGTGTGTTGTTAAGCGAACCGCATCCCATCCAGCAAGTGAGCGGCATCGTCGAATATGCACGGGGAGTTGATTATCACCGCTGGATTCGTCGTCGGCTTGAAAATTTAGCGGAACGACATCGCGAACTCTTTCCCGATGGACGGTGTCGGGGAACGGTCGATACCGCTCCGATCCTTGAAAAGCAGTTCGCCGCCGCCGCTGGTTTGGGAGCAATCGGAAAAAACACGTTGCTGATTCATCCAATGCTGGGTTCAAAATTATTTCTTGCCGCTTTTCTTTCGACGGAATTATTGGAGCCGACTCCGTTGCCGGAACCGTTTGAGCCTTGCGGTGAATGTCGGCGTTGTCTCGATGCGTGTCCCATGGGAGCGTTGGTCGAGCCGTTCGTTTTGGATACCCGACGGTGTTTGAGTTATTGGACGCTGATTCATCGGGGGGAGTTACCGAAAGAAATTTCGGAGAAGCGGGGCAATCGATTTCTCGGTTGTGATACATGTCAAAGCGTTTGTCCGTACAATCAGAGGATTCCTACCGTACCCGAAGGCACGCTTGATCCTTTTTCGCTTGATGGGGATGAACTTCAGTCATTTTTGACGGGTTCGCCTCTGGAACGAAAATTTTCTTAAATCTCGCTAATCTTGCTCACGTCACACTTCCGCAACATCGGGAAACATGTCCGTAGCCGCACTGTCGGCGGGACTTCCTTTTCCCCCCAACGGCTAACAGGGGGCGGATTATGGAGATTTTTGAGAAGGGTAAACAGCAACGGTAACGAGCATGATTGCGGCAAATACCAAAATGATAAAGCGATTGTCGAGCAAAAATTTTGATGAAGGCGTTGATGCTTGGCATTAACAGATCTCGCCACGTAAGCAATAAGCAAAGGGAATAACCCATTTGAGTCCCAATACGGCACTTTCAGTACAAAAGGGTATTCCTATTTTTACCAGTATTACCGGCAAGTCTGATTTTGGCAATCGAATTGGTGAAAATGGTAACACGAAAAACATGGAATATTGGGTTGAAGGTTCTTATTGTCAATCCTGTTCCTGCCTTATCCGAATACGTGACGTAGAGATTAACGTCTAAATATCCGGTTCGTATGTTTTCACGTATCCGTATTATTGCTGTTTTCGCTTGTATCGTGGTAGGAATGGGAATTGCTGCACAGTTTTCGTGGGCGAATTCGCCTCATTCCGGCAGGGACTTGTTTTCAATTTTCCGTTCCAACAAGAGTCCGACGGCGCAAAATACCGTTGCGTCCAACGGAGCATCGGCGATGTCGTACCATCGACTTGCGAGGAATTATGCCGATCAAAACGATATTAACAGGGCAAGTGCTAATTATAGTCTCGCTCTCCAAAATGCCGCTCCGAGACAAGTTGCCGACATTGCCGCCGATTATGCCGCCTTTCTGACAGGTATTGGCGATTTGCACAAAGCGGAACTCATGTTACGGCAAGCGTTGACTCAATCGCCCGACGACACGGAACTTACAAGAATGCTTGGTCGATGTTTGGTTCGGCAAGAAAAAATGACAGAAGGACTTCGGTATCTCAAATCCATTAGTACCGAAGCAGAAGCCAAAGCAGAGATCGCAGCGATTTACCGAGAGCAAGGGAATACCGACATGCTCGTAGCGGTTGAAAGGACTTGGGAAGCCCCCAAACAAGAAGCACCGAGACCGACAATGGCGAGACCCGAAGCGGTGAGACCAGAACCTGCCCTTATTGCGGCAACGACACCGAAACCAGCAACAGTAAGACCCGATGTCGCCAGACCAGCGGCGAAACCTGAAACCATCAGACCGGAACCTGCTCTTGTGGCAATGGCAACACCGAAACCGATAACGGCTCCGCCTCTTCCAGTGGCGCGGACTTTGCCATCGACACCAGCACCGATGACGACAAGGATTGGTGCAGCACCGAGAGAAGTGGCTGTGAATACTCCAACATCGGCTACATCGCCGCTGTCCAAGTCGGAATTTTTCGATAGCAGAGTTCCGATTCCTGTTCCGAAGGCTACTACTGTTACGTCGGCATCGGTACCTGTCATCGTCGCCGCAAATACACCGAAGTCTGTACCGATAGCATCTGCACCGGCACCAGTACCCGCGCAACGAGTGCAGGAAGGAATCGCTTTGGCAAACCCGATTGGGTTGGCTGTAGCACCGGTCCCGATGCTGTCTCGAACGGGAGTCAACGAGTCACCGAAACCTGCCGTTGCGGTTCAAGCCCGAAGACACTACGTGGTCAATGCAGGAACATCATCGGATTTGGAATCCATTCTTCCTGTCATCAGACCGGCAGCCGCATTGGTTCCCGTGGACATTCGGTAGGCAGATACGTTTTTCGTACTTGACTTTCGCCATAAAATCGGGTACGCTTTTATGGCATCGAGAGTGAATCGATTCTTTTGAAAATTATGAATTCTGTCGTCGAAAAACTTGCGGCTATTGAAAAAGAAGTTGCGGATATCCAACCGAAAATGGTCCCGTTGACGGAACGTATTGCCGATCTAGACCAAAAAGTTGCCGCTTTTGCCCAACAACTGACCGGACTCGCCGAAGAATCTGCTGCCGTCAAACAAGATATTGAACTCGCTCAAAAAAGTTTCTCACGCATTCAAACGCTCATTGGTGAATCCAAAGTCGAAAGCGAACAACTTGTGGCAGGGCAAGAAGAAAATCAGCAACGTTGTGAAACGATGACGGCAGTTTTCGGAGCGGCATTTCAAGCCGTTTCCCAATTTTTTGAGACCGCTCAACGGATGGGACTTACCGATCAAGCCAAAGCGGTCTTCCTCGCTTCCCCTTCTGAACAGGCAATGATCGGAGAGGATAGCCTGCCGTCAGCAGTTAGTAATGCAATGAAACCGCCGATACCGGAACACGTTGCCGAAGCGATACCGCCAGAACCGCCGATACCGGAACCCGTTGCCGAAGCAATAACGCCGGAAACGACGATACCGGAACCCGTTGCCGAAGCAATAACGCCGGAAACGACGATACCGGAACCCGTTGCCGAGGCAATAACGCCGGAAACGACGATACCGGAACCCGTTGCCGAGGCAATAACGCCAGAACCGACGGTGCCGGAACCCGTTGCCGAGGCAATAACGCCGGAAACGACGATACCGGAACCCGTTGCCGAGGCAATAACGTCGGAAACGCCGGTGCCGGAACCCGGTGCCGAAGCAATAACGCCGGAAACGCCGGTGCCGGAACCCGTTGCCGAGGCAATAACGCCGGAAACGCCGGTGCCGGAACCCGTTC
>Ga0082212_10011820_pt1 | contig 11040 bp, 6 predicted proteins | sample TergutNt197P3_FD_71548 | JGI IMG/M metagenome (GOLD analysis project Ga0082212, IMG submission 71548) | Neocapritermes taracua P3 segment gut microbial communities from Petit-Saut dam, French Guiana - Nt197 P3 | ecosystem: Host-associated > Arthropoda: Insects > Digestive system > Gut ... | reverse complement strand
CACCGGCAGTTTTGACGATCCGTTATCCTTGAAAATACTCAAAGAGGACGCTGACATTGTTTGCACGAATCCGCCGTTTTCAAGGGCAATCGTTTTTTGGAAAATCATTATCGAGAGTGACAAAAAGTTTTTGATTATCTCAAATATCACAAACCCGATCACACCTGCTTTTATTCATTACTTTCAAAACAATAAAGTATGGGCGGGATATAACGAAGTCGATTGGTTTCTTACGCCTAAAAGAGAACCTACAAGGGCAGCAGGATTCTGGTACACAAATATCCCCATAAAAGACAGACCGAGATATAAACAATTAAAAATGGTGCCGTTAAAAGATATTCCGGCAAAAGAAAAAAAGTATGACGATAACAAAATGTTATTGGTCAATCATGGCTATATTCCAAGTGATTACAAAAAACCTTTTGCGGTTTCTGCCCGACCAATATTGAACGGATTGCTGGAAAAGGGCTACGAAATTGTCAACGATACTCAATACTTTCCTTATGTTAATGGCAAGAAAGGCTTCGGAAGAGTGTTGGTTAAGAAAGTATGGGATAAGGAAATATAATCCAAATATAGTCAACGTGATAAAATCACACATAAAACGCCATGTTCTCACTGCTTTACGATGAAATCCTGAAAACCAGCGACGTGATCGTCGTCAAAGTAGGAACGAACGTTCTCTCTTGCGAAAATGGTCTTTTGAACGAGTCTCGAATCGCACAACTTTGCGGCGATCTGTGCCGTATGATGGAGCAAAAGCAACGAATTGTGCTCGTTACGTCCGGGGCGGTCGGGGCAGGAATGGGACTGCTCGGACTTGCAGAGCGTCCGACGGAAATTGCCCACCTCCAAGCCGTTGCCGCCATCGGACAAGGAAAACTCATTGAAACCTACGCCCAAACGCTGCGGTCACACGGAATCAAGTGCGCACAAATGTTGCTCACTGCCCATGATCTTTCCAATCGGGAGTGTTACCTCAACGTCCGAAACACCATTTTGACGCTGCTCGAATGGGGCGTGTTGCCGATTATCAATGAAAATGACACCGTCAGCGTGGCGGAGTTGCACACAACGTTCGGCGACAATGACCGCCTTGCCGCTTTGGTTGCCAATCTGTTTGACCGTCCGCTGCTTATTTTGCTGACGGACGTAGAGGGACTTTTTGACCGCGATCCAAAAGACCCTGAAGCAAAATTGATACCGGTGGTGGAAACATGGTCGCCGGACTTGATGTCAATGGTGGCAGAAAAACGTTCAGGTCGAAGCAAAGGAGGAATGTCGAGCAAACTCAAAGCGGCAAAGATGATTACCGCTTCCGGGGGCAACATCATCATTGCCAACGGTGATCGGGAAGACACACTTCGCAACATTTTTGCCGCTCAAGAGACGGGAACGGTCTTTTTGACGCAAGAATATCTAACGGCACGCAAACGTTGGCTCGGTTTTGCTGTGCAAGCAAAAGGACGCTTGATCTTGGACGACGGGGCAGTTGATGCCGTTGTTAAAAAGGGAAAAAGTTTGTTGCCGGTGGGAATTGCGAGTGCCGACGGTGATTTCGTGCGGGGAGAAATTGTGTCGATAGTCGATGGGCACGGCACAGAAATCGGGCGCGGTTTAACAAACTACGGTCTTCAAGATGTTCTACGAATCTGCGGCAAAAAAACGTCGGAATTGCACGCCATCATCGGACAAAATGTCTATATGGAAGTCGTCCATCGGGACAATCTGCAACTCTTCGAGACCGGGTAGTAACAAAACCCGGTTTACAGCACAGATTCCGAAAGATAGAGCCGGATTTGCCGCTGCACCGGTTGACTTTGCCGAATCAGCAAACAACCCGAAGGTTCATCAATCACGATGTTTCCACCGTATTTTGATTCCGGTAACTCGGTTGCCCAAGTTTCCGGCGCAACTGCTGAACGAAGAAGCCGGATAATATCTTCCGCCGTTTCGCCTTCTTGAAGCCGGTAAGGATGAATTTCCACCGCCATTTTTTCCGGTTGCCGAGCCGACTCCGCCGTTGTTATTTCCAACGTTTGTTCGTCAATGATCCGATAGGTGAGGGCAACCGAGTCCACCGAGGCAAGCAATAACTCGAGCGCATCGTTGACTGTTCCCTGATCGCACTGGACTCTTCCCTGAAGCGAGGCAAACGAACACAAGAACCGATGGAGCGATTGATGATCCACAAGAATCGTTAAATGGGTCAGCGATTCCAACTGTGCCGTCGCGCGGGAAAGTGAAATCGCCTGATAGTAATTGAGCGTCATTGGTTCCATGACTCGATCCCAGCCAAACGCTTCGGGTGCCAACGTTTCGCCGCTCAATTTCGTTTTCTGGGGTAGGTGCCGAACAGCACGCAGTTGCTCCAAAAAACGCAGAACGTCCTCGCGTTGCCGGTGTCGGCTCCTTTGTCTCGATTCGTTCTGCGAAACAGTCAATCGGTCATTCAAAACCGTGACAACAGATTCTGGGGCAACGAGTTTCTGAATCGTATCGGCAAGCACTTCTGCCGCATCCGTAAAATCAGAAACATCGAACGTCAACTCCACCGCCTCGTCGATTGCCTTCGGAAAAATTAGGATTTGCCGATCCGCAACCTTCCATTGCAGTCCTAGCGTTGCAAGCGTTTCCGTTAAGATTTTTTCGACGGTTGCCTCGCTAAATTGACCGGAAATGGGAGTGCTGACCGAAAGACCACGCAACTTCATTTCGTCAATATCCAGCGTCATAGGAATTTCCGTCATTCGGGACATGGCTCGGATGAAGCCGACCAAACTCGACTGCTCAAGATTCAATTCGTGAATCGGCAACGCCAGTTTTGCATGGATGTCGATATTCGGTAGGGAAATGTCCACAAAGCCGGGCATTTTGTCTTCAAACGCAGAAAGAGTATCGCTTTCAGTCGGAACTTGCGGAATCGGCTCTGGTTCGGTGAGTGGTTCCGGCAACGAAAAAATGTCCACCGGCTCTTCGTCGGACGGCGGTACAACAATGTTCTCCTCCGGCACAGAATCAGGCACAGTGGGGAAGGGTTCCACAGGAGCAGGAATCACCGGTTCTTGTACCGGAATCGACGGAACCATGTCCTTTTGGAACACCATCAAGAAACCGAGGAGAAGGAGAAGAAATGCCAACAATCCGAGGAAGAGACCGACCAAAATTTTTCGTGTTTTAACTTCAGTTTCGGAAACGTCGGAGTCGGAATCAGGGTCAAGTAGAACGTCGGAAAGCCGATTTTCTTCCGGCACATAACCAATAATACCGGAGGCGGTTACATAAGACAAAATATCGGGAAACCGCTTGTGAACGACGGGTTGGGGAGAGTGTGGAGGCAGAACCGGTGCTGACGTTTCCGGGGGCTGAACAAGAACCATGCCGCCGCAGTTTGGACACGCCAAAACCTTACCGATCAGGTTCTTGTTTTTGACAACGAGTTTCGCTTCACACGTAGTGCAGGAAAACGTGAACATAAGATTTGCCGTCAATAGCATTGCCCCTACAACCGGCATCATTATACAACAGCCTGTACGAACGGGATAGCCACTTGCTTTTTTCCAAAATTCAGTTAGAATAACGAGTCTAATAAAACGATGGCGGATTCGCGGAAAATTAGAAAAATACAAAAAATCATGTACGCAATTATCAAAGATGGAGGTCGTCAAGTTAAGGCAGAGGTTGATCGGCATCTCCGAATCGATTATCGAGAGGGTGTCGAAGAAGGCGATACCATTGAATTTACCGAGGTTTTGACAATCTCTAACGAAAATGAGGTAAAGATCGGCAAACCGACAATTACAGGCGCAAAAGTCGTTGCCGAGGTCTTGGAATGTGAGTTCAAAGGACCGAAACTCATTGTCGCTAAATTGCGCCGCAGGAAAAATTCCCGTCGAAAAACCGGGCATCGGCAGGTCTATACGCTCGTCACCATCAAAGAAATTGTCGGATAAAAAAATTCGGAGCCGCGATTCCTGTTCCGGCTTCGGTCCCTTTCGTGGGTAACATAGGAGGGGGTTTCCCAATGACGCATGAACTCATACTGACTTCTGCTGTACAGGGGCTCAGCCCGAAAGTGAACGGTCTTGTCCCGATGGTGTCGAGTGAGGCAATGTCCCCTCGGATTGTAGAATATCTGTTTGCCCTGAGTGGTTATCGGCATACTGATTTCGGCTCCGGCAAGCCGCCCGTTGCCTATTCTCATTTCATCCTGCCCGGCGGCATCGAACATGTTCTTTCGCGCGAGGCGGAATTCGGCATTGATGATCAACAGCAGCCAACCATTGTTGCTCATCACATCGTTCTCGAAGGTATGGAATTTGTGCCGGAAGGTCCCGCCTGGCTTTTGGCTCTGCCCGGTTTTCATCTTTCGGAATGGAACGAACCTCCTCTCCGGTTTTCGCACGGTCGCCCTATTCCAACCCTGACGAATCCGCCCTCGTTGACTCGCCGGCAACTGATTGCCAGACAGTGCCGAGGGCTTGACCCGTCGAAAATGACGTGGACCGGTTGTGTTGATACCGAATCGGAAGAGCATCTGTCCTCCGTTCGAAGCAACGACTACCAGATTGTCCTTGCCGCCCCCCCAACGACTCCGTGTCCGACGTGGCAAAAAGCGGCAGGCGACCCAGGCTGGGGAGGAGTGCTTGCAGCAACCTCATTTACAGGGCAGCCGGTTGTGATCATTTACAATCCTGAACAGAACATCCTGCCGCTTATCGTTGAGGCATTGGCACTATTACCTTCCTATTGTCCTTGGCAAACAACTTTTTGTACCTATTTTACGAATCTTCCTGATACGATCTCTTGCCAATGGAAAGGGGCACTAGCCGGTTCTGACGAGGCAAAACGATGTGCCGATGATTCAACATACTTGGTGCTTGATCTTACATTGCCAATGGGCGAGGCACCGCCGGAAAAATACGTGGATTTTGCCCGGCATGGTCGGGAAGACTTGTTGCCGCAGGATGCAGACGAACAACTTGCTGCTCTCACAAACGCCGATACCAAGTCGTATGGACTAGAAGATAACACACTGGGTAAATCGGACATCCCTTCGCATAAAATACCCGATGCTCTTCTTCCGCTGATCCTATCCCGAAAACATTCAAATCTGTTTGAAACGCTCCTTCACCATTCCTCCCGATCTCAGTTTTATATTCTGTATAGCGTCATGTTTGCCTTGGTGCTGTTCCTGCTTGTTCTAGCGGTGGATCAGGCTGGCAACCTCGGGCTTGTTCAATGGTTGAAACACGGCAGCCAGCAGGCAATTCCTGTGTTCCGCGGCGACCTCAAACAGGAAGTCAACTCCGAACCGAAAATCGAAGCGGTATTGGAACTGGAAATACTTGAACCGAGTCCGCTGCAAGAGGCGGAAGATGTCCGAAAACTCTTTGAGGAAAACCGGGAAAAACAAAAGGGACCGCTTCGCCAATGTTTGGACAATCTTTCCATTCCCAAATACTCTGCGCTCAATTTTCCCAGCGTTCAAGACAATCAAATTGATCTACCGGAGAAAAAAACGTTGGGGGAATTGAGTCCGCTGCAACCATTCGGAGAAGCGTTGGAACTTCGGTTTATTCCGCTGTTTGAATTGCCCAAAATCCAAATCGAAACGCGATTGCTCGTCGATGCGTTGCCCGATTTGATTTGGCAAGTGGAAGCCGTTGAGAGAAACTCCACAACCCCGATTTTCCATTTTCAACTGACGGAAGCCGGGCTCGAAATGGATTGGCACCCGCTGGGATTGGGCAATCAACACCTTTACGGCACGATTCTTTCATCGCTCGGCTTTTTGCAGTTGAGCGTTGCGGATTCACCGGAAGCGGCAACGCAAATTCAACTTTTCGAGCCGATGAAAACGGAGCCGGTGAAGATTGCCGACCTCGCGGGGCGTGCCGAGTCGGAAAACCCGGAATACGTTGTCGAATTGCCTTTTGCGGCGGAACTTTGGCAACGAATCTTTGCGGAGAGGAATCCGCCGAACAATGTCCTGCTCAAAGTTTGGACAGAACCTGACGGCGATTGGATTCAACGAAAACCGTCGCCGCCGCCGGAGTTTTGTGCCGAAGTGCTTACTGCGCAACAAGTGGGAAGGCAAACGGAAAACGGCGAGACGGTCTTTGAAAACATCGGAATACTTTTTGCAGCAGCGGCTTCGTTGGAAAAAGTCGTTTGGAAAGGGGACGAATATGCCGGTCGGTTGCGTGCGGAAGCGGCGGAGGCAAAAAAAATCAAAGATGAACTGGAGGGGCAAATCAGGCAGTTGGATGTCAAAGTTTTTGAGGGAAACGAGAGTGCCAGAACGGAACGAGACAGATACAGAGCCGAATGTCAGCAATACGACTCACTCGTTCGGGAACTCGAAAGCATTTTGGAAAAATTGCCGGCAGCGTACAAGGAAATCGGTCGAAACGAAATGCGGCGGTTCCATTATTCGGTTTCTTTGCAACCGCCTGAAGGAGAGCAGACATTGCTCATCCTGACGACAGACCGGTAACAAGTGTCCAAGGTAGGCACTCGCCCTCCGGGCGAGTGCGTCGGCTTTTTAACAAACTTGTTAATCCGACAGCGCAATGGAAAGAACAGTCAACCTCATTGTTACCTCATTTTTCTGAAAAAACAACCTCCGTAGCACTGCCGTTCCAAAACAGCCAACCTCATTACCTCATTACCCTATTGGAATGAGGTAATGAGGTTGATGGATAGAATAATGTTGGCTACTGAGGTTAGTTTGTTCTGTATAATAAGGTGAAAATGAGGTTTTCATTCGCATGTGATTGCGCAGTCGGATTAACGGTCTGTTGCAAATCGCAGACCGGTAACAAGTTTGTAAAAAAGTCTCGACAGGTAGGATGCCGACCGCCGGGCGGCATCGTGCGGTACTCCGCACTGGTTTGTTTTAGAGGGTTTTCCCACGTCTGTCGGCTACCGCCGACGCACTCGCCCGGCGGTCGAGTGCCTACCTTGGAACAAACTTGTTAACGGACGTGTTGCAAATCGCCTCGCCGCCTCATTTTCTCTTGATTTTTACGGCAAAGAATGGTACAATACATGCAGGAGAACGTGCGTCTCCAAACACCTTCGCCAAAACCTTTTTCAGAAAAACTCATGATCAACTTCCTCTCCAGCATTTTCGGCACCGGAGCACCGGCTAAAACAACCAAACAAAAACGCACCCGCACCCTCCGAATCGAAGAACTCGAACAGAGAGAAATGCTCTCCGTAACAGCGACGGACTTCGGGAACATCCAAGACCAGCATGCCGACCTCGGTCTGACGGAATTCAGCGATTACGTCATCTACGAAGTCGGCGGAACGGATACCGCCGATACCAATCAATCGTACTACAATTTCAACGCAGACGCACTCTATCAGGCGGTGGCGGATGCCAATGCCAAAGCCGTACTGGGTAATCACGTCCTCCTCGTTGTCCGCACCACGGACGCACAAAACAACATCACCCTCTCCAGCGGCACGAAAACGGGCGCATTGTCAATCGGTCAAACGGGAACGGGAAGCGTTACCATCGTCGGTTGGGGAACCAAACCGCTCACCCTAGACGCAGCCGGTCAGTCGAGAGTGTTCTACATTTCCTCCACCTTCATCGCCACTACCGCGACAGTCGCACTGGCGGGAATGACGATTACCGGCGGTTCTATCAGCGGCACCAGCTCTTATGGCGGCGGAATTTACTTTAATGCGAGTCCGACATCGAAATTGACCGTTACCAACTGCACGATCACAGGCAACGCCTCCAACGCCTCCACCGTCTCTACCGGTTGGTCTGGAGGCGGCGGAATTTATGCCGATGGAACATCGGTCATCACAAACTGCACGGTAACAAACAACTCGACCCTCTCCAATGCTTGGGCATACGGCGGCGGAATTTATGCCGATGGAACATCGACCATCATAAACTGCACGGTCGCGGACAATACGTGCACTTCCACCGCCGCCGCTTGGGCAAACGGCGGCGGAATTTACGCCGCAGGAACATCGACAATCACAGATTGCACAGTTACGGGCAACACCGTTACCAACGATGGCGGCGGAATCTACCTTAACGGGAATTCTTCGACATCGACATTTACCGTAACCAACTGCACCATCACGGACAACAAAGCCAACACCAGCGGCGGCGGAATCTATATTACCACGGGTCCATCGGGAACGACAGTTACAGTTAACGTAACAGACAGCACCATCACGGACAACAACGCTAACTACGAAGGCGGCGGAATCTATATTACCGCGAATTCACCATGGTCAACAACACTTAACGTAACCGACTGCACCATCACGGACAACAAAGCCCAAAATTCCAGCGGCGGCGGAATCCATATTGCCACGAATTCATTGGGAACGACAGTTACAGTTAACGTAACAGACAGCACCATCACGAACAACAACGCCTACCACACCGGCGGCGGGATTAACTGTGGCGGCACACTGACCGTAACCAACAGCACGATAGCGGACAACACCGCCGGTGCCTCCGGCGGCGGAATTAACTGTAACGGCGCGCTGACCGTCATCAACAGCACACTAGCGGGAAACTCGGCGACTCTCAGCGGTGGCGGGGTGTACCAGGCTAACGGTACGCCGACTTTCATCAACTGCATCATCGTGGGGAACTTGACGGATTCCACCGGCGGCGGAATGTACATTGCGTCCGGCGCACTGACCGTAACCAACTGCACGATCTCGGGCAACACCGCCTACTCCACCGGCGGCGGAATTAACTACTTCACTGGTTCTGGCGGCACACTGACCGTAACCGACAGCACGATAGCGGGCAACACCGCCACATCTTCCAACGGCGGCGGGATTTACAACTCAGGCACACTGACTGTGACTTATAGTACAATTGAGCGAAACAAGTCAACTGCTACTTCAAATGGTTACGGCGGCGGAGGGATTTATAACTCCGGTATGGCGACTGTAACATACAGCACGATCACGAAGAATTCGACTGCTACTAATCAATATGTCAACGGCGGCGGAATTCAAAATGCTGGCAGTAACGCTGTGATGACAGTAACGAACAGCTATATCACTGGAAACCAATCAAATCGTGGTGGCGGAATTGCCAGCAACGGTGGCAAATCGTTGACGGTAACGAACTGTGTGATTGCAGGAAACCGCGCTGAAGGACACAGTGCATCCGGTGGCGGGGTTTACATTTATTCTGACAATTCCAGTCATACAACGACTATCACAAACTGCACAATCGCAGGAAACTTAGCTACTCCTAACGCTGCGACTTCGGGTAATGGTGGCGGGATTCGCAGGGCCGATGGCAATAAATCGACGATTACGCTTTACAACACGATTATCTACGGTAACAGAATACTCGGTGGCGTAGCCAACGGTGATGCCAACGCAAGTCCCACCGCAAATGGCAATTTCATTTGGAACAACAGTATCCACGGAAATAACATTCGCAATGGAACTACCAGTACAAGTATTCCAAGTGCCAATAGAGACCATTTTGTGATAATTCCAACCATCGACCGTAACTCTACAGGACTGAATTACAATGCCGACAATTGGGACCTACATTTGAAAAGCGTCTCATACGCAATCTCCAGAGGTATCGTTAGATATCTTCCACTAGGAGACCAGAAAACAGATGTTGCAGGTAATCCCAGAACCACCAACGGAACCGTCAATATCGGAGCATATCAAGATATAGGAATGTGGGTTGGTTTTACTAGCAATGCAACGGGCACGATTAATAACAATGGCACCGTTAGAGTTGCAGGAGCAGGAAATCCAGCCAGCAACGACGGTCGCCGTGATTATGTGGGAGTCCGCACTTTTGCGAATCAATCATACACTGTGGGTTGGTCGTTTGAGACCAGTTTCTCAGTCACTTACAACATTGGACTAGACCTCGGTGTTAGAAAATGTCTTTAACTGACTAAAAACCTCTTGCCGCAGGGCGGATTGGCCTTGCGGCGGTGGTAAAAAACATGTTACGCTTCCGTTTTCAAGAAGCTTAACTTTTTCAACGAAAGGCGTAACATGGAAGTTGAAACCCATTATGACACAGACTTGACCGACAAACAATGGCAAATCATCAAAAAATTCATCCCCCAACAGAAAAAAGGACCGAAACAAATTTGCCGCCGATGGATCATCAACGCCATCCGTTTCCTTGCGAGAACCGGTTGCCAATGGCGAAACCTGCCGCATGATTTTCCCAAATGGAAGACGGTATATAATGTCTTTTGGCATTGGCGAAACGACGGCATTTGGCAAAAGATTCATGACGCCTTGTGCCGTTTGGTGCGTAAAATCAAGGGAAAAAAGCCGACGCCATCGGTCGGCATCATCGACAGTCAGTCGTCGGATACCACGGAGGTCGGCGGCCTGGAACGCGGTTACGACGCCGCAAAAAACGTGAATGGTCGCAAACGACACATCATCGTCGATACGTTGGGGTTGATCATGGCGATCGTCATCCATGCGGCGAGCGTTCAGGATTACGACGGTGCGAAACTTGTTTTTCAGGCACTGGGCGAACGTTTCAAACGATTGAAGGTGATTTTTGCCGACAGTGCCTACGGCAAGATGGGCTTGCCGGATTGGGTGAAGTCTATGTTTGGCTGGATTTTGCAAACGGTGTTGCGACCGGTCGGCGTGAAAGGATTTGTGGTGTTGCCGAAACGTTGGATTGTTGAGCGTACCTTTGCATGGATCAACAAATACCGCCGAAACTCGAAGGATTACGAGCGAAACCCCGAATCCAGCAAAGCCATGATTTACATCGCCATGACATCACGAATGCTGAAATTACTCGAAAAACACGATATTGCCAGTTAAAGACACATTCTAAGCATGACGTCCGCCACGAACTCACACGCCGTTTACGATGAACTGCTGGTCATACGTTGGCAAAGCGGTGAAGCGGCGGCGATGAGCGAATTGATCGACCGTTGGCACGCCCGATTGTTCAGGCACGTCAGACGGTTGACCGATTCGCTTGATGACGCGGCAGAAGTCATGCAAGAGACCTGGCTGGCAATGATTCGA
>Ga0082212_10011819_pt1 | contig 11040 bp, 9 predicted proteins | sample TergutNt197P3_FD_71548 | JGI IMG/M metagenome (GOLD analysis project Ga0082212, IMG submission 71548) | Neocapritermes taracua P3 segment gut microbial communities from Petit-Saut dam, French Guiana - Nt197 P3 | ecosystem: Host-associated > Arthropoda: Insects > Digestive system > Gut ... | reverse complement strand
CAGATGGGAGGAGCAGGGAGGGAGCGTAAGCGAGTACTCAAGCACATTGTCCGCGTCTGCAAGCGCTGTATCCACGTCGCCCTGAACTGTGTCCGCGTATGTCAGGTTGCCGCTGCGCGGTTTTGCGTTTCTCGGACCGAACATCCCTGCCGGGATGGCTGCAATATCTGCGGGGCGAATGACCGGATGATCCGGCTCCATCCCTTTGAGTATGTCCACAATATGCGGCATTACTTCCCATTCAATGTCGAGCAGCCGCAGCGCCTCATCGCAAATTTCCTCAGTCTCGGCGACTACGATCACGCCGACCTCTATGCCGTCGTGGTCCGCGTAGTTGTCCAGCCACGGCCTTCTCGGACCCGGCGGGCCCATGCCGCCGGCGCCAAGGTTTTTAATATCCTCGTCTTCCCATGTTACGATGTCCGCTACGCCGTGCAGAGCCCGCGCAGCAGTTGTATCCACACTGATAATGCGCGCGTTTGCGTACGGGCTGCGCAGGAACTTTGCGTGCAGCATGTCGGGTACGACGTAGTCGACGCCATACTTCGCAACGCCCGTTGCGAGCGCGTACGATACTTTCCCGGGCAGATTGGGCTTTCCCACCACGCGGAAGTCTTCTCTTTGGCCATTTGCTCCTTGTATGTCCGCCATTTGTGTTTCCCCCTACTGTCTGATCATGTTTTGCGAGAGAACTATTTTTATGTTGACCATGCTCTGCGTATTGGTTAAAATGTCTACTAAATGCATGTGTGAAAAGCATTATGTCAAGATTACAACAAGAATGGTTTCACGTCAAGCGTGAAACTTGCTTATAATCGATGTTTAGCGCGGTATGAACAGGCAGGTGACGGGTATGGCAGCGGTAGTTGTGCTTGCCGGGGGGGCAAGCAAGAGGATGGGGCGCGATAAGCTCCTTCTTGAAGTCGGCGGAGCGACGCTGCTCGAATCAGCTGTACTTAGGTTCGGCGAAGCTTTTGACGACATTTATATTAGTGTAGCCGATGAAGCGAAGTATCCGAAAATCGCAGCGCGCAGGGTCGTGGATATACACCGCGGGGCTGGTCCTTTGTCAGGGCTTCACGCGGCGCTTTCAAGTCTCGGGCATGACGGCGTGTTCATAGTCGCCGCGGACTTGCCCTATGCATCGCCGGAAGCGGCATTGAAGATCATTGAGCTTTGCGGCGCGCATGAAGCTTGCATCATCAGGCTGCCGGACGGTAAGATCGAGCCTCTGTTCGGGTATTACGGAAAAACGCTTCTTCCGCTGTGCGACGAGGCGCTTTTGTCAGGCGACAATCGGATGTCGGAAGTGCTTTATAAAGCGAACACCAGGTTTATCGCTCCCGAAATGCTGGGCAGCTTATGGAGCGAGAAGCTGATCTTCAACATCAACTACCCGGACGATTATTCACGCGTTCTGTAACAATCGAAAAAGCGGTAAAGGAGCAATATGCAAACTAACCTTACAGAGGGCAAAGTCGGAGTTACGCTGATAAAGTTTTCACTACCTTTTTTACTGGCAAGCATAATCCAAATGGCATATGGTATGGTAAACGTCGTTATGCTAAGCTGGTATGCTTCGCCCTCTTCGCTTGCGGGCGCCGGCAACGGAACGAATCTTGTCGCGTCGCTGACTAGCGTGCTTTTCGGGTTCACGAACGGTGGTATGATATTGCTGGGGCAATATTACGGGGCAAAGCATGAAAAGAACGCCGCAAAAACGATTGGTAACATAATACTGCTGCAAGCGGGCATCGCAGTGTTCGGAACAGTTTTTGTGCTGGCTCTCGGCAAACTATTCATTAGCATCACAAAAGTTCCCGCGGAACTTGACGAGAATGGGCTGAGCGCGGTCAGCGAGGCGTGGAATTATATGCGCCTGTGTGCGATTGGCCTGATATTTCAAGCCGGGTTCAACGCCATTAGCTCGATGCTTAGGGCGCTGGGCGATTCAAGGACGCCCTTGGTGTTTGTCTCGATCTCATGCGTTGTACACATCATTCTCGGAGTATTGTTTATAAAGACATTCGATATGGGTGCAGCAGGCGCGGCGCTGGCGACCATCATCTCACAGGCGTTTAGCTTCCTGGTTTCCCTTTTGTATTTGAAAAGGAAAAAGCTGCCGTTCAAGTTTACAGGAAGCGACATCAAGCCGAATTGGGCGATATTGAAGACAATACTCAGGCTCGGCATACCAATATCGCTCCAGACGATGCTCAACTCGCTGTCGTTTCTCGTGATCGCCACGATAATCAACAATATGGGGCTTTACGCATCGTCCGCGAACGGGCTGGTGAACAGCGTTATCAACTTCTACATGATAATCCCGTTCGCATTCGGCTCCGCGATAAGCGCGATAAGCGCGCAGAATCTGGGCGCCGGCAAGCCCGAGCGCGCGCTGCAGAGCGCGAAGCTGGGCGTACTGTTTTCGCTGTCTGTCGCTATTCCGTGTACAGTCGCCGCGAGCTTTTTCCCTTCAGCGATCATATCGCTTGTGTCGCCTAATGCGGACGTCATAAAAGCGGCTGCTGAGTACCTTATCCCGTTTTCATGGGACTTTGCGCTTGTGGGATTCATTTTCTGCGTGAATGGTTTCTTCAATGGCTGCGGCATAACGACTTTTGTCGCCATTCACGAAACTGTCGCCGCCTTTGCAGTTCGCATCCCGCTGTCTTGGGCGCTGAGTTTCATACCAGGCGCGACGCTGTTCCATGTAGGGATCGGCACGCCCGCAGCGTCGATAGTATCACTGGCCATGTGCCTGATATATTATAAGGTAAGGCTTTCGGGCGGCAAGCTGGAGCGCCTGAAAATCGCAGGCACTTAAAAACATTGCAGTCCGATGAGAACAGTGTTAGAATAAACCACAAAATTCAATTTGATATTCAAGGAAGGATGGCAAAAATGAGCTATAAGATCACAAGAAAAGATGAAGCGTACACCTATGAAGCGCCGGGGCATTTCGATGTGCGGACCACGCGCCTCCACGATCCCGCCGATGTAAACGCAGGCGGCATAACGATGGGGCTGAGCCATTTCCTGCCCGGCGGCGGATGCAACTATGGCGCGAACGCGAAAGAAACCATCTACTACATCATCGAAGGCCAGATGTATCTGGAAAGCGAAGTCGGCACTGAGAACGAAGTCAAGACGACATTGTATGCCGGCGATACATATCATTGCGGACCGGGCACAAACAAGTCGGTCGTCAATAATGGCACGACCGCCTGCCAAATGCTGGTCGCACTCGCGACGCCGCCGGAGGCGTAGATTTAGGATATAGGGGTTTTAGTGAAATAGCGAGTTTTTCAGATTATTACTGAAAAACTCGCTATTAGTCATTTTCGCGATGCTCTATTTAGGTTGTTCTTCCGTCGCTTTGCCGATGGTCGATACGGCCCATTTCGCTACCTGAACGCGGACTCTGTCCTCGCTGGTCTCAAAGGTGAGCTTGTCGTCGTCGACCGAGACGACTTTGCCGAATATGCCGCCGATAGTCGTTATTGTGTCGCCGACAGCGAGCGATTCGCGCATTTCTTTAAGCTTCTTCTTTTTCTTCCCTTCCGGGCGGATCATGAAAAAATAGAAAATGGCAATCATAACCACAATCATTATTATCGTTTCGTAACCCATTTTTACCCTCCTGTACATATAGTAGAGACGATTGGAGCGCTGTCCGGCGCGCCTCTCAATTTACAGATTATAACAAGACTTGTTTGCGTTTACAAGCATCTTTTTTGTTGTAATCATCTAGTTATTCAAGTATAGTTACTGATATGTACAAACCGCGCATGGAGCGCAATCGACTCATCAGAGGAGAAAAGATATGGGGAACCCGAAGTTTCATCGGACTTTATCGGTATTGACGGCGTTTTTGCTGATTATCTCGCTGACTGCCTGCGGCGACTACAAAGAAATAATCAAGTCGTATTACGAGGCCACGCAGAACGACAGCGGAACTGAAACCGATAGCGAAAGCGAAGCGCAGCAAACGACTGCCGCGCAGTCTCCCGAACATCATGAAGAAGACGCTGCGCCGCGAGATTACCGCGTCACGCCGCGAGGGAATGGCGAAGACGTTGTTACGGTGATGTTTTACCTGTGCGGCAGCGACCTTGAAAGCTGGGGCGGCGCTGCAACGCAAGACCTGCTGGAAATACTCGACGCCGAAATCGCCGACAATGTAAACATTATTGTCGAGACCGGCGGCGCCGACGAGTGGTTCAACACTTATGTCGAACCCTATACCAACGAACGGTGGCAGATGACGGAAAGGGATATGGAATTTCTGGAAGACGCCGGGCTGAAGAAAATGTCCGACGGGAAAACGCTATCTGACTTCATCAAGTACTGCGCAAGTAATTTCCCTGCAGACCGCTATATGCTGGTGCTATGGGATCATGGCGGCGGGCCGGTTGGCGGTTATGCTTACGACGAGCGTTTCGACTCCGACAGCATGATGCCTCTCACGGAGCTTAACTATGCACTTGCCGACGCGGGCGTCGTGTTCGACATGATTGGGTTCGACTGCTGCCTGATGAGCACTGCCGAGACGGCTTTCATGGTGGAAAAGTACGCCGACTTCATGGTAGCCTCCCAGCGCGTAATGCCGGGAGAAGGCTTGTACTATACTCCGTGGATCACCGCGCTGTCACAGAATACATCGATCCCAACGCTGGAACTCGGTAAAATAATCGCGGATAGTTTCGTTTCCGTATGCAGCGGCGGTTACTATGGGAATGAGCTGACCATGGCTGTTACAGACCTGACATATATCCCGGGTTTATTCCGCTCAATGAACACGTTTTTTGAAAATGCCCGGGACAGCCTGGTGTATGACAGCGCTTTTGCTACCACATCTAAGTCTTTGGGCGCGAGCCGCGCAATGAACGATAATTACGATTTGGTGGATCTGGCGCATCTTTTAAGAAGCTTAAGAAGCATGGATGGCTCTGAGGATGTGCTTGCATGTCTGCAGCAATGCGTGGTTTATAATAATGCTACGATCAAGGACTATGAGGGGCTTTGCTTGTACTTCCCCTATACTGACCTCAGTCAGGTCAGCCAGGTTTTGGATATCTACCAGCAGATCGGCATTTCAGAAAGCTACCAGAGCTTCATTACAACATTTGCCAATGTGATGGTGGGCGGGCAGGTTTACAACAACGGGGGCGCTGATAATCCGTTCGCCGATGATAGTTCCAGTATCTCTTCGTGGCTGGACTTTCTTTGGGTCGATGAGAGCTTGTTCGACGAATGGGACTGGTTCTATGAAGATAACTGCTACGACGGCTCTGAACTTGAGGTGTATTATAAGGATGGCAGCTATGTGCTCTCGCTCTCCGATGAGGACTGGGATATAGTAGTCGGTATCAAACAGCGCGTTTTTCTGGACGACGGGGAGGGGTACATAGACCTTGGCTCCGACGCAATGTACGAGTTCAATGACGACGGCGACCTGCTGATCGAGTTTGATAACACATGGGTAGCGCTGGATGGGGAGCTGGTGTGCTACTATACGCTTGAGGACGTATATGAGTATGGTTATTGGTACACTTACGGCGCGGTACCGGTCCTGTACAACGGCAGGGACGCGGAAATACTCATTATGTGGGACAGCGATTACCCCGGAGGGTACGTGATGGGCTGGCGGTATACTACAACGGGCAGCGGCAGCCAGCGAGGATTGTTTGCGCTGGAAAATGGCATGACTTTTGATATAGTCTGCGACTATTATACATACGACGGGTATTTCGACGACCAGTATCTATGGGGCTCGATCACGATAAACGGCCCCGTAGAAGTCAGCTACGAGGACGTAGGCGAGGCCGATTGCCTTGTGTATTATGAGATATATGATATCTACCGCAATTCTTACTGGACTGAATCCGTCATATTCTATAGTTGAGTTATCGCTGAATGTGTACTGGAAAAAGTGCTATGCCGATATTGAAAAATAAAACCCTCGCAACCGCAGTGGTTGCAAGGGTTTCCATAGCCTTGTAAAGCAAGGCGTTGTGGCTGGGATGGCAGGATTTGAACCTACGAATGCCAGAGTCAAAGTCTGGTGCCTTACCGCTTGGCTACATCCCAAAATATCAGGAGCTACTATAGTTGCCAGTAGACGGTGGGGATGCAACGCCCCATCGTCTACTTATCGCCGACTGTATAATAACAGCCGCAATATTTGGGGTGGATAAAGGGATTTGAACCCTCGACCCTCGGAACCACAATCCGATGCTCTAACCAACTGAGCTATACCCACCGCAAGAGCCGCTGCCGTAGAGCGGCTCATGAATTGTAACACAGCGAACTGTGTCTTTGCAATACCCAAATTTCATATTCGCCGTCCGCTATTGCTGCTATTGCTGCACCGCCGTTAATCTCCGCTATGCCTCTTTTTACTGAACCTTGTCACTGCGAACAGGATCAGCAGGATCAGCAGAGCAGGACTAAAGACGAACCGCCATGCGAAACCGAATACAGCGCCGATTATGCCGAACGTTATGTTCAGAACAGCTCCGAGGAAGCTGAAAAGCGCCGATATGCACCCCACGCCAATGACGATAATAAGAAGCAGCTTTAAAAATGTTCTCATAAATCACACCTCCTGACGTGATGATAGCACAGTAATAGACAATCCGTCCTTAAAAAAGGATTAGAGTTTTATGAAAAATCAGCCCCGAACCCCGGCCCCATGTTGCAGAAAATCAGAGTCAGCTCGCCGTCGGGCAAGCGTCTTGAATCGCGTTTGCGGACCGTCGCAGGGTTTGGGTACGGATAATTCATTGCGTTGAACGCATCGAACACACTGATACCGGAACCATGCAGCTTCCCTGCGTTCAATATGCTGTATACCAAACCCGCTGCGTTTGCCTCCGGCGGGATAGCGCCGTCAAACCCATTAGCCATTGGCGGAGCGTCTGGCTGCTCTTTGCCGGGGCTGCCGTCCGGCATGACGGGTATCTTCATAGCGCCGCGGCCTACTCCGGCCGGGATCATGCAAAAAACTCCGACGCCGTTGTCTTTGTATGGTCCTATCTCGTTAGCAAGCGACATGGTTATGGATGTTGCGACCGACTTGCCCGCGCCGTAGATCGCGCCGCCAATCATCGGAGGAGAAAAGTGGAACTGCGACGTGCTGTACACGACAACTCCGTGTTTGCGCTCAACCATGCCGGGCACGAACTCCTTTATTGTGAGCAGCGTACCGCGTCCGGAAATCGCATATGCCTGGTCGAGGTGACTAACAGGCGAGCCGAGTACCGGGCCGTTGAGATGCATGTTCATTGCATTGTTGACAAGAATATCGACCTTGCCGAACTTCGCGAACGCTTTCTTAGCCAGGTTCTTGACGTCGTCCTCCTTTGTCACGTCGCATTTCACGAACAGCGCTGTACCTGGTTCGTTCTCGGCGTCGATCACTCGTTCGATTTCAGCGCCTGCTTTCTCATTGTTGCCCGATATGACGACTTTGCCGCCTGCCCACGCTATCGCGCGTACATAACCCAGCCCGACATTGCTCGTGCTGCCGGTAACGACTGCGACTTCGCCTTTCAGGGAGTCTTTGCGAATTCCAAGGTTAGTGAAGTCGATCGGTGCAATGTCAAGAAATGTGTCGACTGTTGCTGCCATTGATTTGCCCTCCTCAAATTTCGTATAAATTTGAGGACATAATAACATATTAGCGCTTGCCGGACAAGGGGGTGACGCGCCTACGGCGCGCAGGGGCTTCGAAAGTATTTATTGAGTGACTTCGCTGTTGAGTGGGTGGTATACTATAAAAAAACATAACTGTTCAAAAAAACATGGAGGTGTGTTATGGGAGTTCTTGATGGGTTGAAGCCGGAAGGCGTTTACCGCTTCTTTGAGGAGATCAGCGAAATACCGAGAGGTTCCGGCAACGAGAAGGGGATAAGTGATTATCTTGTCGGTTTTGCACAGAAGAGGGGGCTGCGGGTTTACCAGGACAATGCTCTCAACGTGATTATTTACAAACCGGGAACAGACGGGTATGAGAGTTCGCCTCCGGTGATCGTTCAGGGCCACATGGATATGGTATGCGAAAAGAATGCCGACACTGTGCATGATTTTGAAAAGGATCCGCTCAAGCTGGCAATCGACGGCGACTATGTCAAAGCGCTTGGCACTACGCTTGGGGCGGATAACGGAGTTGCGGTGGCTTATGCGCTTGCGTTGCTCGACTCTGCGGATATACCGCACCCGCCGCTCGAGGTCGTAATGACTGTCGCGGAAGAGGTCGGGCTTGAGGGCGCTGCGCGGATAGAGGCTGACAAGCTGAGCGCAATGCGAATGATTAATATGGACTGCGGCGGGGAAGGCACGTTCACAACAAGTTGCGCAGGAGGGCTTAGGGCGTCCATACACTTCAACATCGAAAGAGCGGATGTACCGAAAGGTTATGCATTTGTCAGGGCGATGGTGAAGGGGCTGGTTGGCGGGCACTCAGGCGGCGACATACATAGGGAAAGGGCAAACGCCAATGTTTTGCTGGGGCGATTGCTCTATGCTTTGAATGAGAAATTTGATATTTGCCTTGTTGAAATAGAAGGCGGGGCAAAGGACAACGCCATCCCGAGGGAAGCATATGCTGTGCTGGCGGTCAGCGGGGCAGACCTCGCAGCCTTTGAGTCGGAAGCGGCGGCTTATGAGGCGGTGTTTAGGAATGAGTTCAGGAACACAGACCCGGAAATGGAGCTGGTTTCAGAGCGATTAACAGACCGTCCGCTGTCAGACAGAGTACTTGACAAGAAGCTTTTCAGGAATGTTGTTGCTGCGATAATACTGACGCCAAACGGGGTTCAGGCGATGGATACGAATATAGAGGGTATGGTGGAGACCTCGAATAATCTCGGGTCGATAAGGATGACTGGAACTGAGATCGTCCTGACAAACGCTATTCGCAGTTCAAGTGTTTCGAGGAAAAAAATGATCGAGGCGCGAATACACGCACTGGCGGAATGCCTTGGGGCAAAAGCAATTAGCGGGAGCGATTATCCTGCGTGGGAATACAGCAAGGATTCTGCGCTCAGAAAGACGTTTGTGGATACATACACAGAAATGTACGGCAGCGAGCCTGTTGTAACGGGGATCCATGCAGGGCTTGAGTGCGGTGTGTTCAGCGGTAAGATGCCCGGTCTCGACATGATAGCGTTCGGCCCTGATACCCCCGGCGTCCACACTCCCGACGAGCGCATGAGCATATCATCCGTTGCGCGCGTATGGGAGTTTCTGCTCGAAATCATGAAGCGGCTTAAATAGTTGCTGAGTTGTGTACTGCTGGTTTGCTTGGCTGCCGCATGATTGTTGCAACAAACTCTTTACAACTGCTGAAAGTTGTGGTAGTATTCACAGGCTGTCCGTGATCTTGGTTTCGGGACAAAGCCGATAAAACGGTATCTTTTCCGCCCGATACTCAGACACTGGAAATAAATAATATTAGGTAAAGAAAAGAAAGGATCAACTTCGCATGATAACAAAAGAGCAAAAGAACGCAGTCATCGCAGACAACCGCACGCATGAGACAGATACAGGCTCGCCGGAGGTCCAGATCGCCATTCTCACCGAGCGCATCAAGCAGCTCACCGAGCATCTTAAGGTGCACAAGAAGGACAAGCACAGCGAACTCGGCCTGCTGAAGATGGTCGGCCGCCGCCGCAGCCAGCTCGATTACCTCATAAAAAAGGACATCGAACGCTACAGGGCGTGCATCGCTAAACTTGGTATCAGAAGGTAATAGCTGAAAAGGAGCCGGGCTGATATGGACAGGCCGGCTTCTATAATTCTGATTAGCTCGGGGCACAGTCCCATAGCAGTTGAAAATGCACCTGAACGACCACTGTTCAGGAGTGTTTTCAAGTGCTAAGAGATTTGCTGCTCCGTGATAATAATATTATTAAGCCGCCCGCTGCAGCGAGGCGGTGAAAGGAGTAGCATAATGATATTGCACAAAAGAGAATTCACTAACGAAAAGAAATACAGTATAGACCTTGCAGGGCGGCAGCTCACGCTTGAGACCGGAAAGCTGGCGGAGCTTGCAAATGCCGCTGTGCTGGTGCGTTACGGCGAAACAGTCGTCCTTGTAGCGGTCACAGCCTCGCCGCGCCCGCGCGACGGGATCGACTATTTCCCGCTGTCGGTCGATTTTGAGGAAAAACTGTACGCTGTCGGCAGAATCCCCGGCGGATTCCTGCGCCGTGAGGGAAGGCCGTCCGAACGCGCTGTCCTTGCAGGGCGTATGATAGACAGACCGATGCGCCCGCTGTTCCCGTCAGACCTGAGAAACGACGTCGCGATAAACTGCACGATCATGTCGGTCGACCATGACTGCTCGCCTGAAATCGCCGCTATGATAGGCGCTTCAGCTGCGGTATCTATATCAGACATCCCGTTCAATGCTACGATTGGCGGGGTGTCACTTGGTTATAAAGACGGTAAATACCTGATAAACCCCACTTCGAGCCAGCGCGAAACTTCGGACATGTACTGCACGATCGCGTCGACTTCCGAGAGAGTCGTTATGATAGAAGCAGCGGCAAACGAGGTTCCCGACGATATTATGCTGGAGGGCATCCGTCAGGCACACGAAGCGATCCAACCGGTGATTACGTTGATAAAGCAAATGGTAGCGGAAGTTGGCAAAGCCAAGTTTGAGTATTCAAAAGCGTCTTTCAACGATGAGCTGTTCGCGAAGCTGGTAGACAATTATCTTGAAGACGTCAAGCATTCAATGGACACAGACGACAAGAACATCCGTGAAGAGCGCTACAACGCCGTCGTCGAGCGTATGATAACCCAGTATGGCGAAGAGTACCCCGAAATCACGGCGCAGCTCGAGGAAATCACGTACAGGATTCAGAAGAAAGTCGTTAAAGCCTGGCTGATGGAGGGTAAGCGCGTAGACGGCAGGGCAATGAATGAGATACGCCCTATGGCTGCAGAAGTCGGCATTCTGCCGCGGGTGCACGGGTCGGGCCTGTTCACGCGAGGGCAGACGCAGGTGCTGTCGGTCGCCACGCT
>Ga0082212_10011818_pt1 | contig 11041 bp, 5 predicted proteins | sample TergutNt197P3_FD_71548 | JGI IMG/M metagenome (GOLD analysis project Ga0082212, IMG submission 71548) | Neocapritermes taracua P3 segment gut microbial communities from Petit-Saut dam, French Guiana - Nt197 P3 | ecosystem: Host-associated > Arthropoda: Insects > Digestive system > Gut ... | reverse complement strand
TATCCCAAAAAAGAGCTTTCCCTCAAGTTCGACGATCTTGCCCGACGCGCCGTTTATTTCCGACTCGAGCGCGGCAAGCCGTTCGGTGGAAAAACGTTCCCCGCCGACGATTCCCTGCCGCCGGATAAAATGGCCGGGAACTTTTGCCGCGTGTACCTTGGTTACCTCGAAAAAATAGCCTATAAGCCGGTTGTAGCGGATTTTTAGGCTAGGAATCCCCGTCGCGATTTTTTCTTCCTCAAGGTACTCTTCCAGAAGCTGCCGGCCTGAATCCCGCAGTTTGTGCAGGTGGTCCAGATCGGGGCTGTAGCCGCCGCGGATCAGGTTCCCCTCGGTCAATACAATCGACGGATCGTCGCAGATGCTCCGCTCAAGCAGGTCCTTCAGCCGCATGATGCCGGCAAAGCCCTCGCCAGATGGCGCATCGGCAGGGGCGGCATTTGCGTCGGCCTCGAAACAAATGCCCAGCGCGTCGCGCAGTTCCTTGAGCGCCTTGCAGCCAACAAGGGCGTTCTTTATCGCCAGCATGTCCTTGCCGTGGGCCTTGTCCATCGCCAGCCGGGAGGACAGCCGTTCCAGGTCGGGGGTTTTTCCCAAAAGCTCGCGCAGGGTGCTTAGGCTGCCCTGATCGCGGTACAGCGTTTCCACCATGTCAAGGCGCGCCTGTATCTTGCCAATGTCGCGCAATGGGTGCAGAAGCCTCCGCTGCAGCAGGCGCTTGCCCATCGAACAGCGCGTTTCATCCATCACCTCGAGCAGGGTAAAATGCCCGTCGCCGTCGCGGAGGTTCCGCACCAGTTCAAGGTTCCGCTGGCTCGATTCGTCGATGCCGACAAATTCGCCGTCCTGGTACAGGGTTATCGAACGGACGTGGGGCAGAAGGCTTTTGGCAGTGTCGTCCAGGTAGTCGAGCAAGGCCCCGGCGGACAGCAGTTCCGGGCTGCCGGCATCCAGGCCGAAACTTTTCAGGCTGGAAACACCGAACTGCCGCAGAAGCCTTTTATGCGACCTATCAGCATCGAACAGCCAGTCTGCCCAGCGGTTAAGCACGATGCCGGGGCGATCGCACAGGGCGCGGGCTACGCTGGAATTTTCTTCCAGCAGGGATTCCTGGACGAGCATTTCCCGCACCTGCAGCCGTTCCAGTTCCTGCCGCAGCCGTTCGGCAGAATCGGCCGACGGAAAAGAAGCCGCGAAAAAATCGCCGGTAGACAGATCGATGTAGGCGAAGGAAAAAGAACTGTCGCTTGAAGAAGATGCGGCAAGGGCTGCAAGGTAGTTGGAACTGCCCCGTTCAAGGTAATCCTCGTCCACGGTGGTTCCCGGGGTAATTACCTCCACCACCTGCCTGTCCATTATCTTCTGCCCTTTGCTGGAAGCGGCCTGCTGCTCGCAAATGGCGATTTTTTTTCCGTGTTTCAAAAGCCGGGCAATGTATGCCCTTGCCGCATGGTAGGGAATGCCGCACATGGGAAGCCCATTGCGGCTGGTAAGGGTAAGGTTCAGCAGGGCGGAAACTTCAATGGCGTCTTCCGCGAACATCTCGTAAAAATCGCCAAGCCGGAAAAACAGCACGTCCCCCTGATAATCCCGCTTAATCCGCCGGTACTGATTAAGCATGGGGCTGGTACGTGTATTGTCCATTACCGGACCTTTTCAGCGCCTGGGTTTTTCCAGCAGATTTTGAATGACCTTGTCGGTAATGTCCACCGTCGGACTGTACCAGAGAATTCCCGTATTTTCCTTAAGGTTAAGCACCATGCTGTAGCCTTCGCTTTCGGCGATGGTGCGTATTTCGCTGTACACCTGTTCCAGAAAAGTACCCGACTGCGAAAGCCGTTTGCGCTGATCCTCCAGCTCGGCGGTCTTGAGGGTGTAGTATTCCCGCAGGAATTCCGATTTGCGGTATATTTCGCTTTCGAGCCGCACAGACTGAGTCTGATCGCCCTGCAAAATCGCATCCGCCTGTTTGGATTTCAGTTCCTGTATCTCCCTGGTCATCCGGTCGATTTCGGACTGAACCCTGGCGCTGCGTTCTTCTAATTCCCGCACCGCCCGCGAATCGCGGAAAAAAGCGGTATAGACCTTGGGAAGGTCTACCACGGCAAAGCGTGTGAGCTGCTGTGAGAAAACCGGAACGGCTAAACCGCACGCTAAAAGTATTAGCAGAGTTATTCTTTTTTCATTCCTCATTTCTAATTCCTCGTTCCTCAGTTTAATATGAAATGGCGAAAGAAATAACCGGATCCAAACCGGAAGTAGAACTTCCGTCCCCAAAGATGGCGCCCTGTTCCCATTTTACCATTCCGTCTATCACCCTAAAGCGTTTTGCAAGGCTAAAGCGGAAAGGGAACTGCGGCATGGTAAAGCGGAATCCTCCGCCGAAACTGTACCGCATGTTGTTCATTGTAAAGTTATCTTCCCTGAAATATAAGCCCTGGGTCGATTCTACACCGGCAGCGTCAAAGAAAAAGTCCCAGGCCAAAAGCCCCTGCACGATGGGAATCCGGAATTCCACCCAATTTTCCCACAGGAGCAGTCCCTTGTTCCGGTATTCGGAGTTCCATCCCCTTCCCGTAAACATCCCGTCAACAGAGAGTTTGTTGCTGTCTTCAACCACAAACATGCTGTCGTCGTGGAACCACTGTTTAAAGATAAACGACAGCCCCGAATGGAAGCCCAGCACGCCTTTAAAATTCCATTTTTCCGTGACCGGTATATTAAACAGGGTAAAAAACATCTCCGCTTTGCTGTCGCTTCGGAAATAGTGTTCCCGCTCGGTATGGTTTTCTTTATTGCCAAAAATTCCGTACATCCCGAATCGCTCGTACAGGTAAAATCCCCTTGACGGATCATAGTAAATGTCCCGCCGGTCAAGCGAGACTGTCGTATAAATCGAATTTCTCGGAGTTACCGTCTTGTTTCCCTCCCTTATCGCCGGATCAAAGGGACGGTAAATACTTTCGTCAAAATCGTTTCGAATAAACCCTATCCTGATCCCGCCGCCAAGGGAAAACCCTCCCAGCGGAGTTACCCAGCGGTAGCCTGTAGAAAAACCAAACGAAAAGTACAACTGTTCATAGTCCATAAGAAATTCGCGCGGGGGCAGCTTGTGGGCATTGTTGTACTCGTCCCATGAAACAAAACCGTCGGGAAAGGCGTACGGCTCGTCGCCGTTGAAAAAGGGATAGCTGTTGTTCATCGAGGCAAGGCGCTTGGTCCACTGGGTGGTAAAATCAAAGCCGCCGGAAAACGGCAGGCCGAACATCCAGCGGTGGTTGTAGTTAATCGAAAGGCTCATCGTGTCAAATGTGGCGTTTGCCTCGGCGCCAAGCATATTGCCTGTGCCGCGAAAATTGCGGTCGCCCCATTTGATCAGTCCCGAAACGGGGAAAGATTCCGGGTCGGCGGTGCCGGAAAAAGTAATGCCGAACTGCAGATCCATCGTTGGCTGCTCTTCTACGACAAATATCAGATCCATAAGGTTGTCCGTGCTGCCCGGAGGCATTTCGGGAACAACCATGGAAAAATACTGAAGGTTCATCAGGTTACGCAGAGCTTCCTGAACCTTTGCCTTGGAAAAAACATCGCCCGGTTCCAGGGGTATTTCCCGGAGTATTACCTCGGTTCTGGTTTTGATATTTCCCCTGATAATGATGTTTTCGATGTGCGCCCTGCCGCGTTCCACAATGGATATGTGATACGCGACAACGCCCGTAGCCTGATCTTTTCTTTCCGCCCGGTTAATGGTGTTAAAAATATAGCCGTTTTCAAAATAGAGGTCGGCGACCCGCTGAAGGTCGGCCTCTACCCTGCGGGCGCTCATCGTTTCGCCGGTTTTTGACCGCACCAGCGCCGACAGCTGCTCGGTTGAAAAAATATGGTTTCCCTCAAAAGTAACGCCGCCGAATGTGTACATCCTGCCTTCGTAAATTCTGAACGTAAGGGTCATGTTGTTGTTCCCCTTGGCGTCCCTGAAGATTTCCCTGGTAACGTCGATAACCTCGGCATCGATATAGCCGCGGTCGTGGTAGTATTGGGCAATGGCGATACGGTCTGCTACGAGCTTTGCTTCCTGAAAAGCGCCGTCGTTGATTATATTTTTTGCTTTAAGGGAAAGCTGTCCCCTGAGCGTCCTCGGCGAAAAAACGGCATTCCCCTCAAAAATAAATTCGCTTATTGAAATTTTTTCGCCTTCGTTAATGTAAAACGTCAGGCCGATGAGTCCTTCGCCGGTAGACTGCGTTTCCGATCGCACCTTTACGTCCGGGTAACCTTTCTCCAGGTATTTGTTGATGATCGCCTGCTCGTCGATGCTGATTTTTGCCTGGTTGATCACATCGTTAACCCTGATAGAGACCGTTTCCAGAAGATCGTTCCTCTTGATTCCCGAATTGCCGACAAAGACAATCCTGTTCACGATGGGACGCTCGGTTACGGCAAAACGGAGAATAACCTCGCTGCGCGAGGCATCCGCAGGCACGGCGCTTGGACTTATCATCTCGAAATACTCAAGGGCGTAGAGTTTGCCCTGTATTTCCCAGAAAATTGAATCGTTGAATGTCCGGCCCTTGTAAGGTTCCATCAGCCCTTCCAGTTCAACCGCCCTTACATGGCGCAGACCGGTAAACACAATGTCCTTTATCGGTTTTCCCTGATACCACTCATCTCCCTGCTGGGCAAAAACGGAAGCGGCAAAAAACAACAGCAAAACTACAGGTATTCCTGCTTTGGCAAAACGATGAAGGGTGCCCATCAAATCTCCTAAAATGACAATGTCCTGGTAAGGGTTATCGAATTATCGTTAATATACCAGTTTTCCGGGTGCTCCGGAACAAAATCCCAGCGGACGGTGAACAGGGGATTCTGAAGTTCAATCCCGAAATCCGGCCGTAAATTCAATCCTCCCATAAACTCTCTGTTGGCGTCATAATTCATGGTCAGCATTCCCTGAACAAACATGGCTTGCCCGATGTATTTACCGCCCAGGATAGTCGTGTTATCAAAATAGTTACCTACAGAGGGGGTTCTGTCAACCGGTGTGTCTGTAATCCCCGTCGCCATAAAAACCATGTTTTGCAAAACCTGGGTTCTTACACTAAACATATCAAGGCGCATAAAGTTTCGTACCTGCTGTTCAAGCTGGCGAACAAGAATAAACTGGGCAAGAAGGTCGGTTGTTGAGTTAAGAATCGCTTTCTGGAAGGATCCGGGGTCTTCGTCCATTTGCGACCCGGTAAGGCTCTGCCCCATAAGCGCAAAAATTTCCATCTGGGAAAGCGGAGGCGACGATTCAAAACGGGCGGTAAAGGAAAGCAGGGGGGCATTGTCAACAATCATGGAAATGGTTACCGGACCGTCATCGTTGCGATCCCGTGCTTCGGCGCGCGCAGTCAGACGAGGTTCAAACACGCGTTCGTTCTCCCTGAAAACCAGGGTACCCGAACGAATGTAAAAACTCCGCTCAAAGTAATATATTTCTCCCCCGCGTATTCTAACGTCGCTTGTCAGGGAAAACTGCTGCGCCGCCGAATCGCCGGTGACGTATAACCTTGTTCCCATATCCGCCGTCGCCCTGAGAATCGGAAACCGCGAACTTGGGTACAGAAATTCCACAGCCGGCCCCGTTACAACCGCCAGATTTACCGAAAAGGGAATTTGCACATTGGGAAAAAGTTCCCCTCCCTGGGCCAAAATAACCTCGTCCGAGTTGATGCCAAGTTCCGAGTTGTTCGCGTACAGTTCTCCGGTTATGTCCATGTGCACATTTTCCATCGCGATATTCAGTTTTCCCGACACATCGCCGCGGGCGTTAAAGCCGCTTTGACCAAAATGGTAGGGTATCGGGGTATCGCGCCCCACCTGTATGTCCAGGCTGAATATATTCGGTATCCACCGGTCAAAGCGGAACCAGCCTTCTGCGGTTCCCGCGCCGTTTCCCACAGCGACAGACACCGGACCGAAACGTGCCTCGTTCCCGTCGATTGCCACGTTAAACGGAATGGGGCGCAGTTCCTGCGGCATGAACTGGGGAATTTTGAAGCGCAGGCTGGTTCCCCTGACATTGCCGAAAAATTCCGGGTCGGTAATCGGGCCGCGTATATTGACCGATCCGTTAACATAACCGCCGGTCAGGTAAATGTCCGGGCTTTCCGGCAGCATTTCAAACAGGCCGGCCATGTCAACGTACAGATCGGCGCAGCGGGCGTTTATGGTGTTCTGTCCGATGCTGCCGACAACCGTTCCGCGTACGGGGAAAGGACTGGAAAGACCGGCGTAAAAACTACCGCCCTCGTCCATCTGCAGACGGAGCATGTTACGCGGCCCGCCGGAGGCTGAAAAGCCGCCGCCCCTGCGCGAAAAGACAAATTCAAACGACTGCGGCTGCTGAGAGCTGCCGTACAGAAAATCGCTGAAACCGACCGTACCGGAAACAGACCGCAAGGCGTCGCCGATCTGAAACCATGACTGCATGGGTCTAAAATCCGCCGCAAAAGAAAGGCCGCCCTCTACCCTCCTGCCGCCGGCAGCGCCCTTTAGTTCGGTGCCTGCCTGGAGAAACCCCTGCTTTCCGCCGAGAATGAACCGGGGCATCGTTCCCTGAACGCCCGCTATATCGAAATGTACGCCGCTGACGATCAATTCATTGGGATCCATCTGCGCGTTGGCGCTTAGGCGGAATTCCTGGTTGAGTACCCTTCCGCTCAACGAGGAAAGCTGACATTCCGCGCGGAAAGAATCAATCGAATCCCAGGAAAGCCAGATATTCGCATCGGCAAGCGTGTTATTCAAATTGCCCAATACCCGGTCAAGCCGCATCGACGATCCTGAAATAAAAAGTTCAAGATGCCGATTCCGGTACGATCCGTCGGCACGGTACATCTCCCTTCCCTGTTCAAAGGAAATTCCGCCGTTAAAAGCCGAATAATTGTCAGCCCAGGAAAGATTCGCACTTCCGCTGAGTTCTCCAAGCCGGTCGCTGTAACGCAATACGGGAAGGTTAAGTCCGTTTTGATTGGCGCCCCCGGATATCCGCAGGCGGGCAATGCCAATCGGGCTTGCTATGTTAATCGCTTCGAACTCCTGTAATTCCATTGACCATGCGGCCGGTGTTTCATAACGGAGCATTGCCGAAAACGAAAGCAGGGCCGGGTGCCCAATGAACGGCAGCGGAAAACCTGAGGCGCGTAAAATGCCGGTATACCCCCTGCCGAAAGCCGCAAGGGTTACGTTAAGGCCGTACGATCCGCGAATGTTTATCGAATTTCCTTCCAGAACAGTCCCCTCAACAAAATAGCCAAGGTCGCGGTAGTTTGCGTTTACGGAGAATTTGATGTCCTTCACGCCTGAATATTCCGCTTCACAGGACAGCAGCAGGGCTTCCTCGCCCCAGATAAAACGTCCGTCGTTCAGTTCAAAGCGGCGATCGCTGCCGGAAAGCGAAACAAGCCCCATAAACGGCCTGCCCGTTCCGCTTGAGAAAACAAAGCGCGGAGCGTTGAACAGAAGATGGACAAAGTCGGTGGAAAAGAAAAGCTCGGTAGTAATCGAAGTATTCCGGAGTACAGAGACAAAGGCGGGCTGAAGCGGCGGATTATCCAGGAAAGGCAGCGTCATACTGACAATATCTCCCGCCGAGAACGAATCCAGAAGGAGGCTGGCTTCGATGCGCCGGGAAGCGGAATCCATGGTTCCTTCCAGCGAAAATCTTCCCAGCCGTACCCGGTCATACGATTCAACATCCATGAACCTGAGAGCGGAAACGGCAAAGCCCAGGTCATTTTCGGCAGGCTGGAAAAGGGCGCTTACGGCGGTAAGTTCTACCTGTCCAATGTTCATGGTATCGCAGAAAAGGATTATCTCTCCTTCATGACTGTTAACGGAAATTTTCGCATCGATGTTTTCAATACCGGAGATGCTGAAATTATCCAGCGAAATCATGCCGGAAGGAGCGGGGGGATCCAGATCGACGGTGCCGCTAAAACCGGCATTGCCGTAAAAGAACGAACGGGAATCCGCAAGTTTGGGCATAAACAGATGAAATGTGCCTATGCGAACAATCTTTTCATTTCCCGAGGCGCGGATCTCAAACGACGAAGAACTTCCGTCAAACGCCTCGCCTGCCAAATCCACGGAATAACCAATGGCACCGTCCTGATTTCGCGTAAAGGAAGCCGTACCCGACGCGGCTATGTCCAGCAGCTGACGGGCGTTTTCAAGGCCGCCGGAAAAAGAGATGTATTCACGGAACAGAAATTCCCTGCTTTCCAGCCGCGCATCGACAGTACCGTCGTCAATGCCGAATTGAAGGGAAATGTCCAGCGGCAGCGCGTCGGACATTTTCCAAAGGTTGAGCGATCTGCCCGCCACCAAAAAACCAAAGGCGAGGGAACTTGAACTGTGCGCATCGCCGGTAACAGACGGTATGCTGAAAACGCCCTCCCCGTCTTCAAGGTCGATCCCACATGAACCGGTTATCCTCATTCCAACCTGGACGCTCACCGGCTCACCAATCAGCCTTCCCGCCGTAATTCCCGAAGTCCACCTGCCGTCGAGGATTACCCTTTTTCCCTCGATCTCCGCGCTAAAGTTCAGCGTGTCCAGCTCAAACTGGTCTGTGGCGGTATTCACAATGCAGGTACCGTTTCGTACCCGCACCAGGAGTTTTTGGGGAAGCATTTCGGCAATGGGCGGCAGAGAGCCTTCCCGCCCGCTGTCGCTTTTTTTGAACAGATCCAGCAGATCTTGATCCCTGGCAGTATCCAGATCGACAATCGGAGCGTCAATCTGCACAGACCGTATTGAACGGGTCCTCCCCCGCAGAAGATCAAGCAGTGAATAGGCTATACGAAAACGGGACACGGCTAAAACAATGTCCCCATCCTCGCCGGTTATGCGGATATTCCGTACGTCGAAAGAACCCAAAATTGACGGGCTGATGGATGAATACCGGATTTTCCTGCCAATGCGGGATTCCATTCTGTTGATCAAATCATCGCGGATACTGATCATCCCGCCGTAAACCGATCTCTGCAGGGGCAAAAGTATGAGCACACCCAGGACGACAAGGGCGGAAAAAATGAGAATCTGGGCGTATAGCCGAAACGGGGGAGTTTTTCCCGGCACCTGCTTTCCTTTCCAACTGCCAATCCACCCTGCCTATAGGCGGAGTGGGGTACAGTTCGCCTAGTTTATATAAGTATAACAAATTTCCCCCGGATTTGTATCTATGGAGTACGGAAAAAGATGTTGCATGTTTGCAAAAAATACAGTACGTTTGCACTGCGATGGAGATACTGCGCAATTTTGCCGTTTTTGAAGGGGGAGACGGCAGCGGAACCAGCACCCAGCTTTCCCTGCTGGAACAAAAATTTCGTGAAAACAGCCTGAATTTACCGTTTTTTTACCCGACTTTTGAGCCAACCGGGGGAGAAATCGGCACAATAATCCGTTCTGCCCTTAAAAATGAGCTTTCCCTGCGGCCTGAAACCCTTGCCAGACTCTTTGCCGCCGACCGTAACGAGCATATTTTCGCCATTGGCGGTATATATGAACACTGTCAGCATGGAACATTGGTCGTCTGCGACCGGTATGTCCCTTCATCATTGGTTTATCAGGGTATTGAATGCGGCGAAGAGCTTCCCCGCAGCTTGAATGCAGCCTTTCCTGCCCCCGAACTGCTGCTTTTTTTCGATATTGAGCCGGAAATTGCCCTGAATCGCCTGAACAGCCGGCCTTCCCTGGAAATTTACGAACACCTTGATTTCCAGAAAAAGGTCAGGGAGCGTTACCTTGCCCTGCTTGACGAATACCGGGCTGCAGGGGTTCGTGTAGAGATCATTAACTCGGCGCACAACGTGGAAAAAGTCGCCGCCGATGTGTGGAGCGCCCTGTCAAAAATGCCGATAATAGCAGAGAACAGGTAACTGTTCAGGGGTTATTGTGCGGGCGATAAAATTTGCTGTTCTGGGTATTATTCTTTTCTCAGTTGGAATTCCTCTTAACGCTTACTACGTTACCTACAAAGAACAGTATTACCGCCTGTTTCACCTCCACCACATCCAGTATCCCGACGACACCATGGAAAATATCTACTGGCTGGAAAAGGCGATGCAGGCCGATTTTTGCAATCCCCTGTACGCCTTCGCCCTGATTGAAAACGAAACCGAATGGGAAAAATACCGCTACTTGTTTAACATGCACATCAACCTCAAGATGATCGAGCAGTACCTTTTTTTGGGAAACAAGTGGAACAAGCGGCGCGCCTATTTTTACAATGCCCCGTGGAAAGAACAAAACCTGGAAAGCCTTGAAACGGCGGAAACCTGCTATCGCACCGCCCTGTACTACTGGAACGCCGCGCTGGAATGGGCACAGAAGGCGCAGGAACGGCGTTTTTACTTTATCAATCTGCAAAAGGTGCAATTCTGGGAAGACGAGGCCATGCGGATAGGGAACGGCGAACTGGATTACGATAAGATCATTAACCGCGAACTTGCCCTGTTGCAGGCGGTACGCGAACGCTTCCAGGCCATGGACGAAAATACATACTGAAAAAGAGTCAACGAATTACACGAATTAACACGAATAATATAAAAATTTAAGGTTTGTTGTTCGATATATCAGAGTACAATTCGGAAGCAAAATAATCTTCCGAGTAACAATCCCTAATCCCCATTCGTTTACATTCGCGCCATTCGTTGATCCTGTATTTTTTTCACGTTAGCCAGGAGCGGCTGCGGCGCAGGGCGGCGCCGGGAAATTTTTTATTGATGTCGAGTATTGCCTTTTCAAGCCGCTGCTCTTTTTCAGATCCATCCCCGAATAAATCCGCCTGCGCGGCTCCCCTGTTATCCAGATTCATCAAACCCGCGCCGATAAGGCGCAGCCCCCTGCCCTTTTCATACTTTTTACGGAACAAAGTCAATAACCGGTCATACAATGCGTTCAAGGTCATAATATAATCGGATGAAGTTTCTCTTGCTCCAACTGTCGTAAAATCGCTGTAGCGAATCTTTATCGAAACGGTCCGGCTCCGCCA
>Ga0082212_10011817_pt1 | contig 11041 bp, 14 predicted proteins | sample TergutNt197P3_FD_71548 | JGI IMG/M metagenome (GOLD analysis project Ga0082212, IMG submission 71548) | Neocapritermes taracua P3 segment gut microbial communities from Petit-Saut dam, French Guiana - Nt197 P3 | ecosystem: Host-associated > Arthropoda: Insects > Digestive system > Gut ... | reverse complement strand
GAAAAACCGGCACTTCCCTGATCGTCAAGGGCCCGGGCCCGAAAGTAATATCGCACTTATTACCCAGATTAAAGGTAATAAATGCCAGAACAACGGCAAAAACAATAATAAATACAATTAACCGCCAAGGCATGAGTTTAACTCCTTTTTGCGCGGTTGAATAACCGCGCAGATAAATCGAACATGAAACGAAGATTCATGACAACTCCTTTGCTTGAAATGTGTTTCCTTTAAGGCCGGAAAGGGTGATAAAGGCAAAGGAACCGATCATTGAGGCCGGGCCCGGAACTACCGCCATTTCATCCTTTTCAGTCCTCGTTATTAATTCATCGGCATTTTTTCGGGAAATTCCCTCTATCAAAACCTGTTCCCGGCTGCCAATCCTGCTTTTTAAGAGCTGGGCAGTGTGCTTTTTCTGCAGGGCGATTACCCTGGAAAGCCGCCGCCTTTTATCATCTTCGCTTATTCTGCCGGGAAAATCATAGGCTTTTGTCCCTTCTCTGGGGTTAAAATGGTACATATACGAATAGAGGAACTTCACTTCTTCCATTAAATTGAGTGTTTTTTCAACATCTGCCTCGGTTTCGCCCGGAAAACCGATTAAAATGTCCGTGGAAAGGGTAATTCCCGGCAAATTTGAGCGGATTTCGCTAACCAGTTCCAGATAGCGTTCCACGGTGTAACCGCGGTTCATCGCCTTGAGTATCGGGTTTGAACCATGCTGAACCGGAAGGTGCAGATGGCGGCAGAAAACCGGATTTTCCGCCATCACCTTGATGGTAGAAGAAGAGAAATTGCCCGGATTAGCAGAGAGAAAACGCAGCCGCTTGATCCCGCTTTTTTCAGCCTCTTCTGCCGCGATTTTCAACAGGCCGGAAAAATCGAGTTTGCCTTCCTCCCAAAAATAACTGTTCACATTCTGCCCCAGCAGGGTAACCTCCCGCACTCCCCTCTCCCCCACAAGGCGTAACTCTTCTGCAATGCTGCGCGGGTCACGGGAAATTTCCGATCCCCGCACATAGGGGACAATGCAGTAGGAGCAAAAGTTATTGCAGCCGTGCATGATGGGGACAAAACTGCGGAACTGCCCTTCTTCAAGGTGTGATTGTGAAAAGGTGAAAACGGCGTTTTCAGGTGAATCCGGTACTGCCCTTGTATTATTTTCAACAGCTTCCAGTATCAGAGGGAAAAAAGAGCGGGCAGAAGTGCAAGCCGCCGAAGGCGGCGTCGTACTATCAATTTCCTTACACTCGCCGACCGAAGGGAGGCCTACGCCCATCACATAATCGACTTCCCTAAATTTTTCCTTGAGCTTTTCTCCTAACCTCTGCGCCATGCAGCCCGCAATCACCAGAGTAAACTTGTGTTTGTGTTTTTTCTTGAGGCTGGCGTAAAGGGCAATCCGTCCCATCACTCTTTTTTCGGCAGTCAGCCTTACAGAACAGGTATTCAGGAGAACCAGATCCGCGCTTGTTCCGTCTGCCGCCTGAGTCCAGCCCCGTTCCTTGCAGACAAGCGCCAATGCCGCCGACTCAGCTGAGTTCATCTGACAGCCGTATGTTTCAAAAAAATAAGTCACGTATGCCTCAAAAAAAATAATTATTAATAATTCTCAGGAGCGCTTTTTCAACCCGATTAAGAACTTGAGGCCGTTCCAGACGCCCATCGCCAGAAGGCCGACTGCGCCTATGCTCAGGAGCGTACCCGCTATCGGAGCGATTGGCTTTATCTTGGAAAGAACCGAGAGAACGCCTGCAGCAGTAATGACCGCGCCCGGGCTGCGATCGGCCGGATCCTTTGACATGAGCGCGCCAATGCCTACCGCGCAGACAACTGCGCCGACAGCCAGGCCCAGCACCCTGAATTTAGAGACAACCTGCAGTACAATAAGAAAAATCCCGCCCGCAGTGCAAAAAAATGCGGTAATACCCAGTTTCGACAAATTAGATGTTGGCGGATTATCGTCCCTTTTTTCAATGTCGTTCATGATCACTCCTTCAGATACGAATCCTATATTACCATATCGGAGTGCTGTCTGCTATAGGAATTTACCCGTGTGTGAACTCTTTTTAGAGTGCTTCCCTCTTCTCCGCCGCTTCGATAACGTTTTGCAGAAGCATGGCGATAGTCATGGGGCCGACTCCGCCCGGAACCGGTGAGAAAAAGGCGGCTTTTTCCGCTGCCGCAGGGTCAACATCGCCGCACAGGCGGTATCCTTTGGGAAAAGAGGGATCAGGTATGCGGTTTACTCCCACATCGATTACTGTTGCGCCGGGCCGCACCATCTCTGCTTTGATCAAACCCGGTTTTCCGGCGGCAGCGATCAGAATGTCAGCTTCCGTTGTATAGCGGGCAAGGTCTTTTGTCCCGGTGTGGCAAATCGTTACCGAGGCGTTAATGTCCGGGCGGGCCAGAAGATTTGCAAGAGGCTTTCCTACGATAGTTGATCTGCCAATCACTACTGCATGGGAGCCGGAAATAGGGATGCTGTATTCCCGCAGGAGCGCCAGAATCCCGTGCGGCGTGCAGGGGAGAAATCCCGGCCTGCCCAAAACCAAATTCCCCACAGAAACAGGATGAATGCCGTCAACGTCCTTTTCGGGAGCAATGGCTGCTGCTGCCTTTTCTTTGTCAATATGCACAGGCAGGGGCAGTTGAACCAGAATACCGTGTATTTTTTCGTCCCTGTTCAATTCGGCAATAAGGGAGAGAAGAGCCTCCTCTTCTGTTGCAGCAGGAAGCCTGATATCGCGGCCTTCCATTCCCGCTTCGACAAGGGCTTTTCCCTTGGCATTCACATAGGAGATGCTTGCAGGGTCTTCTCCGACAAGCAAAACAGCAAGGCAGGGCGTTATTCCCATTTCGCGCAGAGCCGCGCATCTATCCTTTGCTCTCTCGCGGATCTTTTTTCCGAGAAACTTTCCGTCCATAATTACCGCAGGCATACCTTCTCCTTATTTGCGGCGGGTAACGGCAGTATCACCAAAAACCGCCCCGCGTGGGCCGTGATTGAAAAATCTCCGGCAGCAGCAACATTACTCAAACCAAAAAAGCCGCGATCCCATGCAAGCCCTTCAAGCGGCCATTTAAGCCCGCTGCTCTTTGCATCCCACGGCCCGCCCCCCATGGGAAAAACCGAAACAAGCGTTCCCGGCTCAGTAGAGAGGGAAAGCGTATCCGCCGCTTCCAAACAGCAGATGTCCTCGGCATGGGTTATCCATCGGCAGGGAAAAATCTCCCGTTCAAAAAGAGAACGGATACCAAAGAGGTGATCGATTCTGCCGCCCCCGCCGCCGATTATCCATATTGTGTCGCAGCCTTTTTCAATGACCAGGGAAAGCGCCAATTCCGTATCGGTATAATCCTTGTCTGCCTTATAGCGGATAACGCTTCCCGCCGGATAGGCTTCAAGCCGCGATACATCATCAAGGGAATCCATGTCGCCGACAATGCGGTCGGGCTTAACACCGGCATTCTCGGCGGCAATCAGCCCCGAATCCGCCGCAACAACAAACGGCTCCTTCCCTTCCAGTTCCCGCCTGATAATCTGCGGCGGCGGGTTTTCCCCGCCCGTGAAAACAACCCCTAACAAACTCCCTCCAAAAAAAATGAGGAATGAGAAATGAGGAGTGAAAAATTAAGTTGCAACCAATTACTAATTCCTCACTCCTCATTCCTAATTTTATATAGTATACTTCGGTAATAAGGGAAAATCCATTGACCGCAGCCATTCATCCCATACTGAAAGAAATCGCCTTGCATTTTAACAGCCGCGGGAAACAGGTTTACCTGGTGGGCGGCGCGGTCAGGGATATGCTGAGGGGGGAAAAAATCCACGATTGGGACCTTGCCGCCGACGCCCTCCCCGAAGAGGTAACGGCAATCATCAAGGCAGCAGGGGGCAAGGTCGTTCCCACCGGAATAAAGCACGGAACCGTTACGGTTTTTTACAAAAAACACAGCGCGGAAATAACCACATTCAGAACCGAAGCCGACTACACAGACGGGCGCAGGCCTGATCAGGTTTGCTTTGCCCCCACAATTGAGGAAGACCTTTCCCGGCGGGACTTTACCATGAACGCCATTGCCCTGCGCCTTCCTTCAGGAGAGATAATCGATCCCTTTGGCGGTGTGCGGGATATCAAGGCCGGCATTATCCGCTGCGTTGGAAAGGCGGGCGAACGTTTCAGTGAAGACGGCCTGCGCCCCCTGCGGGCAGTTCGTTTTGCCGCGCAGCTTGGCTTTGAGCTGGAAAAAAACACCATGGACGCGATTCCCAGTGCCCTGTCAATCAGCGCGAAAGTTTCACATGAGAGGGTTCGCGATGAAATTGACAAAATACTTGCCTCCTCCATCCCTTCCCGCGGGTTTCTTCTGCTGGAGAAAACCGGGCTTCTTGGGCTTTTCCTTAAAGAGCTTGCCGCCTGCCGGGCAGTTGTGCAGAAGGGCTGCCATCGTTTCGATGTGCTGGATCATTCCCTGCTTGCCTGCGATTATGCCGCCCGTAATGGTTATTCCCATGAATTGCGGCTTGCTTCTCTTTTACACGATGTCGGAAAACCGCAGACGCGGAAAATGGGAGAAAGCGGAATCTGGTCTTTCCACCGCCACGAGGAAATAGGGGCGGATATGTGCCGCGCAATACTGTGCCGCCTGCGCTATTCCAATGCGGTAATCGACAGCGTCTGCCATCTGATAAAAGAGCACATGTTCCACTATACGCCGGACTGGAAAGACTCAGCTGTCCGCCGGTTTATCGTCCGGGCCGGCGAATCGAACCTTGAAGACCTCTACCGCCTGCGCCGCGCGGACACTTTCGCGCATTCCGGCGAAGAAAACGAACCTTACGCCCTGTTGTTACTTGCAAACAGGGTGGAAGAGGTTCTTGCCCAGGGACGCGCTTTTTCGGTTAAAGATCTGGCTGTTTGCGGAGACGACCTGGCGGCTATAGGCATAAAAACCGGTAAAAATATGGGGATAATTCTGCGTGAACTGCTGGAAACCGTGCTGGATGATCCGGCGCAGAATACGCGGGAAAAACTGCTGGAAATCGCGGGAAAGATGTACAGACAAATGACAGATGGTATATAATTCAATTGATTATATAATGCGGCGATACCGCTGCATAAATTTGGAGGTTGTATGAAACTTCGTTTCATATTCGATTATATAATGCAGCGATACCGCTGCATAAAATTGGAGGTTGTATGAAACTTCGTTTCATATTCGATTATATAATGCAGCGATACCGCTGCATAAAATTGGAGGTTGTAAATGGCGAATAAGGCTGCTGAAAGAAGGGTTCTTTACCGGAAAAGAAGGGAGAACGGATGCTGTCCAAGGTGCGGAGTCAAAGTGGGAAAACGCAGTAAATTTATCTATTGCGATGTCTGCCGTGAATTTTTCAGGAATTATAACCGTGAAATGTCCGAAGACTTAAATGAAGCGCGGAAAGAGCGGTATGACCAACGAAAAGAAAACAATCAATGCCCCCGCTGCGGGAAACCTCTCGGTAAAAAATACAGGAAAACCATTTGTACAAAATGTCTGGAGAAACAATACGTATATAATTACGGGGACAAGAAAACGCACAGCGTTAAGCGGAGTAGATGAGTAACCCCTAATCGCCCCTCATTACTCATTCCTCATTCCTAATTGTTCATACGCTATACGGGCGGCTTCCTGTTCGGCGCTTTTTTTGTTGCGGCCGGCTGCGGGGCCGTATATTGTTTCGTTTATCCGAACCTCCATCCAGAAGATACGCTCATGATCGGGGCCGGTGCGTTTGGCCAGTTTGTATTCAGGGTAACAGCGGTATACGCGCTGGCAATGCTCCTGCAGCAGCGATTTGTAATCTTTATGGTAATTCGTGTCGGTTACACGGCTTATTTCCGGGGACAGGCAGCGGCTCACAAAATCAAAAGCGGCTTTGTAACCCGAATCAAGGTAGAGAGCGCCGATAAGGGCTTCCAATGCGTCGGCGAGAATGGCCTTTTTGGTTTTGCCGCCTGAAAGTTCTTCGCCCTTGCCGAGCAGAAGCATCTCGTCAATCTGTAAAAGCCGGGCAACACCTGAAAGAATATCCTCGGAAACCGCCACGGCTTTTATCTTTGCCAGATCGCCTTCGCTTTTTTCGGAATAAGTTTCGTACAGAAGAGTCGCGCAGACCGCGCCCAAGATCGCGTCTCCCAGAAATTCCAGGCGTTCGTTGTTATTTCTGCTGCCTGTCTCATTGGAAACGGATCGGTGTATAAAGGAAAGATTCAAAAGATCAAGATTTTTGAATTTAAAACCGGCGGCCTTTTGAAAAGCCGCCAGTTGTTTTTTCCTCGCCGGGCTGAGATTATTCCTGCTATTACTGCTGAGACTTAATAAACTCGTATGCGTCCTTTACAGTCTCAAATTCATTGGCTTTCTCATCGGGAATGGTAATGCCCATTTCCTCCTCAATAGCGTAAACCAATTCATAGGTGTCAAGACTGTCGGCGCCGAGATCCTGACGGAATGACGCCTCCATGGTGATTTTCCCCTCATCAACTTCAAGTTTTTCAGCGATGAGTTTCTTCATTTTCTCAAATAATTCGTCCATTTTACTCCCCTTAATCAGACTTTTGAATTCGGAACAATTACCTGCTTACCCCGGTAAAAACCGCACTTGGGGCAAACCCGGTGTAAAATAACCTTGTTGCCGCAAGTACTGCAATTAATCATTGTGGGCGCGGTAAGTTTCATGTTGATGGACTGCCGACGGCGTGTCCGTGCTTTTGACGTTTTATATCTGGGTACTGCCATTTCTAAACCTCACTATATTCAAAATAACAAAAACATGAATTTGTGTCAAGATAGATTGAACTTTTCTTTCAGGGCTTCGGCAACCAGGGGGGGCACCATACCGTGGAGGTTTCCCCGGAAGGAGGCCAGTTCCTTGATGGAAGACGAGCGGATGACAAAATATTCGGGATCGGTTGTCATAAAAATGGTCTCGATTTCCGGATCCAGGGTTCTGTTCATCATTGAAAGTTCGAATTCATAGGAAAAGTCCTCAAGACCCCTTACCCCTCGAATCAGCAGTTTTATGCCCATTTTTTGCAAAAAATCCACAATCAGGGTATCGCAAACAATAACCGATACGTTTTTTTGGTCTTTTACCAGTTCTTTTATCATGGAAGCCCGCTCTTCTGATGAAAAAAGGTACTTTTTCTGCCGATTTTCAGCAACAACCACCGCAAGCTCATCAAAAATAGCCGAAGCGCGTTTGATTATATTGATATGCCCCGAAGTAGGGGGGTCAAAAGACCCTGGAAACGCGGCTTTTAACATAGTTTAACCATACATTTTCCGTAAAACTCAGTCAATAGGGATCAGGGACTGGGGATCAGGGATCGGGGATAGTTGTTAGCAAACATTGCGTGGTAAATTCAAGCATAGATAACGAACAACAACCCTGATCCCTGATCCCCGATCCCCATTCCCTATTATTTGACGGATTGCCAGTAAAAGAGTATAATATAGACATGGAAAGTGTAAAATTACGCCTATTACTCATGGTAGCGGTAATCGCGGCAGTTTCCTGCGGTTCCCAGCCGCAACCGACCGAACAACCTCTCCCGCAGCCGGAGATTGTCATCGAAGATGAGATACCTGTTCCCGTTGTTAATTTTGACCCCGGTAATATCAGCCAGGATCTTTATAACTTAACCAAGGTCGATGTACAGCATTTTATCGAAAATCTTAACGGGATTATTATCAGCAGGAATTACAATGCATGGAAAGAAGCATTATCGGATGAATACTTCGAGATGATTTCTTCTCTTGAATACCTTGATCAAATATCAGAACAACCCGCAATGAAAACCCGAAAAATTGTGTTAAAAACGGCTGAAGACTTTTTTATTAATGTTGTTGTGCCTTCAAGAGCCAACAGCCGGGTTGATGATATTGAATTTATCAGTGAAAATAGGGTAAAAGCATTTACTATAAATGTAAACAGAGCCGGCGAGGAACAGCGGCTTCGTTTGTATGATCTTGAACATATCGGAAATATATGGAAAATTATAAATTAGAAGGAGAATTTTTTATGCTTTCATTCAAACGTCTTGCCATCCTCGTGTTAATGGCTGTTCTTTCCGTATCGGCATTCGCGCAGAGTAATTCCTCAGAAGAAAGGTCGGTTGAGGAATCCTATTTGCAGGAAGCTATTGAAATGATGATTATCAAGGAAATGTCGCGAGGCGACAGCCTGGATCAAAAATATGTGGCTCTTGAATATATAGGCGATGCTATTGACCGGGGAAATACCGGCACCGAAGTACGCCAGGCGCTGGAATTTCTTTCAACCGAAGGGACAAGAACCGTAGCCAGGGAAGGCGGCAGGGTTGTTAATAATTTCCCTCATGTCAGAAGGCAGGCGGCCAGATATCTTGGCCAAATAAACAACGAAGAAGCGAAAGACGCCCTGATTCAGATTCTCCAGAGCGGCGAGAAGGAAACCATGGTGCTGATGGAAGCGGTAAAATCTCTGGGCGAAATTGGGATCAATAAAAACGGGGAAACAGTCGAACAAATTGCCTGGATTGTTTCTCGTGTTGACAATACCAATCCGGACAACCTTCTTGCCCTTGCCACCGTTGAAGCTTTTGAAAAAATTCACAAAGCGAACGGCAGTATCAGCCCCAACGCAATCCAGCTTCTTATGCGTATCTCGCAGGGTCAATATATCAAACCGGTTCAGGAACGGGCAAAACAGGCAATAGCGAATATTCGCGCCGGGAATTAATGATTGGTGTGCAGTGGACAGTGATTGATAAAAAACGGTCTGCTGTCTGCTGCTTACTGCCAACTGATAACTTCCCTCCAACAGCTTTTCATCATTAAATGTTTCCCAATTTCCTTTTTATAAGGCGTAAAAAAGTATTTGCACTTATCGGAGAAAGCGGCACGGGTAAAAGTTTCCGCGCAAAGTTGATTGCCCAAAAATACAGGATCGATTTTCTTATTGACGACGGCCTTTTGATTAAGGAAAACCGTATTATTGCCGGGCATTCAGCCAAAAAAGAAAAAACCTTTCTTGCCGCGGTTAAAGTCGCCTTGTTTGACGAAAAATCCCACAGGGACGAAGTAGCCAGAAGGCTGCAAAGCGAAAAATACAAACGAATCCTGCTGTTGGGGACTTCGGAAAAAATGGCGTATAAAATCGCGAGCCGCCTGCAGCTTCCCTCGCCTTCAAAAATTATCAAAATTGAAGATATTGCATCCCAGGAAGAAATAGACAAAGCCATCAGAACCAGGCGCATCGAGGGCAAACATGTGATTCCGGTGCCTTCCATCGAGATCAAGCGGAGTTATCCCCAAATTTTTTACGATGCGATAAAAATTTTCAAACGCCGGAGGGCTCCCGCCGGTATCGGGCCCGTGCCGACGCTGCATGAAAAGTCGGTTGTCAGGCCGGAATATTCAAAGCGGGGAAAGGTTATCATTTCCGAAGCCGCGCTCAGCCAGATGGTTATTCACTGCGTTGATGAATATAATAAAAACATCAAAATAAAAAAAATCCTGGTTAAGGATGCCGAGATGGGTTACCGCCTGGTAATCACCATCGACGTACCGTACGGTATTCAATTGGGGGGGAATATTCACGAATTACAGCGTTATATCATTGACAATATCGAACGCTATACGGGTATACTCATCGAAGAAGTTAATATTATTATTGACAAGATTACAGAATAAAAATGAGGAATGAGGGGTTAGGAATGAGGAATGGGGAGAGAGTTTTGTTTTTTGCGGTTGTTTTGTTTTTTGCGCGGGCGCTGCTTTTTGCGGCCGATGGGGCGCAGATACGGACAAGCCATTACGAGATAGTATCCGACAGCGGCGGCGCTGAGCAAACAGGGCGGCGGCTGGAAGCGCTCTTTGAGGTGTACAACCGCGTGTTCATGTTCGATCCGGCTGGAGGGGTTCTGCCCCTGAAAGTGAGGGTTTTTGCCGATACCGAAGAGTATAACAGTTTTGTCCGATCCTCATTGGCGCCGGCAAATCCCGGGGCGCTGTACTTGCATTACGCGCAAAGCGATAAACGAATACTGTTGATCGACCAAAGCGATGCCGAGGCGCTGCATTCACTTCCTTATCAGGCTTTTATTCAGTATCTGCGCTCTTTTGTCAGCCGGCCGCCCCTGTGGATGCAGAAAGGTTTCGCCGCTTTTTTCAGCTCCCTGTCCTTTTCGCCTGAAGGAAAGCTCGAATATGAGGAAAACCTTGGCTGGCTGCAAGTCGTAAAAAATATGCAAAACCGCCCCTCTCTTGAGGATATTCTTCTGGCGGAAGGCGGCGGGCAGGAGTACAGCAGCCTTGCCTGCTCTCTGGTTTCGTTTTTGCTGAACAGCGGAAAGGAAGAGTATACCCGCTCCCTTACCGACAGCCTGATGATCCTTTCAAGCGAAAATACTGCGGCGCAAAACGCCTCTGCCGTTTCAAGGCGGCTCCTCCTGGGCCGCGGGGCAGAACAAATAACAAGGGATTACGAACAATACGTGAATTCGCGGCGGACTTTCACACAGCTGATCGCCGAAGGGCAGAGGGCGTATTCATCGGGCGATAAAACCGGGGCGGAGCTTTCCTTCCGCGCCGCAATAGAAGTAAAACATAATCATTTTGTTCCCTATTACTACCTGGGCCTGCTTGCATACGAAGCAAACAAGTTTGATGCGGCGCAGGAGTTTTACCGCACCAGTCTTGAAAACGGAGCTGACCCGGCCATTGCCCTCTATGCCATGGGCATTAACGCCGCCGGCGCAGGCAAGGCGCAGGAAGCGGTGGATTACCTCCGCCGCGCCGCCCAGGCATCCCCTGCACAGTACGGGCAAAAAACTGAAAAACTTATTTCGCAATTGACTTCGAAATGATTCACACTTCGTGTTCTTTGTTTCTCCGTGTCCTCTGCGTGAGGTTTTTTGAAAGCCGCTTTTACTTTTTGCAAAGGGCGGGGCTGTCGGTTGCTTTCCGGTTGCGAAATGGAGAAAAATGTATTATATTTTTAAGA
>Ga0082212_10011816_pt1 | contig 11041 bp, 7 predicted proteins | sample TergutNt197P3_FD_71548 | JGI IMG/M metagenome (GOLD analysis project Ga0082212, IMG submission 71548) | Neocapritermes taracua P3 segment gut microbial communities from Petit-Saut dam, French Guiana - Nt197 P3 | ecosystem: Host-associated > Arthropoda: Insects > Digestive system > Gut ... | reverse complement strand
CCGATAAACGAATCTCCGAAAGCGTAAACCGCGCCTATGTCATAAACCCTCGAATTAAATATAATATCAAGCATATCCTGACTTTCGTCGTCTCTTGTGAATTTCCTCTGCAAAACTACGTCGTAATAAGCGGGCTTCAGCGTATATTTGCTTTCGGCCGCCATAGCCTCTAAAATTATGCTCACTCTTTCCAAATCGTCGGCGGTCTTAGGCACTCCGAGGAGAACGCCCGTGTAAGGGTTCACGACGCTGAGGTATTTGTCTTGGTTCTCGTCGAATTTCGGCAGGGGTATTATACCGAAGTTTGCGTCCATTCCCCTGAATTTTTCAACGACTCTCATTCTGACCCACATGAATAACGCCCTGTTCTCTTCAAACGCTCCGTGATAAACTTTAAACCAGTTTTCATTGTTTGTGCCCGCAGTAGTATCCGACTGTACGTTTAAAGTATAATTTTTATTATACATGATTTCCATGATTTTATCAATTACAGTCAGGTTGCGCGGAGTCGTCAGGGTCATGTACGGCAGGTCGTTCTCGTCTTTAAGCGCGAGCGTTCCGCCGCCCGATACGAGAAGCGCGTGCATAGTGTCCCTGAAACATACAAATCCCCATCTGTCGTCTAACGGGTCCATTTTGCCGTCCCCGTTCAAATCGCTCGCGGCGTCCTTAACATAATCATTCAGCGCGTCCATAGTCCATTTGCCTTCGTTGACTAAAGCATACGGCAAATCCATTCCCAAAGTAGCCATCAGGTCTTTATTAAAAACCAGCGCGTTTGTCGCTTCGTTGTCTAATATAAGCAAATCCCCGCCTAAAAGAAACTGCTTGTTGTCTATAGACATCGAGTTCACGGCCGGGTCCCACCACGGTTTATCCAAATCTATATACGGCAGGTTAGCGACGTTAGTCAGAAGGTCGCCGTTTACGACTGTGGGAACGTTATTATTAAATATAAGAACCGCGTCGTAAGTGGCGTCGCCGGAGCTGACAACTTTTTTCAGTACGTTTTGCTCGTCTGTATTAGGCACCATCGCAAAATCAATATTATACTTTTCTTTCAGCATTGCGTTTCTTTTAAAAACTGCGTTGTTGATAGCCTCTTCGGCATTCTCGACTTCGACTGTGATTTCTCTGGGGTCGGGTTCAAGCCAGTCGTCGTTGTCATTTCTGTGAGCCAGTACGGTAAACACATGCCCGTTAAAATTCGCGTCGGCCGGCAAATCCGGGAATATTTTCTGCTCCGCCGCGTCCGCGTCGTTACCGTCGGACTTTTCGACGTTAACGTCCGGATTGCCGTCCGTCTTGCCGCTCTCGCCCGAATTAGACGAATCGCATGCCGTCAGTATCAGAGCAATCATCAAAACCGCCAGCAGCAGGGATATAATTTTTCTCATAAAATTCCTCTCCTTAAATTATTAATTCTTTTTTCCCTCTAAATATATATTTATCAGTCCATTGACTGGAAAGCATCTACGATTTTATTGATTGCTTTTTCCATTGGTCCTATTTTCTTTTCATAAAAAGATACTATTTCCCTGTTGGATTTATTGCATAAACTTATAAATTCAGCAAATATGCCGCCGGGGCTGTAAATACTGCCTATATCATAAATTCTGGAGTTAAATATTATATCAAGCATTTCGCTCGATTCGTCGTCCCTGACGTATTTTCTCTGCAAAACCACGTCGTAATAAGCCGGCTGTAACGTATAACGGCTTTCAGCCGACAGGGCCTCGAGAATTATGCTGATTCTCTCTAAATTGTCCGCGCTCTTGGGAACTCCGAGAAGCACTCCGGACCATGCGTTCACAACGCTGTGATAATTCGCCTGATTCTCGTCGAATTTCGGCAGGGGGATTATCCCGAATTCGGATTCCATGCCCCTGTACTTCTCAACGACCCTTATCCGCGCCCACTGGAACAAAGCCCTGTTTTCTTCAAACGCGTTCCAGAATATCTGCGACCATTCCGCGGACGGCGTATCAGACTGCACGTTTAAAACGTCGTCTTTGTTATACATGATATTCATGACTTTATCCATTATCGCCAAACTCTGCGCGCTCGCGAAATCCATGTACGGAATATCGCTTTCGTCTTTGACCGCGAGAGCTCCGCCTCCGCCTACGAAAAGGGCGTGCAGCGTGTCGTTGAAGCTTACAAATCCCCATCTGTCGTCCGTAGGGTCCATTTTCCCGTCGCCGTTCAAATCATACGACGCGCCTTTGATATAATCGTTAAATTTATCCATAGTCCATTTGTTTTCTTTGACTAAATTATACGGCAGTTCCATTGCCAAATCAGCCATTAAATCTTTATTGAATAAAAGCGCGTTTGTCGCTTCGTTGTCTAATATAAGCAAATCCCCGCCTAAAAGATAATTTTTATTGTCTATAGACATAGAGTTCACAGCCGGGTCCCACCACGGCTTATCCAAATCTATATACGGCAGTTCGGCAATGTTGGTCAGCAGATTGGCAGTTACAATATTAGAAATATTATTGTTGAACATCACGACCGCGTCGTAAAGGCTGTCGCCGGAGGCTACTGCTTTTTTCATGGCCGCGTTTTCATCTGTCATAGGTATCATTTCGATTTTTATGTTATATTTGCCCATTATTTTGTCGTTTCTTTTGTAAACAGCGTCGCTGATTGCCTCGCTGCTTTCTTCGTCCGCGACAATATCCGGCACGTCGAACCATGCCCAGTCGTCCCCTCCGTCCTGATGCGTCAGGAAAGTGAAAGTATAATTATCGAAATTCGCGTCGGGGAGTTCGGGGTCTATTCTTTTTTCGGCGTCGCCGGAATTTTCGCCGCCCTGATTCCCGCTTTGATTGCCGGCGGAATCCCCGCCGCTGTCGTTGCCGCCGGTTTTGTCTGACGTATCGTCAGTTTTGCCTCCGCACGAAATTAATATTCCGGCAATTATCGCGAAAATCAATACAAGAGATATAATCCCGCTTATTTTTCTCGTTTTTTTCATTATAAATTACCCCTTTCCCGGTTAATCAAGATTTTCGAACTGGTCTACTACTTTGTTAATCGCTTTTTCCATTGAACCGATTCTTTTTTCATAAAAAGACGCTATATCCCTGTTCTGTCTGTCCGCGATATTATTAAAATCCCCGAATACGTTTCCGAAACTGTAAACCCCGCCTATATCATATATCCGGTTGCCGAATATAATATCGAGCATGCCTCTGGATTCTTCGTCCCTCATGAATTTTCTGTCGAGGACTATATCATAATACGTGGGCTGCAGCGTATATTTGCTTTCGGCTGAAAGAGCCTCGAGAATTACGCTGGTTCTTTCGGGGTCTTTTGCAGACTTGGGCACTCCGAGCAGAACCCCCGTGTACGGATTTACTAAACTGCAGTATTTATCCTGCGCCTCGTCGTATTTAGGCATGGGAAGTATTCCGAAGTTTGATTCCATTCCCCTGAACACCTCGACGACCCTCATTCTTATCCACATGAATAACGCCCTGTCTTCCATGAAAGTATCATAATATACTTTTATCCATGTTTCGTTATTGCTTCCCTGCGGGGCCGACTGAACGTTGAAAGCTCCCGGATTCGAGTTCGTGTACATTAAATTCATGGCTTTGTCCAGAACCGAAAGATTTCTCGGCTCGGTAAAGCACATATACGGAATGTCGTTCGCGTCTTTGTCAGCGAAACGCCCGCCTCCCGCGACAAGCAGAGCCTGTAAAGTATCGTTGAATACCATGAACGCAAACCTGTCGTCTGCGTAATCTAATTTACCGTCGCCGTTCAGGTCCTGCTCAACGCCTTTTGTCATTTCTATCATTTTATCGAAAGTCCATTTACCGTCGTGCACCGACTGATATGGCAGTTCCATTCCTAAATTCGCCATTAAATCTTTATTAAATATAATAGCGTTCGTCGCCTCATTGTCTAAGATAAGCAGGTCTCCCGCGAAGAGAAACTGTTTATTGGCGACGGACATGGCGTTTACGCCTTTGTCCCACCACGGTTTATCCAAATCAATATACGGCAGATTAGAAGCCTCTAAAAGCAAATCTCCCGTCACTACTCCCGGAACGTTATTATTATAAATTATTACCGCGTCGTAAGCATCGTCTCCTGCCGTGACCGTCTTTTTCAGCACGGAATTTTCCGAGCCGTCCGTAAACATATTAAGCTCGATTCCGAACTGTTCTTTTATTTTTAAATTTCTTTTGTAAACGGAGTCGTTAATCGGCTCGTCGTTCTGAACTTCTTTCCCGTCCTGCATTTCCGCGACGAGTTCTCTGGGCAGGGGCTGCATCCAGTCCCAGCCGGTATCGCCTTCATGCGATAAGAAAGTAAAAGTATATCCGTTGTAATTAACGTCCGGCAAATCGGGCGATATTCTTTCTTCCGCCCCTTGATTTTCACCGGAATCCCCGCCCGGGCCCGCTATATCGCTGTCGGGCTTGTTATCCTTGTCGCTTACGGCCGAGCCGCCGGAATCACCGCACGAAATCAATATCAGCGCGGCCATCGCAAAAATCAGCAGAAGCGATATAATTCTGGTTTTCTTCATTAATAATTTCTCCTTTAATTAATTTTAATTAATCCATGTCTTCGAATACGGATATAACTTTAATTATAGCTTTTTCCATTGCGCCCTGCCGCTTTTCGTAATACGATACTACGTTTCTGTCGGATTTGTCGCACAAAGTTATAAACCCAATAAACGCGTCGCCGAAACCGTAAACCGCGCCTATGTCATAAACCCTCGAATTAAATATAATATCAAGCATATCGCTCGATTCTTCGTCTCTTACGAATTTTCTCTGTAAAACTACGTCGTAATAAGCCGGCTGTAACGTATAACGGCTTTCGGCCGCCATAGCCTCTAAAATTATACTGGTTCTGTCCAAATCTTTTACGCTGTTGGGAACTCCGAGAAGCACGCCGCTCCATGAATTTACCACGCTGTGATAATTATCCTGATTCTCGTCGTATTTCGGCAGGGGTATTATCCCGAAGTTTGCGTCCATTCCCCTGAATTTCTCAACGACCCTCATTCTGACCCACATGAATAACGCCCTGTTCTCTTCAAACGCTCCGTGATATATCCTGAGCCAGTTTGAGCTGTTGTCGCCCATTGTCGTGTCAGACTGCACATTTAAAACATTCTGCTTGTCATACATAATATCCATGATTTTTTCAATTACAGTAAGGTTTCGCGGGCTTGTCAGGGTCATATACGGCAGGTCGTTCTCGTCTTTAAGCGCGAGCGTTCCGCCGCCCGATACGAGAAGCGCGTGCATAGTGTCCCTGTATGCGACAAATCCCCATCTGTCGTCTTCCGCTTCCATTTTACCGTCCCCGTTCAAATCGCTTGACCCGTTCTTGATATAGTCGTTCATCTTATCCATAGTCCATTTGCCTTCGCCGACTAAAGCATACGGCAAATCCATCGCCAGAGTCGCCATCAAATCTTTATTGAATAAAAGCGCGTTTGTCGCTTCGTTGTCTAATATAAGTAAATCGCCGCCTAAAAGAAACTGTTTATTATCTATAGACATAGAGTTCACAGCCGGGTCCCACCACGGTTTATCCAAATCAATATACGGCAGATTCGCAATGTTGGTCAGAAGCCCGCCGTTTACAACTGTGGAAACGTGATTGTTAAATATAATAACAGCGTCGTAAGTTTCGTCGCCTGAGCTGACGGTTTTTTTCAGCACGGCGTCTTCGTCGGTATTTCCGACCATATCAAAATTAATATTATACTTTTCTTTCAGCATCTCGTTTCTTTTATAAACGGCGTCGTTGATGGGTTCTTCGGCATTTTCAACTTCGGCTACCAGTTCTCTGGGTTCGGGTTCATATCTGTCGTCGCTCTCGTCCATGTTCGCAAGAAACGTAAACATATACCCGTTAAAATTCGCTTCCGGCAAATCCGGCGCTATTCTTTCGTTTGCCGGCTGATTTGCTCCGGAATCCGGGTCTGAACCCGGTATATTGCCGTCGGATTTGTCGTTTATCGCTGATTCGCCGGATTTATCCCCGCACGCGGCAAAAACGCCCAGAACTAACGCCAGCATTAAAAACAGAGCCGCGATTCTTAAAGCATTATTTTTCATAAATATTTATCCCTCGCTTCGCAATTAATAAATTCTACAAATTTTAAAACATGAAATTTGCGTACCTCTATATATTTTATTATGATTTTATGATTATGTCAAGAACATATTATAAAATTATTAGCGTAAAATATAAATTTTTTGTGTAATTTGTATAATCAGCCTGCTTTAATTGCCATTAACTGGTTAAAACTGCGTATGTTTAAACAAATAATCATATAATTCGTCTGATTTTATTCTGACCTGCGACATAGTATCCCTTTCCCTAATCGTGACCGTATTATCTTCGAGAGTATCAAAATCTATCGTGATACAGAACGGCGTGCCGATTTCGTCCTGCCTTCTGTATCTTTTGCCTATAGAACCCGCGTCGTCGTATTCGACCGTAAAATATTTCGAGAGTTCGTCGTATATTTTCTGCGCGGGTTCAGCGAGTTTTTTTGATAATGGCAGAATCGCGGCTTTAACCGGAGCGATTGCGGGGTGCAATCTAAGAACAACCCTAACGTCCCCCTCGGCAATTTCTTCTTCGTCATACGCGTCGCACAGTAATATAAGACACGTGCGTTCTACTCCGAGCGACGGCTCGACGACATACGGGATAAATTTTTCGCCTGCGTCGGGGTTATTATATTCTAAATTCTCGCCGGAAACATTCATGTGCTGCGTTAAATCAAAATCCGTCCTGTTCGCGATTCCCATAAGCTCGCCCCAGCCGAACGGGAAAAGATATTCAAAATCCACCGTCGCGTTTGAATAATGCGACAGCTCTTCTTTTTCGTGGTCGCGAAGTCTTAAATTTTCTTGTTTTACGCCGAGACTGAGAAAAAAGTTTTTATATTGTTCTTTCCAGTATTCGAACCATTCTAAATCCGTGCCGGGCTTGCAGAAAAATTCAAGCTCCATTTGTTCAAATTCACGCGTCCTGAATATAAAGTTGCCGGGAGTTATTTCGTTCCTGAACGCTTTGCCGATTTGCGCCACGCCGAACGGGATTTTTTTTCTTGTTGTTCTCTGTATATTCTTGAAATTTATAAATATTCCCTGCGCCGTTTCGGGTCGCATATATATTTCAGTCTGCGAATCTTCGGTTACGCCCTGAAAAGTCTTGAACATCATATTAAATTTGCGTATATCAGTAAAGTCAGACTTGCCACAGTGAGGGCACGCGACTTTATTTTCTTTGATATATTCCGTCATTTCTTCGTTTTTCATGCCCTCGACTTTGACAGAAATATTATTTTCTTTTGCCCAACTCTCGATTAACTGGTCCGCCCTGTGGCGCATTTTACAGCCTTTGCAGTCGATTAACGGGTCGTTAAAATTCACGACGTGACCGGAAGCCGTCCAAACCTGCGGGTTTAATAAAATCGACGAGTCAAGCCCGACGTTATATTTTGATTCCTGCACGAATTTTTTCCACCAAGCTTTTTTGACGTTGTTCTTGAATTCAACGCCGAGCGGACCGTAATCCCATGTGTTCGCGAGACCGCCGTATATTTCTGACCCGGCGTATATATAGCCCCTGTTTTTGCACAGCGCGACAAGTTTATCCATTGTTAATTTATTTTCTGATTGCATTTTGATTTTTCTCCTTGTTTTTAAATATTTGTAGGGGCGGCAATCTGCCGCCCGCGATTTTAATTTTGCATTTGCCTTTAATCATCAACGTCGGGGATTAATTTTGTGTGTTCGTCAAAACCTAAGTCATAAGCGTCGTCGTCTTCGTCGTCTAATCCGTTATATGCGGATTCATAGTCGTAATCGTAGAACGCGTCCATTTCACGCATTTTTTTTCTGCGTTCTTCGTCTTTCTTATAGGAAATCAACAGCAGCGCGGACAAAACTCCCCCTGCAGCCAAAGCAGCGATTACGGCTTTGGGAATACTTTTCTTCTGTATTGACAGAACGATTATCACCGCAACCAGTAACAAAGCCTCCACAAACAGCGCGATTCCCGCAAATAGTTTAAAAGATTTAATTTTTTTCATTTGGATAAGCCTCCTTATAATTTATATATATATTTAATAATTTTTCCTTACGTTTTCAATAATATTCGAGATTGATTTCAATTCAAAACCATCAAACAAAATATCATTTTCGATATTATATATCCATTCTTCACGGTCGCTGCCTAAGCCGTTGCTTTTGGGGTTCATACATATATGACGGTATTTCATAAACATCGGTATCTTTGAACTCCAGAAATCGCTTAATTGATTTGCTGATAAATAGCCTTTGATAAAATTCTCGATAATTGGTTGTGTAAAGTCGTTTCCGGCTTCGTCTTTACGGTCCCACCATAAAGCATGGCAAAGAGAGATAGCAATGTCTAACGCAAACCAGCCGTATATGCTGTCGCCGAAATCAATTATACTGACTTGAACCCCGTCTATAAAAATATTACCTTGGTGCATATCGCCGTGAATAACCCCAAATGAATCTTTCTCTCTCGGCAAAACCGCAATCTCGCCGAGCAGTTCCTGCGAGATTTTATATACGGAAGGATATAATTTTAAATCGTCAAGGAATGAAATCCAGTAATAATTGCTAAATATGTCTTTTTGCGCATCGGATTCGTCTGACGGTTCATAGTTCTTTGCCGCATGGTGCATTTCTCCCATTGTTTTGCCCCAGTTGAAAGATATTTGAACATTCCGGCAGTCATACCCCCATGTTTGCCCGTTCAGCCAAGCAAACGCGGTAATAAAATAATCTTCGCCGTCTTCGTGCGCTGAAAGAACAAGTTCCCCGTTTATTGTTTTTAACGGCACGGCAACGTTTACGTTTTTTTCGGATAAATAATACATAAAATCCGTTGCGGCTTTAGTTTCTATCAGCAGATTATTATTCTCAACAGAAAGGGGAGCGAATTTTATTATATATTTTTTATCATTTTTATTAAAACTATAAATTTTATTCATTATTTTACCGGAATCTCTTGGGATATATTCAAGCGTGTCCACGTCAAAACCATAATTTTTTGCCGCGAACTCAAGTAAACTTTTTGATACCATTTAAAAATCCTCTTTTTATTTTTTACTCAAATAAGCCTTGATAAATCCGTCCAAATCCCCGTCCATGACTGCGTTAACGTTTCCGTTCTCGTATCCCGTGCGCTTGTCCGTGACGAGAGTGTACGGCATAAACACATACGAACGAATCTGCGAACCCCACTCTATATTTGCTTTCTCGCCTTTTATATCGTCGATTTTTTCCAAATGCTCGCGTTCTTTTATTTCAAGAAGCCTGCTTTTCAGCATTTTCATCGCTGTTTCTTTATTCTGTCCCTGACTTCTTTCGCTCTGACAGCCGACGGTTATTCCTGTGGGTATGTGAATTATCCGGACGGCGGAATCCGTCTTGTTGACATGCTGTCCGCCCGCGCCGCTTGCCCTGTGCGACTCGATTCTTATATCTTCCGGGTTGATTTCGATTTTTGTGTATTCTTCGTCGTCTATTTCAGGGATAACCTCGACTGACGCAAACGACGTCATGCGTTTTCCCACAGAATTAAACGGCGATATTCTCACAAGCCTGTGCACTCCGTTTTCGCTTTTAAGATAACCGAAAGCGTTTACGCCTCCGACCGAAAAAGTCACGGATTTAATCCCCGCGCCGTCCCCCTCGAGATAATCGAGCATCTTAACTTTATACCTGTGTTTTTCAGCGTAGCGCATATACATTCTGTAAAGCATTTCAGCCCAGTCCTGCGCCTCTGTTCCCCCGGCTCCGGGGTGAATAGCGATAATCGCGTTGTTTCTGTCGTATTCGCCGTCTAAAAGATTTTTGAGTTCCAGACTTAAAAACTCAGTTTTAAGCTCCGCCCCTTCACGTAAAATATCAGCGGTCAGACTTTCGTCGTTTTCAGAAATCGCCATAGTTACAAGCTCATGCGCCGATTTCACAGAATTTTCGAGGCTTCTGAAATCCTTGATTTTTTCCGATAAAATCTTCGACTTTTTCAGTATTTCGTTAGCTTCCGAAACTTCGTTCCAGAATCCGTCTGAATTTATTTTGTCCGAATATTCTTTGTGTTCTTTTTCTATATCTTCTATTTTTATGCTTTCGCCGAGTTCTTTAATCTGATTTATCAAAGCGGCGAGTTCTTTTTTTGCTTCTTCTAATTGTAATATCAAAATATTATTCTCCGATGTTTTAAAATTATATAATATATTTTTTCACATATGCTTCAACTTTATCCTGTTCGCCCGGCTTAAAATCAACGTCCGCGTCAGCAGACGCGTCAATTAACCGCCATGTTTCCGTATGTTCGATAAACTCGCCATGCCTGAGCGTTTTTAGTTCGGATAAACTCTCGGCTTCGCAGAACAAATGATTCGCGAAAACTTCCGTTGACATTCCTCCGTCGGGATAATTGCCGTTCGGGTGATTCGGCTCGTAAGTTTTCTTAAAAATCTGCCCGTGGTTCTGATACGCGAGCCAGCCTTTTGTATTATTTATGCCGAACTTGAATTTTTCGTTTATATTTTTATCCTGTTTTACCGTGATATATTTGTCAAAAAAATTTGCCCTGCTGTCCGTCATTCTCGTATATGCCCATAAAGCTATGCAGCGATTGCCTAAAAGTCCGGTGTTGTCATCGGGCTGAGGGCAGATTATAGTGCCGCCCGGAGCCATTACAGATAACGCCCAAATTGCGCCTGTCACATCTTTTTCACCGACATTCACGATTTTATGCGTAACTTTCGCGCACGGTTGAGCTTCGCACATTTCTATTGCTATGCTGTGCTGTAAATGATTGACTTTTTGCGGTGCGGGCGTGAACAAAAATTTATTTCCGTCGATTTTAATATCTACGGGTTCGTTATCAGGATAATAAGTGTGCATAGCTTCCGGACTCACCCATAACCTGTGTCCGCCGTAAATATACCATTTTTTATCTTCGCCGAACACAGACGAAACATCTTCGCACATCG
>Ga0082212_10011815_pt1 | contig 11041 bp, 8 predicted proteins | sample TergutNt197P3_FD_71548 | JGI IMG/M metagenome (GOLD analysis project Ga0082212, IMG submission 71548) | Neocapritermes taracua P3 segment gut microbial communities from Petit-Saut dam, French Guiana - Nt197 P3 | ecosystem: Host-associated > Arthropoda: Insects > Digestive system > Gut ... | reverse complement strand
TGATTTTTTCCAACTGTTTCGGGGTCATACTCAGTATATCCGAACCGCAGACTGTTATTTTGCCGTTCTTTATCACTCCCGGCGGCGTTTGCACCAGATTCAAAATGGACAGCGCCGTAGATGTCTTCCCCGCGCCGGTCTCACCAACCAACCCAAGCGTCTGCCCTTTCTTCAAGCTCAATGTGACGCCGTTGACCGCCTCGACCGTTTCGTCTTCAAGTACATAGTGCACGACGAGATCCTCTATATCGAGCAGGATTTCATCATTATCCGGTTTAGGAAGCGCCGCGGTATTTACGATCTCATTCTCCATGCTTCAATCTCCTTTGATGTCCGGGAATTGTGATTATTATAACTAATAAACCACGTAAGTCAAGTAAAAAATATCACGCTCCCAACAAATGGGCTGCCACAGCAGCCCATTTGTTATACTTGGTTTGATCTCTATACAGTCGGTGGTATCAATCCCTTTTTCCCGAGTATCTTATGTATATACGGCATCAGCTTTTCATTCTCTTCTTTGATTTTATCGGGCCCCAATGCTTTGATCTGCTGATCCATCTTCTTCATAATATTCGCGAAGATCAAGCCTTCAGCAGCGGAGACGTATGTATACACCAGACGTTCAGGACTCATTCCCTGTTCTATCAATGTTTTCTTTAACGATTCCATTCTCTCTGTCATCCAGACGTTTCCTTCGATATAGTGGCAATCCGTTGGCAAATGGCACGCTCCAATAAAGACCATACCGGCGCCGAGCCTGAAAGATTCAAGGACAAAATCCCTGTCTACCCTTCCCGCGCACATTGTCCTCACTACGCGTATGCGTGTCGGGTATTCGAATCTGCTCGTACCGGCGAGGTCCGCGCCGGAATAGCAGCACCAGTTGCACAGGAATCCCATGATCTTCTCTTCCGGCTTACTGCTGAGCGCAGCCCGGACCTGTGAAACGATCTGCTCGTCTGTAAAGTGTTTTTGAGTAATTGCGTCGACAGGGCAGTCCGCAACGCATGTACCGCACCCGTGGCATTTGGCGGGGTTGATGACCATCGGCTCCTTTTCCGGAGCTGACGGCGCCCCGTAAGGGCATACTTTCATACATACGCCGCAATTGGCTTTCGTATGCAGACACTTTACGGGGTCGACCACAGCTACAATAGGCTCTATTTCTACCAGCTTCTTTGACAGAATAGTCGCAGCCCTGCCGGCTGTCCCGCTCCCCTGTGAGACACTGTAAGGAATATCCTTAAGCCCCTGACATGCGCCGGCATAGAAAATACCGTCCACAGGCGCGTCGATCGGCTTAAGCTTGGGGTGGCTCTCCAGGAAAAACCCGTCAGTACCGCGCGTGATATGAAGAATTCTGGACAGCTCGTCCGTTCCGGATTTAGGCACGCCTGCCGTACTCAGTATTACGAGCTCTGCTTCCACCTCGACCGGCTCTCCGAGTACTGTGTCGTCGGTTCTGATGATCAAGTTGTTGTTTTCTTTGTTTTCGAGGATCCTTGACGGTTTCCCCCGGATAAAGGTAATGCCAAGCTCGCGCGCCCGTCTGTAGAACTCCTCAAAACCTTTGAATGTGGTCCTCATGTCCATATAGAATATAAATATTTCTGTATCCGGCTCGTGTTCCTTGATAAGTATCGCGTTTTTTATAGAGTACATGCAGCAGAAACCTGTGCAGTATTCGTATTTACTCTGATCCCTTGAACCGATGCACTGTATAATCGCGACCGTATGCGGGTGCTTCCCGTCGGAAGCCCTTATTACTTCTCCGCCGGTTGGTCCCGCGGCATTTATCAGCCGTTCGGCTTCAAGCGCGGTAACAACGTTGGGGAATTCTCCAAGCCCCCATCTGGGGTCGTCATACGGTTCATAGATATCGAAGCCGGTGGCAACCGTGATGGTCCCTACCTCAATTTCTATGATTTCAGGTTTTTGCTCCATGTCTATGGCTTTTCGGCCGCCGCAGACCTCTACGCATTTAAAGCAATCGATGCAGTGTTCCCGGTCGACCGTATATAAGAGCGGGACAACCTGCGCGAAAGGTACGGAAATAGCTTTTCTTGTCCCAAGGTTCATTTCCCATTCGTTCGGGTACTCGACAGGACACACATCCGCACATTCTCCGCAGCCTGTGCAGCTCTTCTGTATCACATATCTTGGGTTTTTCCTTATCGTTACTTTAAAATTTCCTATAAACCCGTCCACATTCAGGATGTCGGCAAAAGTTATAAGCTCTATGTTCGGGTTTCTGGCTACTTCCACCATTTTGGGACCTTCTATACATATAGAACAGTCGAGGGTCGGAAATGTCTTGTCGAGCTGCGCCATATGCCCGCCTATACTCTCGTCCCTCTCTACGAGATAGACTTTATAGCCCATATTAGCCATGTCAAGGGCTGAGTTTATTCCGGCTATGCCGCCGCCGATTACCATGGCCCTGTTTGTGACGGGAACCTGGAACCTGATCAGCGGCTCATGAAGCCTGACTTTGGCTAATGACATAGAAATTATCTCTTTTGCCTTTTCAGTAGCTTCCTGTTTGTCGGAGTGGCACCATGAGCACATCTCCCTTATATTGGCCATCTCAAACAGAAACGGATTGAGGGCAACTTCCTCAACACAGTTTCTGAATGTGTTTTCGTGCATTTTCGGTGAACATGCGGCGACTACGACCCTGTTCAGGCCATACTCTGTGATTGCTTTCTTTATCTCAGTTTGGCCGGGATCCGCGCAGGTATACCTGTTTTCCTTGACATATACCACGTCCGGCTGTGCTTTTGAGAATTCAACAAGCTGATCGATGTCCAGCGTACCCGCTATATTGAGGCCGCAGTAACACACAAATACGCCGATCCTCGGTTGATCTGTGTCAATGCCCTGAATTTCATTCTCACTCATATAATCATACCTCTCCTAGTGCTCTGCTAAGGCTCTTGGTCAGTTGACTTCTGGTCTATGATCCCACGAACGGCGTCTCTCGCTTTTGCCGTCCGGTTTGCCGAGAGTTCTTTATTCAACCCCGCTGTGGATGTTATCTTCTCAAGCCCTTTGTTCCATGCTCCTGATTCTATCGGGCTGTGACGTATGGAAGTTCTTACAATACTCAGGGCTTCCGGTACGGGGCATACATTTTGGCAAGCGCCGCAGTAGATGCAGTTAGTGTCTTTTACGTCGATTTTGTTGTTATCGCCGACATACAAAGCATTAAGCGGGCACACATCCAGGCATTTGCGGCAACCGTCCGGGCAAAGCTCCTGCTCGACCCGTATCGAACCTTCAATGAATTTTGTGACTTTTACCGCGTCTGAAGGGCATTCTTCCCAACAGATAAGGCACCCGGCGCAAAGCTCGCTTTTTACGTCTATAGAAACACCGCCACAGGCGCCTGCATCGTTTATGCTTATTGCCCCCAGAGGGCACGCCTCTTCGCATTTTATACATGATGGCTCGCATTTAGTTGTGTCGATTTCAATATCCCGGGTCAGCACAGGGAATACGTCTTTGCTGACTGCGGGGATTTCATCGCTGCCGTTGATTGATATTTTGATTGCGGAAAACGGGCACGCGACCGCGCATATACCGTGAAAATCGCACTTATTTTCGTCGATATCAATGACCGGGGCAGCCACTCTGCCTTCCGGGTCAACTACTGCGGGTTTGATCTCTATTGCTTCACGCGGACATATAAGCTTGCAGAGGACGCACCCCTTGCAAAGGCTCCGGTCAAGCGTCAGAACGAAGCGTTTCGTGTAAAACACCTGGGATATTTCCAGTTTTTCATTATTTTCTTTTTTGTAACGTTTCATATGGAAATTTACTCCCCCCTTCTTATCGGCGTTTACGGAGCCGGGCTTTCCAAGTACCGGGTAATAGACCCCGCCGCTGTTCTTCCCGCGACTATGGCTTCAATCAGGCTTGCTGTCCCTGAGACATTGTCGCCGCCGGCGAATACTCCCGGCAGGCTTGCCGCCATTGTCATCGGATCGACTGTAACCGCTCCGCGTTCAGTGTCAACAAGCTGTTGTAAAAATCCGAGGGCCGGGGCTTGCCCGATTGCTGTTATAACCATGTCCGCTTCGACAGTCTGAGTCACTTTTTCATCAAACACCGGGGCAAACTTTCCGTCCGCGTTAAAAACGGATTTGCATTTGACCAGCTCTATCCCCGAAACTTTTTTACCGTCACCCAGTATAGCTTTCGGCCCCCATGAAGGCTCAATAATGACGCCTTCCGCAGCCGCGTCCAGAATCTCCCACTCATGCGACGGCATTTCTTCCCTGGATTCGAGGCAGAACAACCTGACTGTTTCAGCTCCGCAGCGCTGCGCTGTCCGCGCCGCGTCGATCCCTACGTTGCCGCCGCCTATAACCACTACATTTTTTCCTGTTTTATCAAGCTGGTTCAAATTGAATTTCCTGAGAAAATCAAGGGCATCAACGACGCCGTCAAGACAATCCCCTTCAACGCGGAGAGGCCTTGGCAGAGGGGCCCCGGTTGCTATAAAAACTGCCTTAAACTCTCCGTCATTTATTATTTTACCGAACAATTCTTTATCAACAGGATTGTCTGTAATGATTTCCACTCCCATCGCCTTGATATTTTCCACCTCTGCCGCGACTATATGCTTTGGCAGCCTGTATGACGGGATACCTGTGGCAAGCATACCTCCGGCTTCCGGGAGAGGTTCAAACACGGTTACGGAAAAACCGGCTTTGCGCAGTTCCCATGCGGCTGTCAATCCGGCGGGTCCGGACCCGATAACGGCAACTTTAGACGCAGCTCTTTTTACTGGCGCCTTCGATTCAGGCGGCGTATCCTTCTTACGGCTGCCCGAAAGACAGCGGAGCAATATCTCGCGCGCAGTATTGTAAAACTCTGCGTCCCCATCATCCCCGTCCGGCGGGCTCAAGCTGATCCAACTGTATGATATCGGAAACGGGATTTCCTCTGCCAAGGCGTCAAGCGCGTCTTCAAACCCGTTCAGTAAGTAGTCGCGCGCATCCTGATCACGCAGCGCAAGCTCTTTCATAGCGTGCATCAACTCATGTACCCTGACGCCCTGCGGACATCCTTTTGTACACTGGGTGCATGCCGAACACAGAAGGAACGCGTTACTCTGAGGGATATTTCTGATACCAAGCTTTGCCAGCTCCAGTATTTTGTTCGGCCTGTATACGTCAATAAGCTGCGACAAAGGGCAGCTGGCGGTACATGCGCCGCACTGGTAGCAGTATCTGAGTGTATCGCCATTATACAACTCGTATATCTTATGTTTATACTCCGGATCGATCCGGCGATGTATCTTTCTGTCATCTGACGAAATTACTCTATTAGTCATACCGTCTTTTGCTCACCTGCTTTCCGGCGAAGTTCGTTCAGAAAAGCCTTAACATCGTCTTTTCTGCCGTGGATAAGTGAATAACCGTCGTCCTGAGGTACTATCGTAAGTTTTAGATTCACTAGAAGATCGCTAAGTTCGTTATCGATCGGTATTTCCATAGTATTCAGCCTGATCCGGTATTCGCTTTTTGGGATCCCTGATATAAAAGTTTGACTAACCATCTACCGAGCCTCAGCGGAAGCGTTTACAAGCCTTTGCACCGTCTCGATGCGCGCTTTTTGCGCCAGTATATCAGCTGTGGTAAGTTCGAGCGCATCCTCCGGGCACCATTCAATGCAAGCTGGACCCTCTTCGCGTTTGGCGCAAAGGTCGCACATCCTTACAATGTTGTCCCCTCCGATCTGTATCGCCCCGAAGTCGCAGGCTTTGATGCACCAGCCGCAACCATTGCACAGTTCGTCGCTGACAAGGATAACGCCGTTTTCCTCGGACTGCTCCAGCGCTTTTCGAGGGCACGCGGCAACGCATGGAGCGTCCTCGCATAGCCTGCAGTTTATCGCGGCGTTTGTATGAGGATATATACGCACCATCCGTATCCTGGAACGGGTCGGATTATATGCCTTTATCTTTTCCATTGAGCAGGCGTATTCACATACGCGGCATCCGACGCATTTATCGATGTCAAGACTGACAAATTTATGTCTGGCCATATTTAGTACCTCCCCTAACTTAAGACGCCCGCGTAGGAGCTAAGCCCCAGTTCGTCAAGCTTCGAAATTTCCGGTACGCCCGAATTCGCCCATCCTCTCGCCTCGTAGTAACCGTCGAGCAGTATGTCCAGTTCTTCCTGAGTTACGACGCTCCCGGCGCTGACTCCTTCGGGTATCGGGTCTTTCATGACTCTCGGCGGCAGGTTATCGTCTTTTCTGGTAAGGCCTTCCCTGATATTAAAAATTCTGGAAAGGTTGTTTATCCGCTCCCCGGCCTTGCCCATTTCGTCGGCAGTCATAGGAATCCCCGTAACCAACGAATAAACTTTTGCAATATCGTCGTATACTTTCCAAATGGTCCGCGTAAATTTACAAATCACCATCGAATCTATAACAGCGTACAGATCCTCATCACCCATTACAAGTTTGCCTCTGCCGGCGTCTGCTGTGTAGCGGTCCACGTTACCGCCCAGATCCCAGCTGTAGCTGCCGTGCCTCTGGTGGTCAGCGCCTCTTCTGGACACTGCGTATCCCAGGGCGCATGTTTTAAGGCCCCTGACGTCATAACCGGTCATCTCGAGGCCCTTTATATGCATCGCGAAATGCTCCGAACCCTTGCCTATCTTCATTGACGCCCGTTTTACACCCTCGGCAAACAGATCTCCGACGTCCTCCCTGCAGGCTATTTTCCTGACCATTTCCACCATTGCGGGGCCGTTTCCGAATACAAGCTCGAGTCCGCCCGTATCCTCCTTCGTTATCAAGTTTCTCTCAAAGCACTCCATAGCAAAACCGACGACGATGCCTGTTCCAATCGCATCGACGCCGTATGTATCACAGTATTCAAGTGATTTAATGATAGCCTCAAGGTCATCTACCCCGCAATAAGAGCCGAACGCCATCATAGGCTCATATTCGACTCTGGCTACGGCGCCCTTGAATTCACCTTCCGCGACTTCCGTTATATGCTCGCAGCGGCACGGACAGGCTGAACAGCCTTGAATTTTTGTGACATATTTATCGTTGACCCGCTCTCCGCTTATATTCTCTATACCCTCAAACATAGCGGCTTGGTAATTCCTCGTGGGCAGGCACCCTTGTGCGTTCATAGTCAGCATATTAGCAGGCGTTCCCAGCCCCCTGTACTTTGCGGTTGCCGGGCCTTTCGCGCGTTCAAACAGCTCTTTGCAATACTCCTGCAACTCCGCCGGTTCAGCAACGCTTACGTCCTTTGTTCCCCTTACGGCAACTGCCTTAAGATTCTTTGAACCCATGACCGCACCCAGTCCGGTTCTGCCGTTTGCCCTGAAATGATCGTTTATAAGGCAGGCCAGCCTGACAAGATTTTCCCCCGCTTTGCCTATTCCCGATATCCTGACGTTTTGGTCTCCGATCTCGTCCCTTATCGCCTGCTCCATCTCCCATGCGCTTTTACCCCAGATATCTGACGCGCTCTTTATCTGCACCGAGTCGTCGTCTATCCAAAGATACACCGGTTTCGCCGCTTTTCCGGTAATAACGACAATGTCGTATCCTGCCTGCCTGAGCTCCGCGCCGAACTGCCCGGTGGAATAAGCTTCACCTAGCAGGCCGGTAGCCGGAGATTTCGCGAATACTCCGAACTTGGACGCCGTACATGGCACCATAGTCCCTGTCGTAGCGCCAACGGCATAAATCAGCGGATTTTCAGGATCAAACGCGTCTGTACCGGGCTTCAGTTTGTCAATGAGCATCTTTACTCCAAACCCGGTACCGCCAATGTACGCTTTCGCAAAATCATCATTGAACTTTTCTGTTTTATGTTTCCTCGTACTCAGATTAACATAAAGGATTTTCCCGGTATATGCATTCATATCCATCCCACCTTTAAAAAATCACAAATTATCCCCCGCCCGGAAAAGCGGGCAGCAAATCGACAGCCGCCCCATCTTCAAGTATAAGCGATTTCAATTTGGCATGTTCGGCAATAACTCCGTTTACCGATAAGATCACGTCTTCCCTCAAGCCGATGCCGTCAGGTTTGAGTATCTCATCCCTGAACGCGCCGCCATAGTTTTCCGACAGCAGACGTAAAAGCTCATAAACAGTGCAATCGATACCAGGGTAAACTTCTCCTCCGTCATTGCCGGCAGCCTGTCTTATCGAACCGAAAAGGCGCACCTTTACCTTGGCAGACGTATCTGTATCCCCGGCATTATGTACTTCGTTTCCCGCTTTCTCCGCATTTCCTTGTCCGGGAACGATACGCGCCACTTCCTCTCACGATCCTTACTTGGGTATTTTTGTGTATTTCTTTGCCATTTGTAACAATACACTGGTTTAATATACCACCATTATTGTTCATTATGCAATATTTTGTTTTTATGATAATTCTTTTTATTTTATATTACTCATAATAGATAATAAGTACAATCGCTCTTATGCTTATTATCTATTATATGTATATTTTAATTATATTTATATAAGCGAATTGCGCCTATTCTATTTCCAGCAATGCTCTTTTCACAATCGTCTTTATTATTTGAAGTTTGTATTTTGTGGCTTCAAACGGATGCGCTCCAAAAACCGACGCTTCACCGGCCTCCGCTGCGACCTGCTCGTCGATCGCTTTATCGCGAATGACCTCTTCGGCTTTTATCGCGCGTACCGGCAATGGCGCAACCGCGCCCAGACAAACGCGCGGCTCCGCGCCGGTAACTATAGCGCAGTTAACTATCGGGAAGTCTATAGACTTGCGCTGCGCAAACTTTTTGAATATGCTTTTCGCGCCGGCAGGCAGAGCCGGGATCTGAATCCCGGTTATTATCTCATCATAACCGAGTACAGTATTGTTCAGAGTGTTAACTTCAAAAAACGTCTCCGCGCCGATGACGCGTTTGTTTGTCACTATTTCAGCCTTAAGCGCGATAAGCGCCGGCGCTATATCTGACGGATGAGCTGTATAGCACCCGCAATTCAGGCAGCGCCGGGCTTCGCCCAACGTCTCTTCAGCGTCCGGAGTCTCTGAATCCTCAAGGTCAAGACGTCGTTTATCCGCATCCAACTCACGCAGTTTCAGTGCTGATCCATTTTTTACGCCCTCTATATCAGCTGAGATAAACCTGTCGTCGCTGCCGGAACAGTCCCATGCCGGAAACACTTCCAAATACCGGTTAACTCCGTCTGCAGCACTGTGGCCGTCCGCTATTGCACTGATGACCGTCGCCGGTCCTGTCGCAGCGTCGCCGGCGGCGAAAACGCCCTGCTTTGACGTCATACGAGTATCTTTGTCGACGTCGACCAAGCCCTGGCTATTCAGCTGCAGCTGATACTTCTCATCCAGAAACGACAGGTCGACACGCTGCCCTACCGCCATCAGGATGTTCCGTACGCTGACTACAGTCCTGTCATTTTCGTCATATTTAGGATTAAACCCGCCGGTTTCGTCCCATGCGCTGACGCATCGCTTGAGCTCCATGCCTTTAACTATGCCGTTATCTTCAACGACTCCCGACAGCCCCCACGAACTCATTATCACTATACCCTCTGCTTCCGCGCGCGCTATCTCCTCGTCACTTGCCGGCATACTGTCGCGCGGCTCAAGGCAGGCTAACGTTACTTTTTTCGCTCCAAGCCGTTTTGCCGTCACCGCGACGTCCATAGCAACGTTTCCGCCTCCGGTGACCAGAACCTCATCGCCTATCTTCCCGTTCATCCAATTTTTGACTTCAACCAGGAAATCAAGACCAAACACAGTCAGTTCTTCGCCGGCGATCCCAACTATCGGACGCTTCCACGCGCCGGTAGTATAACATATGCTGTCATATTGCTTGTCAAGTTCCTCCGGCATTATATCCGTTCCTATACCGGCGCCTGACTTAAATCTGATTCCCATTGCCTCAAGCGCCTTTATATGTTTCCTTACTATATCTCTCGGCAGCCTGTATGCCGGTATAGCATACATCAACATCCCGCCCGCTTCTTCCATCCTGTCGTATACAGTGACCATATTTCCGGCGCGCCGTAAATAGTATGCCGCCGCTAACCCCGACGGGCCGGCTCCAATGATCGCTATGGCTTTGCCCGTTTCCTTACTTGGCGGTACATAGAATCTTGCGCTGTTATCCAGAATATAGTCTCCAAGCGCACGCTCAATACCGCCGGTGTTAACGCCATCGTCAGTCTGGCAGCGGTTGCATGCCGCGTGGCAGAAGTGAGCGCATACGCGGCCGGTGATCGCCGGGAATGGGTTAACTTTCATCACTATACCGGCAGCGCCATCCCAATCCCCTTTCCGGAGTTTTTCGAGATATTCCGGTATATCGGTACCGGCCGGACACCCCATTTTGCATGGCGTATCGTGGCAGCGTTTTCCGCCGAACGCGGAATGATACCGGTTATCTCCGAGAATGGCGAAGCATTCTTCCCCGCCCTTTCGACTGCAATTGAAACGATTCTCCGCTTTGCGGAAATACCAGCAGCGCGGCAGCTGCGATATATTGCCGCCAATAGTGGCCATATCCCTTATATGCGGTGACGCGGCGCTTTTCGCCGCCTGCGCCAATACTGCCCATTTTTCGTTTACCGTTTTATTTCCCGCGATATCTGCGATACGAGTAGCTGCACCGATCTTAAGGTAACTGTTATCCTCCCTGATATAGTCCAGTTCACTGATCGTTTTAATGTCGACGATCCGGGCGGGATGGATCGGCAGGATGTTGTCTTTCAGCGTCCCTAACAGATCGGTCCCTCCTGCTATCACTCGTGTCCTTGCGTCTTTCAGGGCAGCCTCCGCCTCATCGACAGTCCTTGCGCTCGTATGTTGAAAAGGTTTCATAGCGCTCCCCTTTCCGCCATTTTCAGCGCAGCTTCCAATATCGCTTCCGAATGTCGCGGATATGTGCCGCATATACATATATTTCCTGCCAGCGCTTCTTTACATTCCTGTTCTGTCGGGTTCGGGTTCCTGTCAAGGAGCGCTTTTGCAGAGACGAGAAAACCGGGA
>Ga0082212_10011814_pt1 | contig 11041 bp, 8 predicted proteins | sample TergutNt197P3_FD_71548 | JGI IMG/M metagenome (GOLD analysis project Ga0082212, IMG submission 71548) | Neocapritermes taracua P3 segment gut microbial communities from Petit-Saut dam, French Guiana - Nt197 P3 | ecosystem: Host-associated > Arthropoda: Insects > Digestive system > Gut ... | reverse complement strand
GTAACGCGCCGACTGATTGGCGTGCCAGAGCGGATATCCGGCTGTTGCAAAAGCCATGGCAAACGAATCGACCGGCGCGTCAAGACCTAAACGGTCGAACACATCCACAAACGTCAAGTCCATGTAGACGTCGTCATACAGCCCCGGCGCATTTTCATAATACCATTTGATAAAACCGTCCGGCCATTCAATAGGTACATAATCCTGAATCATTGTACCGGGGTATTTAAATTCAGTAGGCCCGCCATACGTGCATCCTATCGTCTGGCCTGCCCATCCGCCTTTGATCTTGTCAAAGAGTTGTGCTTTGGTAAGTGTAACCTGAACAGGTATAGCTGATTGGTTACCGGAAACTGTTTTGCCCGATTGGTTACATGCCGTTATTGACAGGCAGGTTAATAGTGTAAATGTAATAATTTTTTTCATCACGGTTATATTAATTTTTGCAAAGTAAAGTATTTTATTTGAAAAATAAAAGTGATGTTTAAAAATTTTTTTCAATTTAATTGATTATCTTTGTACCTAAAAACAAATAAACTATGGAACATCATTAAAAGATTCTCTGTGTTCAATGTGAGGATATGGACTTACAGAAAATGGATATTTATTACCGGATTCATATAAGATAGAAGATTTATATTATTTTTCTGCGTTAAAAATGTAATTATTAGATAAATGGTAATACACTATTTTAAATTGGCAATTCGGAACATACTGAATGACAGGATTTATTCCATCATTAACCTGGCAGGTCTTTCAATTGCGATTGCCTGCTGTTTGCTGTCGATATTTTGGATTACGTTCGAATTGAGTTATGAAGACTGCCATCCGAAAGCCGGACGCATTTACAAAGTGCTGGAAGTTGAAAAAAGAGCGGACGGATTAAACAAAAACGAATTTTTGAAAATGGGAATTGCCTGCCAGTTAATGGAATCATTCCCTGAAATTGAATCATATACCGTTGTCAATCACTGGCAAAGGAGTTTTAGCCATGAAGAAAACGAAGGAGTTATGGTGAATTTTGTCGAGACCACACCGGCATATTTAGACATGTTTTCGTACGAATACATAGAGGGAAGCAAGGAAAGCGTACTGAATAACAGGGGGATCATTATATCGGAAGAAACTTCGATAAAATTTTTCGGAAATGTATCTGCCATTGGAAAAACGCTCACTTTATTTGGAGATACTTATACGGTTCATGCCGTTGTCCACATTCCTAAAAATACACATCTGAAATTTGAAATTCTTGATCCTTTTGCCGATAGAGATGATGGCGTTCAATATATTTTAATCAGGGAAAATACACGGTTTACAAACGAATCGCAACAGCGCATGTCCGATTTCCTGAACACTGCCCGCATGCTCGCTCTTGAAAAATACCGGCAGGGTAGAATCGAAGGTATAAAAAATGACCTTGCATCGGGAAGAAGAACAGAAGAAAATGCACGGCAATATATTGAAAGTTTGCAAAGACAGACTATTTCCCAGACTGAAAACACGCTCGCTTTCCTTCCTGTGAAAGACGTTCATTTACATTCACCGAAAGAACTTTCCACTAATTCATCCATGCAAACGTTTGGCGATTTAAAGCAATTGTATCTCTATTCAATGATTACCCTGTTGATTCTTGTTGTTGCTATTATCAATTATGTCAATACCTCGACCGCGCGGACAATGAGTAGAATGAAAGAAGTAGGCGTCAGGAAAGTAGCAGGTTCGACGCATAAACAGCTGGTATTGCGATTTCTTTCCGACGCATTTATTCTTTCGGCTGTTTCTGTTGTGATTGCGATGATGATTGCCAAATGGCTGTTTTCGGAGTTTAGTCTGCTGATGGGGAATCAGATAACTTTCCGGATAGATTTCAATAACATCCGGATTGCATTGGCTGTTTGCCTGCTTATTACCGTCCTTTCGGGAGGATACGCCGCCTTTTATCTTTCAACATTAAATCCTGTAACCATATTACAGGGAGGCTTCCGCCCCGGTTTGAAAGACCGGCTTCGGAAAATACTTGTAGGATTTCAATTTTTTATTTCCATCGGGATAATGATTGCAATGCTGACTTTTTACAGGCAGATTAATTATATGCTTACCGCCGATACCGGTGTTGACCGCAACAATATCCTTATGATTAACACAGGTTACCGGGAACATTCCGACGATTTCATACAGGCTGTCAAACGTGAAAATCCGAATATTATTGATGCCACGTTTGCTTTTGTGGCGCCATATAATGCTACATACAATTATACCGGCATTTCCTGGGCGGGAAGCCCGGATGATGTAAAGGGAATAAATATCGCAAGGATATACTGTGATAATCATTATGCCGCCACATTCGGACTGAAAGTTATTTCCGGAGAATTTATTCAATCGGGACCGAACCGGCTGAATGATGAAAGTGAAAATGTAAACAATATCGTTATCAACGAAGCATTTCAAAAGATGATGGGCGTTGACAATCCGGTAGGAATTACCCTGTATCCCGAAAACGGTAAAATAATCGGCATAGTCAAAGATTTTAATTTCAAGCCGTTAAGGGAGCCGGTTACGCCATTGATATTCAGTTATAACCCGTCGGCGCACACTAAGTTATATGTTAAAATTACCGGAAAAAATAAAAAGGAGACTGTAGACTATATCCGCGATAAGTACAATGAAATGGGAAGTTCTATTCAAAAAGCAAGACCGTTCGACTATTTTACCGTAGAAGATGATTATAAAACCATGTACAAGTCCGAATTGCGTACGGTGAAGATATTGACAATTTTTTCTGTCCTGTCCGTCTTTCTCTCGGTTTTGGGTGTTTTCGGAATGGTTTTATTCATGGTCGAAACGCGCAAAAAAGAAATGGCAATCCGTAGAATAAACGGAGCGGAAACAAAAGATATTATCTTCCTGTTTATAATGAATTTTGTAAAAATATTAGTCGTCTCCGGCTGCGCAGCTATTCCGGCGTGCATCTTTATCCTTCAAAGATGGATTCAAACGTATGCTTACCGATCTTCATTAAGTAGTTGGATTTTTATGCTTGTTCCCATTGTAGTGACCCTGGTTACTGCTGCGGGAATTTCTCTTCAGGTATTTATCACTGCCCGGCAAAATCCGGCGGAGGTTATTAAATCTTCCACCTGACGACAGGTAAAGCATGAGACCGATGAATGTTGGTGGTTTTCTTTCTATTCGATGGAATCAATCATGGGACAATACTTATTCCCTATCTCCCTATGAAGTATAAAACCCAAATACAGTGAAAAAAATTGGATATGTGTAATGTGGTTTTTAAACTGGGAGAACTTTGGCCGGAGCGGAGCGGGAGGCTCGAAAGTACCGAAGAAAAGAATCAGGGGTAAGATTTTTTCATTATTATTATCTATTTTCAAAAAAATAGGTTTACTTTGCACTGTCAAAATCAATGCCAAACCATAACGCTTTAATCATCGAAAACGAAGATGAAATAGTTGTAGGGAAAGGTATGCGGTAATAGACGATACGCACGAGGCATAGAGATGCTGGAAGAGTGGAAAAGAAATTATTAACCGGGGAGTAGAGACATGCGTATTTTGAATATTTTTTGAGTACACTACCCGAAAACAAACAGGAAAAATGCGCAACAGAAATAGGGCATATCTCCTTAAATATATGACTTTTAAGAAAAATAATTTTTTGTGTAAAAAAGGTACACTTATGCGTATATTTAGAATTAGATGAAACCGAGCGGAAGCGACGATGCAACCGTTACAAAATATTCAAATAATTAAGAACTAAAGAATTATGGACTACCAAAAATCAAACCAGCGCATTAGCGTTAAATTTCAACGTCTGCTGATGCTTATTGCCGCCATTATGATGGCGTCAGGGACCTTTACCGCATGTAATGAAGATGAAGACAGCGGTGAAAATTCAAATAATGTTGATAAGGACGGGCTAACAAAAGAAATACGTAATATTGTTTCTGATGAAAATTTAGAAAAATTCAAAGCGATCGGAATAGAAATCAATGGAGGCAATAAACCGCCCAATATTGAAGGCAAGTATTTTCTGTCGCCGCTTATGTGTATAAAAAGTAGCGTTTCCGGCGATTCGTGGGTGGGTTTGCAAATGGTGGATGCCGAATTAACATTTTCAGAACAGAATAATACCAAACTTACTGTTTTAACATATTTTGACGAATACACCGAAACCGGAGGGCAAACGGGAAAAGGAACAGGCTCATTTATTACAGGCAGTGGGAATAAATTCACCGTATTTGTCAAAATGACAGGAACACTTGATGGTCTTCCGCTTGAAACTATAGATATCTATTCAGGGGAAATATCCACCTTCGGCATAAAAAATTATCATAGTGCAATGATGATCACTAAAGGTAATATTCAAACTACTCTCCCGGAAGGCGAGGTGAGATTGTTTAAAGATGGCGACGGATTGGCAGAAAGGATAAATTAGTAAAGTTAAACTACAAAATGACACTGAATGTTTATCGGCGGATGTCCGTTCAAATCTGTGTAACTGCTTTTTAAATAAACTGGAGAAGAGGTGGTTGGGCAAAATTGGCATCATCTAACAAGCGGTTTTGCGAAATTGGGGGGTAAAGTGACAACCCGAACTGTGGCGGGCACGAAAGCCGCCGGTAACAGTCCGGACTGTGTGCGGTTGAGTCCCCAACTTCGCAAAGCCGCCTCTCCGTTAGACGAAAGCGACCGAAAGTGCTGAAGAAAGCGAAAGTGACTGAAAAATAGACACGTTTTTAAGCAGTATCGGTGGAATTAGCAGCGAAAATAAAATGAAAGTTCTTTGAAATATTGGTTACGCTAATAAAAATAAAAGTTGTTTCAACCGCTTGGCGTCGGTTGAAATTCAAAATACGAAAGTGGGAGTAAGTCTCACAGGTAAGTAAAGTGTGATTGTTCGTGCTAAAAAAGCACGGGAAACATATCCTCGCATTGGTTGGTAAAGAAAAATGTGTCACACTCATAGCGGCAAGACCTGCGAAGCCGTAAAAGAACAGGGAACAATGGAGTTCAGAGACCATTTCAAAAAACGGGGCGTATCCGAAAAGCCATACGAGTAGGAAAAAAGTTACGTTTGTCGAAGTAGTAGCACGTAGGGTAGAAAAGAATGCCATCGTCTAACAAGCGGTTTTGCGAAATTGGGGGGTGGAGTGATAACCCAAACTGTGGCGGGTACGAAAACCGTCGGTGACAATCCAAGCGACGTGCAGTTGCATCCCCAACTTCGCAAAGCCGCCTCTCCGTTATCTGCAAGCGGATAACAGCACGGAAGCTTTGGAAAAAAAAGTAATTAAACGGTAAATTCAATTAGAAAATGCTACTTTTACAGACAAATTAATAAAATATTATGGAGCGGGAAAAATATAGTGAGCGATACGAAATTATTTGCAATAAAATGGAAGAAAGCACCGGTTTAAAAGAGGGTGTTCATGTCCGTTATACTGGAATAACAGATGCTCAGATAGAATTGTCTCATTATTGTGGAGGCTCTTCTAATCCGCGTGGCGTATTGGATTTTGACACAATTTACGAAATTGAATGCATGGTAATTGCTCGTTCATATTGGACTATTAAATTAGTCGGTTTTGGGGAGTATATGTTTAATGCTCTAATATTTGAAGCCGTAGATAAAAGCGAAAAAAAGAAATGTCTAAAAGCAGGCGGACGTGTTCGTTACAACGGTAGTTTAGGTTTCGGTGCGTCAAAATTGATTTTTGAAAATATTTATGAAGTGGAAAAGGTAGAAAGGGACAGATACAGGATTGGATATACAAATGTAAAGTTAGTTGGCTTTGAAGAAATGTTTGACCGTGGATTGTTTGAAAAAGTCGCAGATTAGTAAAAAAAATATAAAATATTGGAAGTATGAAAGTAATTTTAAGCAGAAAAGGTTTTGATTCAAGGAATGGAAAAATTCCAAGTCCTATTATGCCTGATGGGACATTATTATCGTTGCCTGTTCCGGAAAATCCAAAAGTTTCGGAAAAAGTCGCTATCATTAAATATGAACAACTGCAATATAAAGGTAAAAGCTATGCTGAAATAATTAACGAGTTGAAAAAGATTGATTTTTTAGATGAAAGATGCCATTTAGACCCCGATATTTGTGAAAGTGTAATTACCCGTTCCGAAAATTGGCGACCTGCATTCGGTCAATCAAATGCAGCAATAACACATCTAAGAAAAACTAATGGCGTAGGAATAAATGACTTATTTCTTTTTTTCGGTTGGTTTCGTAAAGTAGAAATTGATGGTAAATATCAATATATGAAGAAAAGTGTCGACCAACATGTTATTTTCGGATATTTACAGGTAGGCGAGATTTTAGAATATCCGATCAAAGAACAATATCCTGGATTGGAAGGACACCCGCATTTGGATAGAGGTAGTAAATCAAATACTATTTTTGTTGCGCGAAAATCTTTGTCATGGGACGAGAATAAACCCGGAGCAGGTTGTTTGAATTTGAACTGCAATCCCGAACTTGTTTTAACAAAAGAAGGTTTTTCGCGTACTCGTTGGCAGTTGCCTGATTTTTTGAAAAAAGTAAAAATTTCATATCACACAGAAGAAAATTGGAAAGAAAACTACTTTCAATCGGCAGATATAGGGCAAGAATTTGTAATTGATTCTGATGGAAAAGAAAAAGTCGAACAATGGGCAAAAGATTTTATTAACAAAGGATTAACAACATAGAATTAACAATTACAAGCACGAACAACGTAATGGAAAGCTATAAAGTAACAACCGCAGGTGACGTTATGTTTAATTTTGCTGATGTTAAATGCCTGAAAAGAAATGGTAACGAATCTGTTACTGTTGAATTTAAAGAGCGTTACATCTATTTGTTAAATCCTAAAACAAAAGAGTACGAGCGTATCAAACACAATGACACGACTACTGTTTATTTCGACCAACTTGACGACCTTTTAGAATTTCTTGCCGATTTTCGGTTAAGTTGGCAAAATTATTTAGATGAGTAAGAGAGTTAATAACAAAAATGCCAGCAGATAACAAGCGGTTTTGCGAAATTGGGGGGTAAAGTGGCAACCCGAACTGTGGCGGGTACGAGAACTGCCGGTGACAGTCCAGACTGCGTGCGGTTGAGTCCCCAACTTCGCAAAGCCGCCAGTCCGTTGGGTGCAAGCGGCGAGAGTGCGGTAAATGTGCAGTGAAAACGAACACGAAACCGAAAATTGAGAAGCAAACCACCTGATAAATTTTTAATAAACTTCAAATCAATCAAAAACCTCGTCGATGTATAGGTAATCGCTAAAAGAAAATGAAAAGAGTAATATTGAATGTTTGTGTGTTAATGGTGGTAGCGGTTACAGCCTGCGGTGGCGGCAGAAGTTCATCTATAACACTGGAGGAATTTAAAAGGCGGAACAATGAAGCCAGAGCGGACGGAATTGACTCATATGCTGATGGAACAGTATATGCTGCCTACGCCGCTTCAAATAAAAGCCTTGAGGAATTTAAAAGGCGAAACAATGAAGCCAGAGCGGACGGAATTGACTCATATGCTGGTGGAACAGTATATGCTACCTACGCCGCATCAAATAAAAGTCTGGAGGAATTTAAAAGGCGGAACAATGAAGCCAGAGCAGACGGAATTGACTCATATGCTGATGGAACAGTATATGCTGCCTACGCCGCTTCAAATAAAAGTCTTGAGGAATTTAAAAGGCGGAACAATGAAGCCAGAGCGGACGGGATTGACTCATATGCTGATGGAACAGTATATGCTGCCTACGCCGCTTCAAATAAGAGCCTTGAGGAATTTAAAAGGCGGAACAATGAAGCCAGAGCGGACGGGATTGACTCATATGCTGGTGGAACAGTATATGCTATCTATGCCGCGAATTAACGGTATTTTCGATAAAACCGATTAGAAGTAAATGCCAGCACCCAACGAGCGGTTTGGCACAACGGCGGCAGTAACTCCGCTGAAAGTGACGTGCGAACACGAACGGAAGTACCCCGCAGAACGTGCAGTGAAAGCCGCCGCTGCGCCAAGCCGCTGGTCGTTATCTGCAACCAACGGAGTACAAACGGAAATTTTGAAAGATATGAAAGAAAAGAAATATTTTATTGATCAATATAAAAAACTGAAAGACCTAAACGATGGTCAAAAACCTCTGTATAGGGATTTTTTAATGTATTGCAACAATATTCATCCGAGAAAACTTATAGAAACTTTTGGAAGTAATCCCTATAGCAAACTACAGGAAGAGTGTGGTGATAATCCCAATAAACTACAAATAATCAGAACCCCATTGCAGCAAATTCTTGACCAATATGGAAATCTTGTCAAGTCACACAACAAAGTTCCTGTTACGAGTGATTGGACTCATGCAAAATATAAACCAACCACTGATGCCATTAGAACAGTACATGGAATCAAATGGCGCGAAATACCACTCGTTTTCATCAAAGAATACGGTAACAAACCTGAATGGAAATCGGTAATTGAAATTCTAAAAAGAGAAACTGACAATTTTACTACAGTTACAGTAAGCAAAACGTTTAATGACATTGTGGAAAAAATTGAAAAATGGAATCCTGACAGAAAAAGAATAATTGAAGAAGGGTACAAAATCGAATTGAGAAATTATCTTGAAAAACACTTTAAAATTGAGGAAGAAACAGGTGAAAGTCATCCTGACTTATTGATTAACGGAAAGTATCCCATTGAGATAAAAAAAGACCCATCACAATCAGAATACGATAGGCTTTTAGGACAAATGCTTAGGCATAATAAACTATTTGGAAGCGCAATTGCAGTTGTTACAAATATATCGAGCGAAGATAGATTTAAAAAAAATCAAAAATTGTTTCAGGAAATACATAATGGGCTGAATATGACAACAGAATTGATAAAAAAATGAACATGGCAGCAGATAACAAGCGGTTTTGCAAAATTGGGGGGTGGAGTGACAACCCGAACTGCTACGGGTGCGAGAACCGCCTGTGACAATCCAAACTGTGTACAGTTGCATCCCCAACTTCGCAAAGCCGCCTCTACGTTGTATGTAAGCGGACGAGAGCGGTGACGACAAAGACGTAAATGACAATAAGGCAAGACCTGCAAAGCCGTTAGAGAAGGAGAAATTGTATTTGATCAACAAAATGGGAAGAATAGCAATAATTTTGGCAATTATTTTGGGTGGGACATTTTTGAAAGCCCAAGCCCAAGACATTACGGGACAATGGAATGGAGTTTTGAGTATTCAAGGGGTTAACCTCCGGCTCGTTTTCCATATCAACAAAGATGCAAACGGTTACACGTCTACTATGGACAGTCCTGATCAGGGTGCTGCAGGAATACCGGTAGCCACGACAAAGTTTGACGGATTGAAATTGTCGCTGGAAGTTCCAAATATCGCATTGAAGTATGAAGGCGAGTACAAAACGGATTCCATCGTTGGAACATTCAAGCAGGGTACACTTTCAGTTCCAATGACTTTGAAACCTGGAACAAATCATATTTCGGTAGCTTCAGCAGATGCCGCGGGTAATGACATTATACTAAAGACATCTACCGGCGACATTTCAGGGTCACTTCTGACACCGGAAAATGACACAAAGGATATTATTGTTCTCTTTATCTGCGGTTCCGGGCCGACAGACCGTAACGGTAACAATCCCCAAATGTATAACAACTCAATCAGATTTCTGGCTGAAGATATTTGCAATGCAGGAATTCCCTCTGTGAGGTATGACAAACGGGGTATTGCTGCCAGCGCTGCCGCCGGAGGCAGAGAAGACGACCTGCGTTTTTCACATTACGTTGATGACACGCGGGCATGGATTAATTTTCTGTGCAAGGATTACAAGCAAGTGGTTGTAATAGGGCACAGTGAGGGAGCACAAATCGGTGTTCTTGCTGCAATCGGCAATCCGCATGTTGCTGCGGTTGTTACTATCGCGGGAGCGGGTCGTAAATTAGACGAAGTCCTTAAAGCACAATTGGCAAAACAATCCCAACAACTGCTTGCTATGGCTGAACCGTTTATCGAAAGCCTGAAGAATGGAGTAACAATGGCTGAAGTCCCACCGGTATTGACATCCCTTTTCCGTCCGAGCGTACAACCATATCTTATCTCCTGGTTTGCAACAGACCCCGCAGCCGAAATTACGAGGTTAACCGTTCCTGTGCTGATAATACAGGGAGAGACAGATATTCAGACTTCACAGGAGGACGCAACACTGCTGCAAAAGGCACAACCCCAAGCGAAAATGGTAATAATCCCGAATATGAATCACGTATTCAAAGAATGTACTGCGACAGACCAGATGCAGCAGATGCAAACATACACGAATCCAAATCTAAAGAACATTCCTGTTCTCAGTCAGGAGATAATCGGATTTATTGAATCGATAAAAAAATAAAAAAGATGCCTACATACAACAAGCGGTTTTGCGAAATTGGGGGGTGGAGTGATAACCCAAACTGTGGCGGGTGCGAGAACCGCCTGTGACAATCCAAACTGCGTGTAGTTGTATCCCCAACATCGCAAAGCCGCCGGGCCGTTATGTGAAAGCGGCAGAAGCACGGTTGGCAAAAATTCCGTTTCGATAAGATTTTAGAAAAGTATAGACGGTCGCGGATAGATTGAACCAAGTCTCGAAATAGAAAAAGACGTGGGGGGGGTGGTACGCAATAGCGACCCTCAGTCCGCATCAATTCGGTTGAAGCTCGGGCAATTTCGAGACGGGCGTACGTAGACGGAAGTGGAAAAGCGCAGGCAAAAATCTTCCCGAACCGGACGCAAACACGCGGAAACTGACGCAAAAGCGCAAGCGACGTGGAGGATTATGCCATCACATAACAAGCGGTTTTGCGAAATTGGGGGGTAAAGTGATAACCCAAACTGTGGCGGGTGCGAGAACCGCCGGTGATAGTCCAAACGGCGTGTGGTTGAATCCCCAACTTCGCAAAGCCGCCGGTCTGTTATGTGAAAGCGAGCAAGAGTGCGGTTGAGAAAGCCAAGAGAACGAGGAAGTGACAGCAGAATAGT
>Ga0082212_10011812_pt1 | contig 11043 bp, 6 predicted proteins | sample TergutNt197P3_FD_71548 | JGI IMG/M metagenome (GOLD analysis project Ga0082212, IMG submission 71548) | Neocapritermes taracua P3 segment gut microbial communities from Petit-Saut dam, French Guiana - Nt197 P3 | ecosystem: Host-associated > Arthropoda: Insects > Digestive system > Gut ... | reverse complement strand
CATTATGTGACTTATGTATTGCCTCACTCATTTCATATATTACCCTTTCTTCGTATTTGGATCATTATACCATACTTTGTTCTATTTTGCAACCTTTTTTCGCCCCAGGGGGCGGGGAATTTACCACCATTTTATTGAATTGGCGCGATGGCAAAAAGGTTTTATCACATTATTACAAATATAATATTACCGTGGGTGTTTTTTATGAGTAAACTAAAAAAGTTTTTTATGAGATTATCAATGTATATTTCGACTTCAAGCGTTATTTATTTGTTTGTACAATTATTTTGGCAATTTTCTAATACGAGCAATAATAGCGGATGGCTGTCAGCTGCTGGATTAATTTTGCTTTATTTATTTTTGACAGTAGTTTGTGGTTTAAGTGTTTTATTGAGAAGCGAAGATAATTTTTACATTTTCGAAGAAATTATAATTTTTTCAGTTTTATTTTTGTCTCTTCTTTTAACGGCTTATTTTATAAACAGAAAAAGTTTTCCTTACGATGTATTTTGGGCGGCTTCGTTAATGCCATTGTCAATTTTTCTTTCGCCTATTTTGGCAAATTTATTGTCAAAAACTCTTTACAAAATAAAAGTGCGAACGAAAATGACCATGAAAAACAATAATTTTGAAAGAAAAAATATGCTCAAAAAAGAATATGAAAAAAAACTGATTATTAATCGTGAAAAATACGATACATGGTTGGCGGACTTCACGGACAGGTTTCCACACGAAGACATATTTCAGATAAATTACTACTACGACACAGTAGATTTCGCGTTGTTTCACTCGAACGAAACTTTGCGGGCAAGGCAAACTGGCGACATTTTGAAACTTCAACACAAATACAACAAAAGCCGTGTTGACAATATGCGCATCAGCGACGAATATGCCGAACAATTAGACATCCTGCCGAAAAGTATAATAGTCAATGGCATCGAAGCACACAACGTAGGGTTCATGGCAACGGAGAGGCATAATTTCAATTTGGGGAATTGTGTAGTGTCGCTCGACAAAAACTACTATTTGGGCAAAATAGACTACGAAATCGAAGCCGAAGCGGAAAATGATTTTGATTTGCCCGAGTTATTGGCGGATATAGATTTTCAACCTGACGCTGTCGGCAAATACAGCCGGTATATAAAAAAATTGCTTGAATTGGGATTGAAGCATGAATTACCCTATAAAAATTTATAAAAAAACAGCGATCTATGCGCGCCTGTTTATTTTGATCTGCCCAAAGAGGGCGAAAAGCCAGATTTCTCTTGGTTTTTCACCCTCTTTGCGTTTACTGTGTTCTATTCGAGTCAAAATATTCGAAAAATTTTGGGGCGACGGGGAGATCATTGATTTTCTTTCATGAGCCATACGAGCATTTCGGTTCGGCCCCTGTTCGACCAGGCCGCATATGGGATGAGCTCGATCCGTTTTTTTTCTTTTTTCGGCGGTTTTTCAAAGTACAGCGCGTCCGCTTTTGATTTTTGGGATATGGCCGTGCCCTCGCAGGAAATCTTTATTATGTCGCAGCCCTCGATCTGCGACTTTTCGCATTTGTACCCCGGATCCCCGCCTATTATCGCGGCGGATTTCAGGTTTTCGCCGTTGTCGACGCCCTCCGCGCAGTACACCACGGGGCCCCGCTTGACCGCGACCTTTCCCGCGCAGTAATGCACTTTCGGGTTCGCGTACAGCTCCGCGACGGGCATATCCAAATCGAGCGAAAATTCGTATTCCCCGCTTTGGCCGACCGCTATGCTTATGTAGCCCCCCTCGTCGGTTTCATAGGGCAGCCCGTTGTTTTCGAATTTATAGCCCTTGCACCAGCCGGGCTTTCGCAGAAGTATATTCACCGGCCCGTCTGCGGCGAGCTTGAAATCGATTTTGCCTCCCAGCGGATAATCGGTTTCCTGGGTTATCTTGATGCCTCTGCGGCAAAATTCGGACGCATTATACAAATTCACGTAAATTTTGTTGTTTTTTTCGTCCGAGTGGTACATATACTGCCCTATTGAGGAAATGAGCCTTATGATGTTGGGCGGGCAGCACGAGCAGGCGAAATATTCGGGGCGTTCGTATTCGGGCGCGAACTGCGAATTGCCTATCGCGGAAAAATAGTCGCGCCGCCCGGGGTGCACTTCCAACGGGTTGCAATAGAAAAACCGGTCCCCCTTTAGCGATACCCCGGCCAAAACGGTGTTGTACAGCTGCAGTTCCGCCGTGTCGATATATTTCCTTTCGCCGGTGAGCAAAAACATCCTGTGGCAGAAGAAAATCATGGCGATCGAGGCGCAGGTCTCGGCGTAGGCGAGCTCGTTTGGCAGGTCGTAATCGCAGGAAAACGCCTCGCCGGAATAATTTCCGCCGATTCCGCCGGTCACATACATCCGTTTGTTCACGATATTGTCGAACACCGTCTCGCAGGCCTTTTGCAGTTTCCCGTCGCAAAATTCCCTCGCTATGTCCGCCGCCCCCGCAAACATATACAGGCAGCGCACGGAATGGCCTTCGGCTGTCGCCTGTTCGGCCACGGGCAGATGGTCCTGGGCGTAATGATCCGAGGCCCAGCCCCCGAAAGTCTGCTTCTCGCCGTCCAAGGTGCCCCTCATGTCGATGAAAAATTTGCTCAGACGGAGATATTTTTCTTCTTTTGTCTCCGCATACAGCTTGACCAACGCGAGCTCGATCTCTTCGTGCCCGGGAGTGACGTAATTTTTGTTTCTTTGCGGATCTGTGAACACATCGTTTATATAGTCCGCATATTTGCGCATCGCGCCCAAAAAAGCCTCCTTGCCTGTGGCTTTTTTGTATGCGACCGCGCCTTCGATCAGATGCCCCGCGCAGTACAGCTCGTGGTTGTTCCGGTTTGTGAACCTGTTGGCGAGCTCGACCGTCTGGTAATAGCTGTTGAAATATCCCTCCGGGGTCTGTCCGGCCACGATGTCCTCCACGATGGAGTCGATCAGGCTCTCCAGGTTCTCGTCCCTTTTGTGGACGAGGGAATACGCCGCGCCCTCTATCCATTTGGCCACGTCGCTGTCCCAGAAAATGTGCGGCTGGTTCGGCTGCCCTTTCTGCCACTTAAGCTTGAAAGCGTCTATCCTGCCCGTATTGTAGAATTGCCTGTATGTGGAGGGGATTGTAACGTTCCTGTTTGTTTTTTGCTTTTCGTGGAAATATCCCCCGGTTATTTTCACGTCGCACAGCTCGATTTGGTCCGGCATAAAACAATAAATTCCTTTATGATATGTTTGGTGCGTATATTATATCACATTTTTCAATTTATTTCAAGCGGTTTTTAAGTTTTTTTTAAGTTTTTTAGTTTACGCTGTACAATATTTCGGCGTATGTCGGCAGCTTCCATAAATTTTTCGGGACGATGCATTCCAGCTCGTCGATCACGCCCCGCAGCTCTTCGACCCGCTTGAAGATGGAATCCCTGAAAAACGCCGCCCTGAGCAAAATATCGGTCTCATGAATTTTTTCGTCTGCCAGTTCCGTTTCCAAACATTCCAGATTTTTGAACAACTCGGCTGAAAGCTTCGACAGCTTTGCGAGAAGAGATTTTTCCGGCTCGCATTCGCAGCCCCCGATGCTTTTTTTGAGCTGCGCAAGTTCGGCGAGTTCATGTTCAAAGGAGAGCGCGGACGCCATGATTTCTTTTTTGATCACAGAGGAAACGGCGAGCGCCTCGATATGTATGGTCTTGCAGTATTCATCCATCAAAATCAGATATCTCGAGCGGATCTCCCCTTCGCCGAGCACATTGTGCCTGATGAGCACCTCCATGTTTTTTTGTTCGATAAATTTCGGGAGCGCGTCGACGGTGGTTTTCAAATGCGAAAGCCCGCGGCGCGCCGCTTCCTCGATCCACTGCCCGGAATAGTTGTTTCCGTTATAAATTATCCGCTTATGCTCTTTGATCGTTTTTTTTATGAGAAGTGCCAGATCCGATTGGAAATCTTCGGATTTTTCAAGGCGGTCGGCGAACAGGCGCAAGCTCTCCGCTACAATGGTGTTGAGCACATAATTCGGGCAGGCGATCGAAAATGTCGAGCCCACCATGCGAAACTCGAATTTGTTCCCGGTGAAGGCGAAAGGCGAAGTCCTGTTCCGGTCGGTTGCATCTTTGGGGAAATTGGGCAAAATCGTCGTCCCGATTTTTATTTGACTCTTTTCCTTTCCGTTGTATGCGGTATTCGCATCGATCGCTTCCAAAATCGCCGTCAGCTCGTCCCCCAAAAATATGGATATGATGGCCGGGGGGGCTTCATAGGCGCCGAGCCTGTGGTCGTTTCCCGCATTTGCCGAGCTCACGCGGAGCAGATCCTGATAATCATCCACAGCTTTTATCACAGCCAACAAAAACAGCAGGAACTGCGCGTTTTCATGGGGCGTATCCCCCGGTTCCAAAAGATTCATGCCCGTGTCCGAGGCTATGGACCAGTTGTTGTGCTTCCCGCTGCCGTTTATGCCCGTGAACGGCTTCTCGTGCAGCAAACAGGCCATATTGTGCCGGTTCGCGACATTTTTCATGACTTCCATGGTGAGCTGGTTGTGGTCGGTGGCCACATTTACGGCGGCGAAAATCGGAGCGAACTCATATTGTGCGGGAGCGGTCTCTTTGTGCTCGGTCTTCGCCGAAATCCCGAGCTTCCAGAGTTCTTCGTCGAGCTCTTTCATGAAGGCGGCCACTCTGAAACTGATCGCTCCCGAATAATGATCGTCCAGCTCCTGGCCTTTGGGCGGCCTCGCGCCGAAAAGGGTCCTGCCCGTATATACGAGATCGGGGCGTCTGTGGAACATTTCCTTATCGATCAAAAAATATTCCTGCTCGGGCCCCACATTGGCGATTACGCGCTTTGCCTCCGTGTTGCCAAACAGCGCGAGAACCCGTTTCGCCTGCAAATCGAGCGCGTCCATCGAGCGCAGCAAAGGAGTCTTTTTGTCCAAGGCTTCCCCGCTGTACGAGCAGAAAGCGGTGGGGATGCATAGCGTGCCGTCTTTTATGAAAGCGTTTGAGGTGATATCCCAAACTGTGTAGCCCCTGGCCTCAAAAGTGGTCCTGAGCCCTCCCGAAGGGAAACTGGAGGCGTCCGGCTCCCCGCGGACGAGCTCCTTTCCGGAAAACTCCATGATCACTTTGCCGTCTTCGGCGAGGGAAATAAAGCTCTCGTGCTTTTCCGCGGTGATTCCGGTCATGGGCTGGAACCAGTGGGTGAAATGCGTGGCTCCTTTTTCTATGGCCCAGTTTTTCATTTCCGAAGCCACTTCGTTCGCTATGGAAAGGTCGAGGCCGGCGCCCTGCAATACCGCGTTTCCAAGGGCTTTGTATGTTTCTTTGGACAGCCTTTCCCTCATGACGTTTTCATTGAAGACCATGCTCCCGAATATGGCGGCAATATCTTTCATAATTCGTTTTTCCTTTTTCCCCTCAGTATATTCTGCTGTTTTTTGAATTTTCGTAATAGTCGGCGTTATTGCCGAGCTTTTTTAGAACGGGTAAACTCGCCGCGTCGATTTGCCCGATTATGTCGCATGGCAGGACGATATCCGCCGCTTGCATATTTTCCGTGAGCTCGAATTCATTGCGCGAACCGAGCAGCGCGCAGTCGACCGCTTCATTCGCCAGTATCCAGGCGATCGACAGCTGCGCGATCGATATGCCGAGTTTCGCCGATATTTCGGCCAATGTTCTCAAAACCTCTGTGATCTCGTCTTCCGCGCCTTGTTCGAAGTGGCGCGAAGCGCCCTGCCCGCGCTCGTTTTTGAAGTGGCGCGAATGCGCCTGATTGGGAGGTATGTCGTCGAGGCTGGCATATCTGCCGCTCAGAATGCCCTGCATAAGCGCCATCGACGTGACAAGCGAAACGCCTTTACCCTTGCAGAACGGCATGATTTCCGCTTCTATCGCGCGCGAAATTATATTATATGACATTTCGTTCGCGGCTATTTCCGGGCATATGCCCAAGGCTTCTTTCATTTGGGCGACGCCGTAATTGCTCACCCCGACCGCGCGGATTTTCCCCTCCTTTTTGAGCTCCGAAAGCGCCGAAAACGCCTCTTCGCAAGAGGGAGGGTTTGCGATAACCCGGGGATCTTTTGTAAAATGCTTGATTCCGAAGTCATTGATTGGCCAGTGCATCATATAAATATCGATATAATCCGTGCCCAAGCTGCCAAGCGATATCTCGCATTCTTTTTTCAGCGTTTCGTAATACGCTTTCGCGGGCGATACTTTCGAGCAGACGACGGCACCATGCCTTCGCCCTTTCAAGGCCAGGCCGAGCGATTTCTCGCTTTCGCCCTCGTTGTACATCCTCGCGGTGTCGAAAAAATTGATCCCGCAGTCAAGCGCCTTGCAGACGACCGTTTCGACGTCCTTTTGGCTTTGGCCTCCCCAGTATTCCCCGCCGCCAAACGACCAGCAGCCGATCCCCATCCGGCTTATCTCAATGTCTCTTCCGATTTTTCTTGTTTTCATAGGTGTGGCATCCCCTCCGGAAATTTGCATGAAACATGGGCATGATTATACCATACAAAAAGCCAAAAGTAAATAATCATGCGACAAAATTCACAAAAAATTCAGGGATATAAAAAATAAATGTGATATAATAGCGAAAAATATAAAATTTAAATCGCGGAGGGCATATTTATGAGCGAAACAGGACGGAAAGCGAAAATAACGAGCATAGGATTCGGGCAGCGTCCGCTCGACGCATTCATCGGCATTGTGGACGGGGAGGCGCAAAAGGGCTGCGATTTGATTCTGCTGCCGGAAGCGTGCACGGGAAACGACATAATCGAGGGCCTTGACGGAAGCTCGGTTGGGCGCATCTCGGAAATCGCCGCCCGCCGCGGCGTGTACATAGTTTTTCCCATATACCGCAAAAGCGAGGAGCATGAGCGGATAAATTCGTCGATTCTGATCGGGCGGAAGGGCGAGATATGCGGCGTTTACGACAAAGTCTATCCCTTCTGGAGCGAGTTTGAGCTCGCCCCCGCCTGCATGGTCGGGCGCGAGGCTCCGGTATTCGAGACCGATTTCGGCAGGGTGGGAATGGCGATCTGTTTTGACGCGAACTTCCCGGAAGTGTTCAGAAGGCTTTCGCTCGGCGGCGCGGAAATTGTTTTATGGTCGAGCGCGTACAGCGCGGGCATGAGCCTGCAGGCCCACGCGATCAATTACAACTACACAATCGTGACATCGACGCTTTGCTCGGACTGCCTCGTATACGACATAACGGGCCGTGAGATATATTATCAAAAAACGCCCGGAGACGTGAATATAAGCCGCATAACGGTCGATTTGGACAGGTGCGTATTCCATGAGAACTATAACTGGGACAAAAGGGAAAAACTTCTGAAAGACTATGCGGGCAAAATAGAATCGGACTTGTGGCTGGAGCGCGAGTCGTGGTTCACGCTGCAGGCCGCCGCCCCCGGCATAAGCGCAAAGGAAATCGCGGCAAAGTACGGTATGGAGGAACTGTCGGCGTATAAAAACCGCAGCCTTACTGAAATAGACAAAATGAGGGGATTTAAATTCACGAACTGAAAATAGATTCAAAACAAGGGGGAAAATAAACCATGAAAATGCGCTACAAAACGCAATCCTCCGAATGGCTGGAGGGGCTGCCGATCGGAAACGGGCGGCTCGCCGCGATGATTTGGGGGAGCACCGAAAAAGATACGCTCGATTTGAACCACGAATGGCTGTGGCGGGGGACGAACAGAAACCGCGAAGTCGTCCCGGCGGCCGAACATCTCGAATCTGTCAGGGCGCTTTTGAAACAGGGCGATTTCTACAAGGCCACCGTGGAAGCCAATGCGTATTTTGGCGGGGATGGGGGGATGTCCGGCAAAAAGGGCCGGGTTGACGCATATCAGACCGCCGGTTTTCTGGAATTTGAGCTGAACGGCTGCACGGGATTCGAATGGCGCGAGCTCGACATCGAAAAAGGCATTTGCAAGGTTTCGAGGAAAACCGCCGAAACCGCGGTGATTTCCGAGTTTTTCGCGAGCTGCGAAAACGGGCTGCTCTTGTCGCAGTGGCGCTCATGCGATGCGGGCAAAAAATTTTCATGCGCCGTTTCGTACTCAAGGGCAAAAGACGGCGGCGCGGCGCAAAAAATCGCCGCGAAGGAAAATAAGCTCGTGTTTGACTGCGCGTTCGAGGGCGGCATAAGCTACCGCGCCGTGTCCGAAATTCGAACGGACGGAAAATGCGAAGCGGCAAAAAACCGCATAAATATCGAAAACGCCTCGTATGTCAGATGCATGACGAATATAGCCACATCAGCGCATAACTTGGAAGATGAGATAAAAAAATATCCGGCGGATTTTGAGGGCTTTGAAAACGAAAAGCTCAGGCATTCCGCCAAATTTTCCGGGATAATGAACGGCGTGAGCCTTGAAATCGATGAAGAGTGCGCCCTAAGCGGACTTTCGATCGAGGAGCGGCTTGCCAGGATTCGCGAAGGCGAGCGTGACAACGGGATAGCAGTGCTGTATTTCAATTTTGGCAGATATATGATGGTTTCCTCTTCGGTCAGCGGCGATTTGCCCGCGAATTTACAGGGCAAGTGGAACGACAGAATAGACCCGCCCTGGGACAGCGACTATCACTTTGACATCAACCTGCAAATGAACTACTGGATGGCGGAGCAGTGCAATATGCCCCAATGCTCAAACGCGCTGCTCAAATATCTGGAAACTTTTTATGAAAGCGGCGCGGCGGCGGCAAAAGGGCTCTATGGCTGCCGCGGGATCTATTTGCCGATACAAACCGACGCCTGGGGAATCTCGACCCCCGAAGCGCATGGCTGGGCGGTTTGGGTGGGAGCCGCCCCGTGGTTCTCGCAGCATTTCTGGAACCGTTACATATACTCGGGCGACGTCGATTACCTGAAAAACAGGGGATACAGATATCTGAAGGCGGTCGCCGAATTTTATGAGGATTATCTGGTCGAGGACGAAAACGGCATTTATCAGATAATGCCGAGCCAGTCGCCGGAAAACAGCTTTGCGGAGGCGAAGGGGGCGGTCAATATGCCTGTGGCGATTTGCGTTTCGGCCGCCATGGATGTGCAGCTTGCCTATGATGCGCTGAGCTATGCGATAGAGGCGGCCAAAATTTTGGAAGTCGACAAAGAACAGGCCGCATTGTGGGAAGCTATGCGAGACAGGCTGCCCGATTTCAAAATCGGATCGGACGGGCGGCTGCTCGAGTGGAACGATGAAAAAACGGAGGTCGAGCCCGGGCACCGGCATTTGTCGCATTTGTACGGAGTGTACCCGTCCGATTTGTTCACGGGCCAAAAGCGGGCAGAACAGTATCACGCGGCGCGCAAATCGCTGGAGTTCAGGCTTTCCCACGGAGGGGGCCACACGGGCTGGAGCAGGGCATGGGTTTCGTGCCTGCAGGCGCGGTTCGGCAATTCCGGAGAATTTTACGAGCATTTCATCGCGCTCATACGGGATTTCGCCACAATTACGCTGCTCGATCTGCACCCGCCGAAAATTTTCCAGATAGAGGGCAATTTGGGCGCGGTGGCCGCCTTGATCGAATCGATTGTGAGCTTTGCCGACGACAAAGTTTATCTGCTCCGGGCGCTTCCAAAGGAATGGGGCGGGGGCAGCCTGCGGGGGATCAAAATACCCGGCGGGCATACCGTGTCGGTTTGGTGGAAAGGCGGCAAGATCACAGCTCTGAAAATCGAAATCGGTTTCGGCGGCCGCGTCGCGGTATGCCATAACGGCGGGGACAAGGTGTATTCCGGCGCCGCCGGGGAAATCATTGAGTGCGATTTGACGGGCGGGGATTGGAATTGTGGCTTATGAAAAAAATCTTGGCGCTGATGCTTGCGATTTTGTTTATCTGCGCCGCTTTTTGCTCTTGCACCGATGACGATATTTCCGACAAACCGCCGGAAATAACTATGGCAAATAATGAAGAACTCGAATCAAATGGGAGGCGGACAGCGCTTATGAAAGAGGGGAAAATACCGGATCTTGAATGGCCCATATTCCGCGGCGACGCAGCTTACAGCGGGCATACAAAAGGAGCGGGAAATATAATCTCCGAGCCGCGAGAGATCGCATATATCGATATGGGGATGTACGACGCATATATTTCGCTTTCGGGCCCGGCCGGCGAAAATATATTGTCGTACAAAGCAAACGAAGCGGTTTTTGCCGCGCCCGGCGATATAGACAAAAATTGGGGGCTCTTAAATTTCCAGCGCATTGAAATCGAAGGGGAATCTGTGACTGTGGCCCAGAGCCAGACTGTAAAGTACGCGCAAATGTATAAAGATTCCGAAAAATATTATCTGGTCGAAGTGACCGAGACGCCCTTTAACACAAGGCAGGATTTTTCGTCGAATCTTGTGCGCATGTACGAGTACGGAAAAACCGGCAAAGGGGAGATGCTCTGGGAAAAGCCTCTGCCCGAATACATAGAGCGCCCCCAGCTTTGCGTGTATGACATGACGGGCGATGGGGACAAGGACATAATCGTGGTGGGATGGCAGGGAGCGGCAGTGATGGATGCATACGGCAATCAGGTTTCGTTTTTGCCGCAGAGTGCGAAAGGCTGGCACCAGCTCAGAAAACGCGGCTATGTATGCGCGGCGGATATCGACGGCGACGGGTACGGGGAAATTGTCATCATAGGGTGTTTTCCCTATCATGTGGACATGATAAATTTCGATGGGAAGGATTTGAGCTTCGGCTGGACGCACATATTCGACGATAAAATCGAGCGCGCGTTCAAAGTGTCAAAGGCGCTCACAAATTCGGTCGGGGATTTTGACGGGGACGGCAAATACGAAATTCTCGTAAACGTGTTCAACGATGAAGGCGACGGAAAATGGCACGCCGCGATTTACGACGCGGCGAGCGGGGAAAAGAAATACGACATTCCGGGAGCCTACGCATACAACATCGCCGATGCGGACGGCGACGGGAAGCACGAAATTTTCTGCGTCGAAACCACGGGGCAGGCGATACCGCAAAAGGGAACGCTGAAAGTATATGAAATCG
>Ga0082212_10011811_pt1 | contig 11043 bp, 11 predicted proteins | sample TergutNt197P3_FD_71548 | JGI IMG/M metagenome (GOLD analysis project Ga0082212, IMG submission 71548) | Neocapritermes taracua P3 segment gut microbial communities from Petit-Saut dam, French Guiana - Nt197 P3 | ecosystem: Host-associated > Arthropoda: Insects > Digestive system > Gut ... | reverse complement strand
GTGGTTCTCACCGGGCTGTCCCCATTACGTGCGACGCTTTTAACGCTCGGGTTGTGGCTGGACAGGAGTATCAATATCGTTTCCACGCGGTCATAGCCCGCGAATCACCCGTATTCGCTTTCCGGCTGTCGGTGTTGTCGCTCCGTCATACATGACATCATGGCGCACCCGCCGTTTGCTCGGCATGGAAACAGAAAGTTATCCGTTTGCTTTATACTGCACCGCCGTTATCTTGCGGGCTTTCTTTTTCAAAGAGCGTAAAGACTGAAAGGCGTTTATCCGTTGTCAGCCTGTAAAAGCTCGTCGTTATCCGGCGGGCTTTTACAGAACGACAAAACGCCCGTATGCGGGGAAGCGTGGAAAGGGGTTCACGCTCCCCGCATGGGCTTGTCCGTTATGCCGCGTCGAATTTCAGAATCGCGGTTATTAACTTGGTTTCCAATCTGCGCCGCAATAGTTCATCAACGCACAAATGGGGTGTGCCGTCCTCGTCGTAAAGCTGTCGGGTGGCTAATACTGCTATGTAGCCCTCAAAATGCTTTAACACGGCATTGATAGCGTCAACATCGCCGCCCGTCGCCAACACGATAACGGGGTACGGGACAAGGTTAGTTTTCGCTGTCTTTTCGTTCATAGACGTTTTCCTCCTCCATAAATTTTTTTAACTCCCGTAACGTGCTTTTCCGTTGGTATTGAACGGTAGAACGTATGAGGTTTAGCTTCTTGCCGATTTCCCCGTCCGATAGTTCAAGGAAATAGGACAGCAGGATAATGTCGCGGTTGCGCTCCGGCAGATTTTGCAAGGCTTCGGCTATGCTTTGGTCATTCACGATTATCGCGTCGCCTAACACGTTAAAAATCTGCTCTGTCTTGAAATACTCGTCCGTCGTGGATAGCTGTTCAAGCTCCCGCTCCGTCAGTTCCGAAAAAGATACTTCCTTGTCGCGTAACCGCTTCATTTCGCCGTAGTAGTTGCGGGCTTCGTATTTCAGTACCTTTTTACAAAAGCTGTCGAAAACACGTTGCTTGTCCTGCTCGTGGCTGTTGGGTTTCACATATTCACCCCCTTTCGCGTCGCCAAAGGCGGGTGATGTTTCCCCTTTCGTCACTAATACAAATGAAAATCCAAAACTGCCAAACTTCCGGCAGCTTTTTGAAAAAATATTTTTGGAAAATAAAAAAGCCCGATTGAATCAAGTCCAATCGGGCGCGTAGTACAATACGAGTTCTGTAGTGGTAATATTTTATTTCTGATAATGGATAAGGGTTGCCCACATAATCGAAAAGGCTTTTTTTGATAATATAATTCGGGTTCCCTCAATCAGTATGTAAAGGATATTCAAAGGGTGATGTGAGGGTTCACCTTGATAACTAAAAAAGCCCGTTAATGAAAACAGGCTTTTTTTGATAATCTATTCCATTGATAAAACAGTAAATTATTAGTGTCGGCGGCTCTTACATTTTGCAACCAATGAATAGTGGTTGCATACTTTTTGCTTTCATCATTATGTTCACGCTCCAATTTTTATAATGTTATTTTTTATATAATCTCTTTTTTGAATACCATTTCCGCAGAAATATCTAAGATTGTGACGATTGATTTCAACAGTTTATAACTGGGTTTCTGTCCGCTGTTTTCTATGGCTTTTAGGTATCTCATGGATATATCAAGTCTTGCCGACAACTCTTTTTGAGTTAGTTTTTTTGCGATACGGGCAGATTTGATAACACCGCCTAAATTATCTGTGGTATTGTCTTTATGCACAACGTATCACCCCTCTACAATATTTGTATTTGAACACCCCCCATATCCTCGTAATTCAAATTCGTGTATTACTTGAGTTATTCTAATTTTGCTGTAATACTCTCAGCAAACTCTTTCGCGTTTTCTAAATCCGTTGTGTTGGGATGTCCTTTGTTATCCGTACCTATTGAAGCTCCTTTACAAACAAATGGTTCTCCAAGTACATTTACCCCTTGTTCTTGCAAAAGATTCTTTATCTGTTCTCCAATCTCAGAGTGATTTCCATATGTCCCAAAAGCGGCGGCATTTTTAACGACTGTAGGATTTAACTCTTTAATCAATGCTCTGGCTTTTTTATGTGGGTTATGAGAATAAATACCACTTCCAATAAAGAGTAAGTCAACAGGTTCAGTAAATTCTATTTTCTCTTTACCGATACGCTCCGCTTTGATGTTGAGAGCTTGCGCTATGGCTGTGGCAACTTTCATTGTGTTACCTTTATACCCGGAATGATACACTATTCTAATATTCATTGTTCTATTCCTCATTTCTTAGTTGAAATCAAATCTGTTGCGTTGACTTCTGGGTGGTGGTATTGACCTTTTAGCATACGGCTATTTATTGCGTATTGAGGACACCAATTCGCACAAGCGGTACAAACTATACAATTCTTTCCCTTGACTGCTTTTCCATTTTGCAAAACAATATTGTTTGTTGGACATAATTTGCAACACAAGCCGCAACCTCCACATTTATCCGTGATAGTCATACGAGAAAGAGGTCTATACATTAAAGACAGTTTTGTAAAATTCTTAGGCAACTTGGTTGAGCCATGTAGCGTATAGTTTTCTTGTCTACTTTCTATTGCTTTTATAATTTCTGCTACTTTGTGAGGTGCTTCGTTAAGCATTGAAGCCATGTCTACTCTTTCTTGAAAAGCGCTTGGCATTGATATGTCATAGGCAAGAGCTAATTTCGCATTGTTTTGTGCTAACGCAATATTGATATTTTTGAATCCGCTTTTATTCTTACCACTACTTGATGTTAAAACAGCAAATACATATGTATTTGTATTTGTAAAAGACATCTTTAAGATAAATTCTTTTACAACTTTTGGAATATCATTTAAGTAAATAGGAGCGACAATGCCAACTTGTAAATCTTCAACCTCGACAACATCTTTGTCTTTGTTACTTGTAATGAGTTCCGGCTCTATAGAAAAATATCCACTGATTGCTTTTGCAATCGAATAAGAATTACCAGTTCCCGAAAAACAAAATAATCTCATTAGGGTAAACTCCTTTTCTTGATTTATTGAACAACGTGTTGTATAATAATGAGTATACAGTATTCTATCCCATACATCAACCAACAGATTTCCCGTTTTCTGTCGGGTGATATTTGAAAGGAACAAAAAATGAAAAAACAACCAGAGGTTACTGCAAAGACGAAAAAAGCTATTATGGACGCTTTTAGTGAATTATACTGTCAAAAGCCGATTGAAAAAATAACTGTTCAAGAAATTACTAACAAAGCAGGATATAATCGCAGTTCATTTTATCAACATTTTCGTGATGTTTATGACTTGTTGGATTGTCTTGAAAAAGATGTGTTGGATTTTATGCACCAACGCTTATACATGGGAAAGGGAAATATTCAAGAGTTAATTTCTGTTTTTGATGAAAAGGGTTTTTACCTTAATGCCCTATTTGGAGATTACGGCGGCAATCGTTTTTTGGATAAGCTAAAAGCAAATGTTCCTTTTGAATCTCACAAGTTAAGTGTTTCAAAAGACGAGCCTATATCACCTTACTTAATGGAATTTCATTTATCAACAATTCTTTCCTTGCTTCGTCTTTGGCATCGCAGAGAACGAGATATATCACCAGAAGAAATACTTGACATAATATTTCGTTTATATACTGGCGGTATATCGGCAATTAAGAAGTAAGATTGCTGTGCTACTCATATGTAAAGAAAAGAAATAGTACCTTTCGTACAATTCTATATCGTTCTCAATCCATATTAAGAAATATAAACTTACTATGGAGGATATAAGAATGTACGAGAAGCACAGACTTGATTTACGCACTTTCGGGCAAGCTGTAAAAGAAGCCCGCGAACAAAAAGGACTGTCAAGGGAGCAGTTAGCGGAAATCCTCGAATTGTCGGCACGGCACACGCAATATATCGAAACACGGGGGCAACACCCCAGTCTGCAAAAATTCTATGACATTGTAAGACTTTTTGATATATCGGTTGACGGTTTCTTTTTTCCCGATTCTACCGAGAGCAGGACAACGCAACGCCGACAACTCGACGCTATGCTTGACAGCATGGACGAAAAAGAGTTATCCATTATCACCGCGACAGTCAGAGCTATGCAGGAAGCCAGAGAAACAGGGGGATAAAACTCCTGTTCTCTTGTCATACAGCCATTTCAAAGCGTCGTAATCCGTAAAAGGTTGCGGCGTTTTTATTTTTTCAAATTCCCCGGAAGTTTGGCAGTTTCGCGTTTTCATTTGTATTAGTGATAGGAAAAGATTACTTGCAAGCATAGGAAGCGTAGCCACACTTTGAAAAAGTGTCGCCCCGCGTCCGTCAAAACGCGCCGCCCTCCGGCTCTGCGTTTTGTGCTTGTCGGGAAGTGTCCCGAACCCTCATTTTTGGGAGAACCCAAACCCCTCATAACACGAAAACGGAAAGGAGCGTTACCACATGGAAAACGGAAACGAAACGGCTACCGGGCGTAAGCGTGAAATCATTATGCGGCTCGGCGTTACAGAAGCGGAGCGCGATATGATTTATGAAAAAATGCGGCAGTACAACACAAACAATTTCGGCGCGTATGCCCGCAAAATGCTGATTGACGGCTATGTGATAGCCGTTGATACCGCCGACATAAAAGCCATGACCGCAGAAATCCAAAAAGTCGGCGTGAACGTCAACCAGATAGCGCGGCGGGTGAACGCCACAAGCCGGATATACGAACAGGACATAGAGGAACTGAAAGGGGCGTTAGCGGAGATATGGCGGTTACAAAGATTAAGCCTGTTAAAAGCGCGTTAAAAAAACGGCTTGAATACATACAGAATCCCGCCAAGACGGACGAAAAAATGCTTGTATCTTCGTTCGGCTGTTCTTATGAAACGGCTGATATTGAGTTTGAAAACACATTGTCGCGGGCGTTGGAAAAAGGCAATAACCTTGCTCATCACTTGATACAGTCATTTGAACCGGGAGAGAGTACGCCGGAACAGGCGCACGAAATCGGAAAACGCCTTGCCGACGAGATAACCAAAGGGCGGCACGAATACGTTTTGACTACCCACATAGACAAGGGACATATCCATAATCACCTTATTTTTTGCGCCGCGAGTTTCATTGACAATAAAAAATATGTTTCCAACAAGAAAAGCTATTATGAAATCCGCAATTTCAGCGATAAACTCTGCAAGGAATACAGCCTGTCCGTTGTCATACCCGGACAGGACAAAGGTAAGAGCTACGCCGAATACGCCGCCGACCGGGACGGCGGCGGCAGTTGGAAATCAAAACTAAAAACCGTTATTGATACCATAATCCCGCAATCGTCGGACTTTGAGGATTTTTTGAAACGCCTTGAAGCGTTGGACTATGAAATCAAGCGCGGTAAATACATATCCGTCCGCGCTCCGGGACAGGAACGGTTTACACGGACAAAGACGCTCGGCGTTGACTACACGGAAGAAGCCATAATAAAGCGCATAACCGGGGAATACACCATGACCGCGCCGGATAGAAAAGGTATTGATATTACCTTTGACGCGCCGGAAGTAACCGACGCGGATATTGATATAGTTTCCGTTGATATTCCCGCCGACGATAGAACTGAAAAGCCCGTGTATGTTCGCCCTGCTCCCGCCGCCAATTTGATTATCGACATAGAAAACTGCGTAAAAGCACAACAGAGCGCGGGGTTTGCCCGGTGGCAGAAAATACAGAATTTGAAAGAAGCCGCGAAAACCTTAAATTTCCTCACCGAAAACAACCTTTTGCGGTATAGCAGTTTGGAAACGAGAACCGCCGAAGTCGCCGCCGCGTTCGATACCGCCGCCGACACTTTGAAAGCCGCCGAAAAACGGCTTGCGGACATGGCGGGTCTGATGAAGCACATAACCAATTATCAACAGACAAAACCCGTTGTTGACGGTATGAGAATCGCAAAGGACGCGGGCGCATACCACCGCGAACACGAAAGCGCGTTTATACTCCATGAAGCCGCCGCCAGAGCGTTACGGAAACGCGCCGAGGACGACGGGAAGCTCCCGAACCCCGCGACGCTCCAAGCCGATTATACACGGCTCACGGAACGCAAAAATGCCTTGCGCTCGGAGTATGGCAAGCTGAAACAACAGGCGCGGGAGTACGGCATTATCAAGAAAAATGTTGACAGCATTTTGAACCCCGGCACGGAACGGACGCGGGGAAAGGACTTAAACGTGGACTTGTAAACTATCATATCGAAAAAAAATAACAGGGGCGCGGCGGCCGACAACACAAAAAATGTTGACAGCAGCCGCGCCCCTGCGCGTGGTAAAAGTTTACTCGTTCCCCTCGTCCTCGTCCGTAAGCAAAAACGACAGCGCGGAAAACTCCGGCTCGGTCATAGCAGATAATTTACGGTGTGCGCTCTCCGCTATGGTGATGATTTCCTCGTCCTCCAAGTCGTGAAGCTCGGCGGCGATCCGCGCAAGCGTCGCCGCCGCTGTGTCCTCTTTGTAAATGGCGATAAGGTTTGTTTCCTCTACCGTGAAATTAAATATTGACATTGTTAATCCCCCAATCCGATATTGTTTGATTTTACCGCCGCCCTCGCGGGAGCGGCGGCGCGTTGGTCGGCAAGCTCTTTTTTTCCTGCCGCGATTTTTTCCTTTATGCTCGGCTGTTTCGGAGTTTGCACCCGAACTTTGAACACGGCGGGGCTTGCGTCTTTTTCGCGTTTATCCCGTACATCTTTTAACACATCACGCAACGCGCCCGCGTCCTCTGTATGCGGCGTAAGCGTTTGTAATTGCCCGTGCTGATAATAAAGGCTCATGTGCTTTGCGTCGTGTTCCTTGTGGGGCATGGTAAAAGCCGCGCCGTCTTTATATACCGTCGTAACGGTATGCAGGGGGAGCGCGGCGCGTTGTACTTCTCTCACATGGTTGCGATAATCCAACTCGTATAAGTCGCCCTTGATTCGCCCGTTTTCTATGCCCTTGATATTCACGGCATAGGCAAGTATGCGGTCTTGAACGATTACAGACGACATATAACTGTTTATATCGCCAAGAATGGTAGCGTAGCCGTTCCATGTATTAAAAGCCGACGTGTCTTTGATATAAACGTCGCGCTCCGGGTAGCACCAAGTCCCGGATTGACGGGATAACCACAACAAACGGTTATTATCGCCGTCCGGGTTTCGTGCGGCTTTTTTGAATTGCTCCATGTCATACCTAAAATCGCTTTTATAATGCTCGGTGTTCACTTCCACCACCGCGCCAAGCGCGGCGATAATATCCACGTTCTCATATTTCCGCATAGGCTTATTCCCCCAATCCGGCGTTTTTGTTCTTCGCCGCCGTCTTTACCGGCGCGGATTTTTTCGCGGCAAGTTCCTGTTTCCCCGCCGCAATTTTTTCCTTGATACTCGGCTGTTCGGTTTTCGGGGTCTGCGCCCTGTCCCATGCGTCTTGTGCCTGTGCCGCTTTCCAAGCCCCTTTTTGTGTCGTTGAGCGCGTCCCGGCTTTGGGTGTGGTCGGCGCGGTTTGCGCCGTAGCCTTGTCTTTCTTGATAGCGTCGGAAAGGTCGGAAAGGTTGATAACTTCCCCCGCCTTAACCTTTGCTTCGATTGCCGCCACGTTCTCGCCCTGCGCCGGAGCTTTAGGCGCGCGCGGGGTGTCGCTCTTGACGGGAGCGGCGGGCGTTTTCGGCTCTGCCTTACCGCTTGTGTCAATCGTATTCTGCACGGCGGTCGAATAATGCTGTGTAAAATCTGTATGCAAGGTGTTCATACGCTCTTTGAGCGTCGGCAAGTCCGGGCTTTGCGCGGCGTGAGATAATAACGCTTTTAGCTGTGGTTGTGTGTCGGGTATGCGGTCGTTTGCCTGTTCAAGCCGCCGCGTTATAACATTAACCGTCGCTGTGGCGGCTTGACTGTTCGGGTCTGCGCCCTGCGCGTATTCGTATTGCTTTTGCATATAATCAGCGACGATATTCAAGTCAAGCGGCGGCGCGGGGTGGTGTACTTGTAAACTCACTTTGTCGGCGGTCATAACCGTATAATTCCTGTTGTTGAGTTCCTTTATAACCCCGTCCATGCTGTGCGCGGGAACGCCCACAAGCGGCACACGCTCCGGCAAGCCAACATCACGCCCCGCGATTGTAACCCCAAGCCCCGGCTCGTTGGCAACCGTAACCGCCTTATCGCCCATAACCTCGTAAAAATCACCCACTTTTGTAAAAACGATATTATCCGGGTATTCGTTGGTTAATGCCGTGTACGCTTGATAAAATGGTGTTCCCTGCGATTCTGCTTCGCGGTTCAAGGTTTGTTCTTTCGGTGTAAGGAAGTCCGGCAACTCCTTAAATCCCGCGCCGTCAATATAATGCGCGGTTTGTTGTCCGTCGCGGTTCATAACAACAACGTCGGAAACGGCAAGCGAATGACCTTTGAAGTCCTCCGGGCGGTCGAGATTGAACGTCATATAAATCCCGTCAAGCGTGTCGCCGTGTTTTAACGGCGCGGTGTAAACCTCGTTGTAATTCGCCGCGTCCGGGGCTTGTTTCAAATTGTCGAACGGTTCAAAACGTATATCCCGCGTTTCGTCGCCGTCTTTTAACTGATATATCGAAAATGTGCCGCCCGTGAGCGGGGCTTCTTCCAGTTTACCGTCGCGGTATTCGTAACCCTGTACCGCAATCATTTCAAGCGTAGCGGCGCGTATTTCGCCGTGGTCTTTCATATCGCTGTCAATGAAAAACTGTAACGTCGCTTTTGCTTCGTTTGCCAAGCCCTGTTTTGCTTCTTGCATTTCCGGCGTGTCCTGTTTCGGTAAATATGCGTTTACATCGTCGGACGCAACACCGGGATTGTCCGGCGCGTTTTCCGGCGTGGTGGGTTCGCTCCACTTTTCAAAACCGGGTTGATGTTCGGCGGTTTGCTCCCTGTCCTGCGATAATTCCGCAAAATGCTTGTCAACCTCGTTAATAATCGCGGCGGCTTCTTTGCGTATGGTATCAAGGGAAGATTTCAGCGTGTCAAGCTGTTTGTCGCCGCTCCATGTGGCGACGTAGCCGAAAGAGTAATCAGATGTATCAAGCCCGTAATGTTGGCATACCGTATACGCGATACTCTCCGCTTCAACCTCACGGGTATTTTTATCCGGGCGCGGCGTGTTCTTTGGCGCGTTTTTATCTATGTCATGTAACCGGGCGTGTACGATTTCATGTATAGCCGTTTTCAAGTTTTGTAATTCGCTCATGCCCTCGTTAATGGCAATCCGCTTTTCTTCTTGATGATAAAAACCTTTCGCGCCGCTTGTAATGGCTTCAAAAGCAATCGGGACATGGGACGATTTTTCAAGCGCGGCGAAAAAATCCTTGTATCTGTCAACGCTCCCGGTCAATTCGTTCACGCCGATTTGCGGCATGGGTTCGCCGTCGGTCTGCGAAACGTCAAAGACGGTCGTAACCTTAAACGCGGGTACGGTGATTTCCGTTTCCTCTTTTTTGCGCCGCCCGCTTTTGTCAAATACGGGCTTGCCGTCCGCGTCCACCGCGTCAATCATCTTCTTTGTCTTGAACGGCGACGGGGCGAGTATCTTTATACCCTTTTCGCCTTTCATTACAGGGCGTTTCATATCGTCCCGCCAAAAGTTAAAGCCGCCTACATGGGTTGCGTCGGGCTTCTGCATGGCGATTAACAAACAGTTGTTAAAACTGTAATTATGGAATTTAGAAAGTGTTTTGAGATATGTTTTATACTGTTCGCTCTCAAAAATCCCTTTTATGCCTGCTTCTAACTTGCCCGTGATTTCTTTCAGCTTGTCGCGGGGGTTGTCGGAAACAAGCACGAACGGCGCGGCGGCAACAGCGGCGGGCGCGTGTTGTACGGCGGCGATTGTGTCATTTTCTATGTTGGGATTATCCTGTCGCGTCGCTCCGCGTTCTGGTTTGTCGGGTTTCGGTATGATTTGATATTCCTTTGGTATTTCGGGTACGGTTTTCCATTCGTCGCCGGACGGACATATATAGCCGTGTTCGGTGAATACGCCCTTTTCGGTGGTAGCAACGATAAGCCCCAATTTTTCAACGTCAATCGCGGCTTTCCATTCCTCCGGCATATTTATCATTTCGGTGTCTTTCAGGCAATTTTCACCAAGTTGTTTGTAATCGAACACGCCGGGAGTATGCACAAAAAAGTCCGTATTGTGGGTGAACTCGACAAGTCGGTGTACGTTGACGTTTGACATAATAACAGCGGCGGCTTTCATCTTCTCAAACTGTACGGGTTCTATATCTTCAAGCCGTGCCGCCAAGTAATTTAGTTGGTCAATGGGAGTGCTTGCGATTTGGTTATAGTCCAGGCTGTGTAATATCGGTTCGCAATCGCTGATGAAAAAGTCTTTTCCTTGTTCGCTTCCTTTCGCTCCTATACGCGCAAGCGCATTGTCAAGCTGTTCGGCGGTGGCGGGGAGTTTCAGCCAAGCCCCGTTAGTGTCGCCGCGTTCGCGCATTTCGTGGGTCATTAGCTGTATGTTAAGGGGTTCGTTCATGTTTTCATGCTCCTTTCGCGGTTCAGTATTTTGTGGTTCGGAAATAGAAAAACCGCCGTTCTCAATGACGGCGGCGCGGTCGGGTTGATTCGGTTCTTCGCCCTGTACGGTATAGCCCGGTAGCAAATGATTGTTTACCCGGAAACTTTTAGCGTACTCCTGCGGTATCGGCGGCGATATTTCCGTGAATAAATGCGAATACGTTTTTATGCGTCCGGCAAGGTATTTTTCCATATCCGCTTTATTGGAATAAACTTTCCTATCTTGCCCGGCGATTTTTGCACCGCCGTAACCCCCCGGCGCGTTGGTTCGGACGTACCATGTCAATTCCCACGCGACGGGTACGGAGTTTTGCGTTTCACGGTCATAACGTGTCCGTTCATAAACGTGGTAGGACATACTGTAAACCATGTTGCTTATGCTTTGGCGGTCGCGGTTGTTGCTGTCGGTTTCCCATTGATTAGACGTATGCTTTACCGGGGGCGTTTTGACGTAATT
>Ga0082212_10011810_pt1 | contig 11043 bp, 8 predicted proteins | sample TergutNt197P3_FD_71548 | JGI IMG/M metagenome (GOLD analysis project Ga0082212, IMG submission 71548) | Neocapritermes taracua P3 segment gut microbial communities from Petit-Saut dam, French Guiana - Nt197 P3 | ecosystem: Host-associated > Arthropoda: Insects > Digestive system > Gut ... | reverse complement strand
AGGAAAAAAAAAAAAAAGAAGATACTTTGGCTGACGAAGTGGCTTCAATAAAAAAAAATAAAAAAAACCCCGCCGTGAGGCGGGTTTTTTACTAATCCCTCATTAAAAGCTTTCTAAAAAATCCGTACAAAAACCCATAAATTCAAGCTTTTTGCACGGATTTTTAAGAGCTTTTATAATCGGGAATTAGTATTAACACTTTTCTGCCGTTAAAATATAAGACAAAGGAAACCCCTTATGCTCATATATACCCATCGAACCGTTTATATCATATTCGTATTCATTGAATGTAACGGTTTTTAAGCCGTTTGCGGACAGCGCGTTGATAATATCGGACAGCGTGTGTGAAAAATCCGTGAATGTTTCGGATAAAGATTCGTTGGAAATATAATCCATTCTGTTTCCTGTCCACGGTTCTTTCCTGAAATAGGAAAACGCCAGCCTGTTTGGTTCGCCCGGGATAAATTCATCATCTTCCGGAAAGGGAAGCATCATCATAAACGGGTGCGAATCGTTGATAAGCAGTAAACCGCTGTCTTTCAGGCATTTTGAAACCTTTTCAAAAAGCGGAGTTAAATCTTCAACCCAACACAGCGCGCCGATTGTGAAGAAGATAAAGTCAAATTGGTTATAAAAACTTCCGGGGACTTCTAAAATGTTGCAGCTTACAAATTCGCAGTTTCGGATTCCTGCTTTTTCCGCAGTTTGCTTTGCCTGCTCTATTATGTTTTCCGCAATGTCAAAACCAACGCCGGCTTCCGCGCCGCTGTCTGAAACAAGCGATAATAATTCCCGCCCGTTGTTACAGCAGAACTGCGCGATTTTTTTACCCGTAAAATCCATGCTTTTAAGCCGTTCTTTTAAATCAGAGTTAAAGAAAGCCAATTCATCGTTTTTCAAGCGAGTATGGTTATCATCGCCCCAATTCGGTTTACGGCTGTCAAACGCTTTTTCCCAAGCGGTTTTGTTTGTTTGAATATAATTCATGTAAATTCCTCCAGACTGGAGGGGTAAATTATTTTGATTTAACCCTCCGGTATAAATTTTGGTTTGTGTTTTTCATAGTAAAAATCCTCCTTTCTTTGTTTTCAAATTAAAATTTTAGAAATAAACAGTAGATATTTCTCTGTGTTTCCCCCGCCGCAGGCGGGGGAAACACAGAATAACAATTGCCTATTGTTTAATACCGGTAAATCCTTTTTTTTATATAATATCTGATGACAAAAGGCAGTGAAATCCCCGCACCTACAAGCACAATCCCCAAAAGAACCAATAACCAAATTGCCGCGTTGTTGCTGAAAAACGGGTTTTTCGGAGAACTCGGCGGGTCGTTTGAATCATCTAATGACGCCGCTGCGCCCGGAATGTCCCATTCGTCGTCCCCGTTTCCGGACGATTCTTCATTATTCGCGGACGGTGTTGTTTGCGGTGCGTTTGGCGAAGACGGAGAAGGCTGCGGTATATCCCATTCATCTTCCGTTGCCGCCGGCGGGACATAAGACGGTGCAGGTGAATTTACGGTAGATTCGGGTTCAGAGGAAGACGGCGGCGGCGCGGGTTCTTCCTCCGGAGCGGGTTCAAAATCATGAATATCGGGCTCTTCCGGCTCTTCAGGCTCAGGGTCAACCGGTTCTTCGGGTTCTTCCGGTTCGGGGTCAACCGGATTTTCCAGTTCTTCAGGTTCTTCAGGCTCTTCAGGCTCTTCGGGTTCTTCCGGTTCTGTTTCCTCAACAGGATAATTTGCCTCTTCGCTTTCTCCCGGAAGCTCTTCTTCCGTGTTTCCGGATTCGTCAAGCGCGAAAACGCCGGAAGTAAAAGTAAACAAAAGAGTAAGCGTAAGAAAAACAGTTAATAATTTTTTCATTTGTTCCCCCATGTTTCGTTTTTTGAACACAAATTCTAAGAACTTGTATTCAATAATCGAAATGTTCAGATTTTAGGTGAATTTTGTACCAATTAAGGCAAATTTTCGCAGAAATAATTTGTTTATTTCAAGAAAATTTAACGAAAAGTGGTGTAAAATGCGCTAAAATATGAGCGTTGAGCGTTATTGAATACACGTTCTAATACGCTTTTCCCCAAATAACCATATGTTTTTGAGGTTTTCCGCAGCAAACGCAAGTGTCTGCGGTTTTTTCCTGTTCAAGCGGTATACAGCGCGACCCCGCGCCGGTTTTTTCCTTTACTTCATCTTCACATTTTTCTTCTCCGCACCACATGGCTTTCACAAATCCGTCGCCGTTTTGCGTAAGCGCGGCGTTAATTTCATCAATGTTTTTGCAGGTGTATGTTCTGTTTTTAATATTTTCAAGCGACTTTTCATAAATACCGTCCGCTAACGCTTTCATTAAATTCTTAACAGCTTCTTCAAAGCTATCAAGCGAAACGGAAGTTTTAATCCTATTATCACGGCGGACAATTACGCATTGGTTCTGTTCAATATCTTTCGGTCCGATTTCGAGCCGTAAAGGTACGCCTTTCATCTCGTATTCGGAGAACTTCCAGCCCGCTGAATTGTCGCTGTCGTCTAATTTCACGCGCCAGCCGGCTTTTTCAAGCTTATCCGCTATTTCCTTTGCTTTTTCAAGCACGCCCTCTTTATGCTGTGCAACGGGGATTATTACAACCTGCACCGGTGCAACAGCGGGCGGCAGAACCAACCCCGAATCATCGCCGTGCGCCATGATAATCCCGCCTATAAGGCGCGTCGAAACGCCCCATGAGGACTGATGAACGTATTCGAGTTTATTTTCCTTTGTGGTGTAGGTTATGTCAAAGGCTTTAGCGAACCCGTCGCCGAAGTAGTGCGTTGTTCCCGCCTGAAGTGCCTTTCCGTCGTGCATAAGTGCTTCTATGCAATAAGTTGCAACCGCCCCCGCGAATTTATCGCTTTCGGTTTTTCTGCCCTTTATTACCGGCATATTTAAATCTTCCGCGCAGAAATCGGAATAGACGTTCAGCATTTTTTCGGTTTCAAGGGTGGCGTCTTCAGCGGTTGCATGAGCGGTGTGCCCCTCCTGCCATAAAAATTCCCGCGAACGCAGGAAAGGACGGGTGGTTTTCTCCCACCTTACCACCGAACACCACTGGTTATATAATTTCGGCAAATCCCTGTAAGAAGAAATAATCTGCTTGTAATGCTCGCAGAACAGCACCTCCGACGTCGGGCGGACGCAGAGCCGTTCTGTTAATTCTTCGCTTCCGCCGTGCGTTACCCACGCAACTTCCGGTGCGAAGCCCTCAATGTGGTCTTTTTCTTTGTTCAGTAAACTTTCGGGTATAAACATCGGCATATAGACATTCTCGTGTCCGGTTTCCTTGAAGCGTTTATCTAAAAGCTTTTGTATATTTTCCCAAATCGCATAACCGTAGGGGCGGATGACCATACAGCCTTTTACGCCGGAATAACCGACTAAATCGGCTTTCAGGACGATGTCCGTGTACCATTTGGCGAAATCTTCGTCGCGGGAGGTGATTTCCTGTACTAATTTTTTGTTGTCTTGCATTAATTTATCCTTCCGTTTTTATCTGTATTAAATTAAGTATAACTTATTTTCAAAAATTTTTCAAGTATTTTTTAATTTTTCCGTAAAACATATATTTATTGACGAAACTGCAAAAATATGCTATACTTTATAAAGCAATATCAAACTATGTGTAAAATGAGGTGGTACGCTTGGCTTTTGAATCGCTTCACGGCGTAAAAGTGGTTTCGTATATGACGGAGCAAACCTTCATCATCGGTGATTTTTTCGCCGTTTATAAAAAAGATGAAGAATTTCCGCTGATTTACCGCTGGTCTGAGGTAAAATCCGTAACCGAAAACAAGCTTGATTTTATTATCAATACCGGCGAAGTTGTATATAAAATCGCTAAAACCTGTTTTTCGGACGATAAAAAGGCTTTGGCGGTGCGCGGGATTATCGAAGGAATCATTTCCGTGAACCCCTCTATTGAATATATTCACCAAAAGCGGATTCTGCCGCCGAAAAACCTGTATATAACCGGTGATATATCTGACGCGAATTACATAGCAAACGGTGTTTATAAAGAACGTGAGATTAATTTCAGCAACGTGATTCTGCTGAACACCCGACTCGGCAGTGTTTTTAAAGTAACCGCGCTGCTTGCTATAATAACCGCTTTCATCTTTTTGCACGTTTTTTACGGCGATACTGCTAAAAACTGGTTTTATTTCCTGCCGGTTTCCATTTTCGCGGGCGGGATTTTAGTAATGTTTATTTATTTAATCTGCGCCGTAATCGCCAATTATCACTATTCTTACCTTTTTAAAACCGATGCCGCCATTTCCGAGGAAATCACGTTTGCGGTGTCCGCCGACGGGTTCAGTGCCGTTGAAAGCAATCTGCATACGGGTAATGAGTATATTCCGTGGAGCGAAGCCGCTTTTTTCATAGAAACAAATTCCGTTTTTATTATTTATAAAAACAATAAAGCGGTTTGCTGGCTTCCGAAAAGGCTTTTTGATAAGGAAGCCCAAACCCAAATCACTAAATTCATTGCCGAAAGGCTTTATCAAAAGTAAGGGAACGTTTTTGAGAGGAAGAATAATTTATGACTCCATCGGTAAATATTTATCAAATGACCGTCGGGAATCGGGAATTCCTGTTAGCGGATGTTGCAAGGTCTGCCGGAATTATCGGGACTACCATTGTTTCAGGTTCACCCGCGAACGACCGCTTGCCTTTAATCGAATTGCTTTACGCGGCGGACGAAGCGCTGATTAATCTCACCAGACCCGCAAAAGGCGATGAATTCTCCGATAAGCTTGTGAATCAGGTCAACACCATAAACGGCTGTGACGAAAATATAAAAACCATTCTGTCCACGGTCGGGGATAATTATTTCACATATTCGCAGAATATGAGCAAATCATTGCAACCGGCATTGGAAATCCTTTCGCCGGGCATTTATGTCTGCCATGAAGCCAAGATGATACCGAGCGACGGCGCGGGGAATTTTTTCTGGTCGGGGTATACTATGAAGCATGAAGTCAGCGGAACGGCTGTTTTCAATCATGCAATCGGGAAAGAAAGCAATTATATCCCCGGTTTTTTAATTCCGACGACGAACCCGGCGGAATTTTCAGACAACAAGGTGAAAACACAGCGCGATAAATTAAATGCCGGTAAAAAAATAGGAGGGCTTGCCTTGCACCTTTCAGGCATGTTCTGCGCGCTTTTAGACGGGCACCACAGTGCCGCCGCCTGTCTTTTAAACGATACGGATTTCAAATGCCTTGTGATTGAGCCCCTGCGCGAAGTATTGTACGAAAGCGCGGAAGCCGCCGCCGCAAACGGCAGAGAGCCGAGAATCATCGCGCTTTCCTGTCCTTTTGTTAAAATTCCAATCAGCGAAATGCCGCCGGCGGTGCTTGAAAGCTTCTTACTGCGCCGCGCAAACGCGCTTCCGAGATTTTACAGCGAGTTAAAGAAAAAAGCGCATAAATCAATCCGTATTATGAGCAGAAAATCAATTCCGAAAGAAATTCATCTGAAAGCTGAGCTTCTGCCCGACCGCTCTATGATTGAATCCGCTTACGCCGTCACCGAATTGACGGACGAACAGCTCGAAGCACTGCTCGCGGGGGAAATCAAATATGACGATAAAATTATTATATCGCAGAATTATTACAACAGCATTGTGACCGCGTGCAATTATCTGCAATATGAAGATTTTGAACGGTTTCTGAAATTTTCGTTTTCCATTATTGACAGCCCTGATTTAACCGCAACGCATAAATATGTTATTGAAAGGCTTTGTACAATCACAAATAAAAAAATAAACGCTTATTTTATCGCGCTTTTGGAAAGCAACGACCCGCTGTACGACGATTATAAAGCGAGCATGGAAGCCTATGTTAAAAGCTACAGCAAATTCATCAGCGACGCTTTAGCGGACAAGGAAAGCAAAGCGAAAAAGCTTAACCGCGCCGTGGGGATTATCGGCGGGGAAATCAGCGACGCAAACCTTGCGCAGATGGAATCCTTTGCAAAGGTGAACAGCAGGAGGAGTTAGGACAATGAAGAAGTCATATATACAAAAGAGTAGAAATAAAAAAGGAACGGATTTTCCCGTTCCTTAAAATGTTTGTTTTGTAGGGTTAACCACCCCGTCACCGAATTCGCTTTGCGAATTCATTGCCACCCCTCCAAAGGAGGGGAATTTGCGGGGATTTAGAAGTACCTGATTCCCCTCCTATGGAGGGGTGTCCCCGTAGGGGACGGGGTGGTCGGGGTTTCCTCGAATGTAGGGAACGCCACACAGGGCGTCCCCTACATAGGTTTTATTAAAGCCCGAACAGTTCCCGTGTACTTTGCAGTACGAAAGATTTATTTATAAATTAAATAAATCTTTCGTACTGCGCGCAATCAGCAGTTCCTCATTCGTCGGTACAACCCAAACCTGCGTTTTACTGCTCTCGGTTGAAATTTTTGTTAAAGTTCCCTGCGTTTTGCTGTTGATGCCGCTGTCAAGCGTAATCCCGAGAAAATCCATATCCGCGCAAACATCAGCCCTTACGTCAACGGCGTTTTCGCCGATTCCGCCTGTGAAAATGACATAATCCAAGCCGTTCATCACAGCCGCATACGAGCCGATATATTTTTTTATGCCGTAACGCAGGATTTGCGCCGCAAGTTTCGCCTTGGGACAGCCCTCTTTAATAGCGTTGGAAATATCCCTGTTGTCGCTGTGCCCGCCGATTCCGAGCAAACCTGATTTTTTATTCAGCCAATCTTCCATTTCGGACGGCGTTAAATTGAGTTTCTTCATCATAAAAGTAACCGCCGACGGGTCAACCGCGCCGGAGCGTGTGCCCATTAAAATACCGTCAAGCGGGGTAAAGCCCATAGAGGTATCAACGGACTTTCCGCCGTCTACCGCCGTAATGGATGAGCCGTTTCCGAGATGACAGGTGACAATTTTGGTTTTAGTAATATCTATACCGAGGTGTAAGGCTAATTTCTGGGAAACATATTTATGTGAAGTCCCGTGGAAACCGTATTTTCTGACATTATATTTTTCATAAGCTTCATAAGGCATACCGTAAATGTAGGCTTTTTCGGGAATGGTGGTATGAAACGCCGTGTCAAACACAGCCGCCTGCGGTACGCTTTCGGGCATAACCTTTTTGCAAGCGCGGAGCGCAAGCGCGTGCGCGTGATTATGTACGGGAGCAAGCTCACGCATTTCGTCTATTTTTTCGATGACTTCGTCTGTTACTTTCACGGTATCGGTGTAAACCTCTGCGCCCTGCACAACCCTGTGCCCGACCGCACCGATTTCGTCCATGCTGTTAATAACCGCCGCTTCGCCCTTGGTCAGCGCGTCCACAACGCTCATAAACGCTTCCGTGTGCGACGGGAAATTTATTTCCGCTTCATACTTCTGCCCGTTAAAGGCGGAATGGGTAATGCGCCCGTCAATGCCGATTCTTTCGCAGTTGCCTTTGGCAATGACGCTTTCGTCCGCCATATCCATAAGCTGATACTTTAATGATGAGCTGCCCGCGTTGACTACAAGAATTTTCATAACCTTTCCCTCGCTTTAAATTAATATAAATATAATTCTAACCCTAAATTAAAAAAAAAGCAAGTAGTTTTTAAAAATTTTATGATTTTTAGTGTTTTTATATAGTGGTTATTTATATAATGCGTTCCCTACATTCGCTTTATAAACATTCTCCGCAATAAAACAAAAAAGGAAAAATAAAAAATGAAAACTGCCGCCATTATCTGTGAATACAACCCCTTTCACAACGGACATAAATACCATATCGAGCGCACCAAAAGCGGCTTCGGCGCGACGCACATGATTGCCGTGATGAGCGGGAATTTTACACAACGGGGCGATGTCGCAATATTTGATAAGTTCACCCGAGCCCGGACAGCACTTGAAAACGGTATAGATTTAGTTTTAGAACTTCCCGTGTACTGTTCGCTTGCAAGCGCGGAGCAGTTCGCCGGAGGAGCGGTTTCAATTCTCAACAGCCTTAACTGCGTCGATTTGCTCAGCTTCGGAAGCGAATCCGGCGATATTGAGCTTTTAAAAGAAACCGCAGGCGCGTCAGTTTTTGCTTCAGAAACCGAAGAATTTTTAGGTATGATGCGGCGCGGGCTTTCTTATCCTGCCGCGCTTTCTAAAGCCATCGGGAAATATTATGATGACATCATTGTTGAAACGCTTGAATCGCCGAATAACCTGCTTGCGGTTGAATACCTGAAAGCTTTAGCTGATTCGGGTTCAGACATTCAGCCTGTAACGGTAAAACGTACCGGAGCAGGGCATGATTCGGAACAAACGTCAGAAGAAGTTAATCCGGCGGCAAAGGAAAGGCTTTCCGCGTTAGGTTTGATTTACGGTGATGAAAAAAATGAACCGGAATTAAAAACCGCAAGTGCCTCATTGCTCCGTAAAATGCTGATGAACGGGGAAGACGTTTCGGATTATATACCGGATAATTTAACAGGAAAAGAAAGCTTTAAACCCGAAACCGCCTCTGTTTCCCGCCTTGAAACCGCGATTCTGTATAAACTGCGCACCATGCAGGCAGAAGAAATCAGTAAAGTTCCGAATGTTCTGCACGGATTGGAAAACAGAATTAAAAAAGCCGCGCACGCCGCACGTAATCTGAATGAACTGCTGTTTTTAATTAAAACCAAGCGTTATCCTTTAGCGCGGATTCGGCGGATTATTTTATGCTGTCTGCTCGGAATTACTAAAACAGACGCGAAAACGCCCCCGCAGTATATCCGTATACTCGGCATGAACGAAAAAGGCAGGGAAATCCTGTCCGCAGTAAAATCAAAACTTCCTGCGGACGCTTCATTGGCAGCATTGATGAAGCACAGCGGCGCCTGCAGGAAGCAGGGGCTTTTAGAATGTCACTGCTCGGATATTTACGCGCTTGCGTATGAAAAACCGCTTCCGTGCGGGTTTGAGCTTACTTCAAAACCGGTGATTCTTTAAAAAAATTGATTATACGTATAAAATTAACAAATTAACACGATAATAAATAGAAAAAATGATGATTTTATTAAGTTGACAAGCGTTTATATTTATGTTATAATATAGAAATAATTTAAAGGTAAAATCTTCAAACAGAAAAAAGACTGCGGCAGATAAAAAACGCGGCAAAACTGATAAAAATAAAAAAAGAGGATTTGTAAAAGTGGAAAAATTCATTATAAGCGGAGGGAATAAGCTAAAGGGAGATATTTTAATCAGCGGGGCGAAAAACGCCGCAGTTGCGATTATCCCTGCGGCAATCCTTGCGGACAGCCCTTGTATCCTTGAAAATGTTCCCAACATAAACGACGTTACGGTTGATTTGCAGATTCTTTCCGAAATGGGCGCGGAAGTTAAAGTTTTAAATAAAAACACAATCCAAATCGACGCTAAACATATCAGAGATACCGCCGTTCCTTACGAAATGGCGCGTTCTATCCGTGCTTCTTATTATTTTTTGGGCACACTGCTGACCAAATTCAATCATGCGAAGGTTTCCATGCCCGGCGGCTGTGCGCTCGGCGACCGCCCGATTGACCAGCATTTGAAATGCTTCAAGGCACTCGGTTCAAATTACTCCATTGAACACGGTATGGTGGAAATCACAGCGGATAAGCTTATCGGCACACAGATTTATTTTGATAAAATCACCGTCGGCGCGACCATTAACGCGATGCTTGCCGCTGTAAAGGTTGACGGGCTGACGATTCTTGAAAACGCGGCGAAAGAACCGCATATCGTTGATTTAGCAAACTTCCTGAACTCAATGGGCGCGGATATTATGGGCGCGGGTACGGACGTGATTAAAATCCGCGGCGTTAAAAAGCTTAAAGGTACGCATTATACCATTATTCCCGACCAGATTGAAGCCGGAACATATATGGTTGCCGCGGCGGCGACGGGCGGTGACGTTACCATTAGAAACGTAATCCCCAAGCACCTTGAGCCTATTTCCTCAAAGCTCAGTAAAATGGGTGTAATTATAGAAGAACGCGACGACAGCGTTCGTATTGTCGGTAAAGATGAACCTTATGAACGCATGAACTTAAAAACCATGCCGCACCCCGGTTTTCCCACCGATATGCAGCCGCAGTTTGCGGCACTGCTGACCTTGGCGGGCGGAACAAGCATTATCACAGAAAGCATATACGAAGACCGTTTCAGGTATGTTGACGAGCTTCGGCGTATGGGTGCAGACATTTCCGTTGACGGTAAAGTTGCTGTAATTGAGGGTGTGGAAAAGCTGACCGGTGCTCCGGTGAAAGCCGCCGACCTCAGAGCCGGCGCGGCTTTGATTATCGCGGGGCTTTCCGCGAAGGGTTCTACGGAAATTGAGGACATTTATCATATTGAACGCGGTTATGAGAATATGGCGGGTAAACTGCGTGCGGTCGGCGCGGATATTGTCAAGCGTAAGTTCCCCGGTCCCGACGCAATCAGAATGGCTTTATAAAGTAATTGTAATAAACAAAACAGGAGGATATATTTAATGTTCTGTCAAAAATGCGGTACACAAGTTGCTGAAGGAAACGCTTTCTGCCAAGCCTGCGGTCAAGCAACCGGAGTGTCCGGTGCAGCCGGAGTGTCCGGTGCAGCCGGAGTGTCTGGTGCAGCCGGAACGAACGGAGCATACGGGCAACCCGGGGCATACGGAGCGCAGAATCAAGGTTTTAATAATTTTCAAAACAGCTTTGAGAATTTCAGGCAAAGTAATGAAAAATACATGGGAAGCAATTATAATGCATCTTTTCACCCGCAGGATATTGAGCAGAATAAAATGATTTCTCTTTTTTCCTATCTCGGATTTTTGTTCTTTATTCCGCTTGTTGCCGCGCCGAATTCGCAGTATGCGCGTTTTCACGCCAATCAAGGGTTAATTCTTTTCTTAGTAAATGTTGTATACAACCTCACAACATGGGTGATTAGAGCACCTTTCGGCTTCGGTTGGGGTTTTTGGAGTTGGAATCCGCTTTCAGCTGTATTTAATATAATCGGATTGGTTTTCTTTGCCGC
>Ga0082212_10011809_pt1 | contig 11044 bp, 9 predicted proteins | sample TergutNt197P3_FD_71548 | JGI IMG/M metagenome (GOLD analysis project Ga0082212, IMG submission 71548) | Neocapritermes taracua P3 segment gut microbial communities from Petit-Saut dam, French Guiana - Nt197 P3 | ecosystem: Host-associated > Arthropoda: Insects > Digestive system > Gut ... | reverse complement strand
TCCGAAAAACACAGGTTGGTTACAGCCAACGCACGAGCACTGCTGTGAAAATGGCAATGTTGCTGTAAATCTGTGTGCGGGCTGTAACCATTGCGAGTTTTTAGGATGCCCCCTGAACAGTTTCAATGGCTCAAGCACAAATAACAAGTTATCAAACCATTACATTGCGTCCGCGTTTCGCGGACGGGATTGGCATAAGTATGAAACGGCTTCGACTGATTTTTTTCTTATTTGCCTGCGCTGTAATGCTGCTCATCGTGTGCGCCGCGTGTAAGGGCTCCTCCACGCCACAGCCTGACGCGATAACATCGCCGACCTCCGTCAGCGAAGCGCCCCATACTCAGGGTGCGGACGCGGAACAGCAAGCGGCTGAGGCTTCCGGGTCTGTGTTGTCAGGCGGCGTCCTGCTGCCTAACGGCCTGTTTCCGGACAGCGCGCGGCCGCTGCCGGCGGCTCTTCCGGAGCGGTACTACGAGAATACGATCCTTGAACTTATCCCGTCCGGCGATTACGGGCGCATCTGGCCGTACATCGGCGGATATGTCAACTCTTATATGGGCACTTGGAGCGGCATCATCGGTATATGCGACGACGAGGGCAGGATTATCTGCGACCCGGCGTATAACAACGCCGAGCTTATCGAAAACGGCGGACATTCCCTCTACGTCTTTACGAAATACAGCGTCAACCGGACCGGGTATTATGAAGGCAGCTACGCGGCTACGATCGCCGCTCTTGACGGCAGTTGGGCCGGGACCTTTGATCACGCGCTTTGGGAGGAGGCGTCGTCTTACGAGTATACTCCTCCGATCAAGTCCTGGTACGACTTGTCAAGAGGTTATCGGTGGCGCGACACTGTGAGCTACGACTATATCACCGCGAAACGCGATGGTTTATGGGGCGTAATAGACTGGGACGGTTCCGTGCTTCTGCCCTTTGAGTATCTTGAGCCTTTATGCTTCCATGAAGGCCTGGCGTCGGTTTTATCAGAAGACGGAGAGACGTTCCGATACATCGATATCGCGGGCGAAACCGTTCTCGGTCCGTTTGAAGCGCCTCCAAGACCGAAAATGGAGTATGGCCTGCAAGGTTTTGATTTGGACGCCACGCCAAAAACCTACAAACTCATGCTATTTGACGGGTATGCGAAGTTCTATGAAAACGGAAAGTTCGGAATAATCGACCGCGCCGGCAACATCGTTATTCCGGCCGAATATGAGTTCATAACCTGTATGAACGGCGGCATGGCGATGTTCGCAACTTTCAGCTCGGGAAGCGAAGCGCGGGAGATGCCCGAAAGATTCGGAATAGTAAACAGCGCCGGTGATGTTATCGTTTCCCCGATGGATTATAACTATATATATTATCAAACGCCTGAGTATCTGGACGGGTGCGCTCTGATAATACAATCCAATAACCCCGCCGGCGATTTGATCGCGTATGACGGAACGCGGACGCCTTATGAGGCAAGCTTCCCCTTCTATACCAAAGACGGCTATCTCGAATTCTATAATTCTGATGTGAAGCTCTCACTGGATCGTTATTTCATCGAATACATTAACAGCAACTTGATATACGGAAATTCTATCATCGTTTTTGACCGCGACAATCACACCTGGGCGATCTACGATTACGGGGGAAACCAGGTGACGCCCGAAACTCCGGGCGGAGGGTTGCATCGGATAGTCGGCCGGAGAAATACCGGATACCTTCTTATCGACGTCTCGACGCCCGGAGTATGGGAATGGCCGCCGCCGGTAATGATTTATGATCTTAGCGGCAAGGCGCTGCTTGAGGACGCGTACTACGTTATAATTCCTGTCGGAGACAGGTTCATGGTACGAGGCAAGAACACAGCCGGCCTTGTCGATGCAGACGGCAGCTTTGTTATTAAGGTGGATGTAACGGCTTACGGAACGGACTGAATGGATGCGCGCTGTGCCGGCGCGCGAGGTGGAGTATGAAAAAGCATATTATTTTTATCATCGCGGCGGCCCTTGTATTTTCGCTTGCGTCGTGTAAGAAAGCGGAACAGCCGCAGGTTGAATCAAATCAGCCACCGGGCACAGCAAGCCCTGCGGCTCCGCCGGAAAGCGCAGCGACCGCGGCGACAGGGCAGACGCCGGCGGCGGAAACGGAAGCGTTCCGGTTCACAACGGAAAACATGCCTGTTATCGACGGCTCGACCGCGACCATCCCGCTCATAGAAGCGGTCTGCTCCGTTTTGCTCGGAATACCGCGCGCGGAAGCGTCGTTAATGGTAAATACCAGCGGCACCGATAATGCTTATGAGAAGCTAATATGGGGCGGCGCGGATATCCTTCTCGTCTACGCCCCCTCTCCTTCCGTGTTTGACAGCGCAAGGTATAACGACGTAGAACTCGAAATGGCGCCGATAGGGCGCGACGGGCTTGTGTTCCTCGTTAACGTCGCAAACCCCGTTGAATCACTGACGCCGCGTCAGCTCATCTCTATCTACTCAGGCGAAACGACCAACTGGAAAGAAGTCGGCGGCGGGAACACTGAAATAAAAGCGTTTCAGCGCCCCTACCGCTCCGGCAGCCAGACGATGATGGACGAGCTTGTTATGAAGGGCGTCCCGATGGCCGAAGCGGAACCCGAATACGTTATCAGCGAAATGGGCGGCCTTATCGAAGAAGTCGCGCAGTATAACAACGCGCAGTCAGCCATCGGATATAACGTGTATTATTTCGTCAGCCAAATGGAGATGAATGAAAATGTGCGCATGCTGGCGGTTGACGGCGTCGCGCCCTCAACGCAGAGCATATCGGACGGGTCATACCCCTTTATCTCCGATTTTTACGCTGTTATTCTGACGGACACGCCGGAGGATTCCCCGGCGCGGATCCTGTATAACTGGATACAATCCGCCGACGGTCAAAGCCTTGTGAGGCACGAGGGTTACGCGACGGCGGGGTAAAGTACGAAATAAATTGATAATAAGTAAGGGAATATCATAAGAATGAAAACCAATATGCAAGGAAAAAGGCTGAGCGCTGCGGTCCTGCTCGCGGTCTTTATTATCGCGCTTATACCGCTGAGTCCGCACGCGGCAGCGACAGGCGACGTATCCGCCGCGGTATCCGCAAGCGGCTTTTACAGCACAGCGGTAATGGCAGACGGCAGCCTCTGGGAATGGGGGGACGTTACTCAGCTTACAGATTTCCCCAACGTAGTCTACCTCAGGCCGAATAAAATAATGGACGGGGCAGTGGCGGTATCCTCCGGAAGCTATCATGCCGCAGCCATAGCGACCGACGCCACATTGTGGACCTGGGGTTCAAACATATTCGGCCAGATCGGCGACGGAAGCAGATGGACGCGGGCCAATCCCGTCATGGTAATGGAAGACGTCGTCACGGCCTCGGCCGGGCACGCCTTTACAATGGCCGTCAAGACTGACGGAAGCCTATGGACCTGGGGTTCAAACGAATACGGGCAGCTCGGCAACGGTACTACAGAACACAGCGCCGTCCCGGCACAAATACTTGACAATGTCTGGTCGGCAGTTTGCGGCGGGTTCAGCGGATATGCCCTCAGGACTGACGGAAGCCTTTGGGCATGGGGCTGGAACGGCTCAGGTCAGCTCGGCGACGGCACGAACACCGACCGGTTTTTGCCCGTAAAGATAATGGACGGCGTGACCGGCGTCGCGTCCGGCGGCGGTCACACGCTCGCGATAAAAGCTGACGGAAGCCTTTGGGCATGGGGAACAAATTATTGCGGTCAGCTCGGAGACGGCACGAACACCGACAGTTATTCACCCGTCAAGGTCATGGACGACGCCGCATCGGTTTCCGCAGGCTACTTCCACAGCCTGGCGATAAAAACTGACGGAAGCCTTTGGGCATGGGGGCTTAACGACTACGGGCAACTCGGCGACGGTACGAATACCGACAGCGCTTCGCCACTAAAAATCGCGGATGATGTTGCAAGCATATCAGCGGGGAGCTTTCACAGCATTGCCGCAAAAACGGACGGCAGCCTTTGGGCATGGGGCTTGAACTCCGGCGGACAGCTCGGCGACGGCACGAAAAACGACAGCAGTTCTCCCGTACATGTGATGAACGGAATCATACGTCCCCGCGAAAACGAACCGCCGCCATTGAGCGAGCCGCTGCCGGAAGCGCCGCAGCAGGGCGGGCAACAAGCCGCCCTGTCGCCCGAAGAAGCTCTCACGCGATGGGAGCAGAACGGTTTTATAGATGAAAACAGAGGCGTGTTAATAGACGGTGCAATTCATTATGATAACGTCCTATACGCCTTGTGGGATATTTACGGATACCCGGACGACGTAGGCGGCGTCTACTTTGATAGAGACGCCGGCAGAATTGCATTTCTGCTTGTCGGGCCAACGGCGGAGCGCATGGAAGAGTTACGCGCCATCGCGGGAAGCGACGCTGTATTTACACCCTGCAGTTATTCCTGGAATGAACTCACGCGCGTGCATGAAGAAATCGCCGCCAGAATGGGCCCGGACAGCGGTATTTACAGCATAGGAACAGGCTGGACGACAATAAACAACGTCTCGACCGGTTTCGGAGACAGCGGTAAAGAGTTTCGCGTAGTAGTCAGCGTGAATGAAGCCGGGTTTGACCGCTACAGAAAAGAGTTTGCTGAGCTTTACGGCGACAAGGTGTATGTCGAGTCCGGCGGTATGGCGGGCCCTGAACCGGACTCCCAGTACGCAGGCGCCGTTGACGACGCGGGACCGGACGACACGGCGGATACCGGAAATGACGCGGTGACCGGCAATACCGCGAATAACGGGGAGACCGGGGAATCACCCGGCAATACCGGGCGTCTATGGATTTTGATCGCTGCCGGCATTTGCGTACTGGCAGTGTTATCAGTGTTTTCATTGCTGCTTTGGCGCCGGAAAAGGCGCGGTTGATTTCATAATAACTCAGGATGAGCGGGAGGATCTGACGCCTGTGAAAAACGTTATTAAGCGCCCGGCTTCCGCAGCGGTGGCGACGCTGGCGGCGCTATCCGTAATAATCCCCTCCGCAGCGCTCGCTTCGGAGGGCGCTCCTCGCGCCGATGATACGTTTTCGGTCCGGTGGGAGCAGAATGTATATACAGGCCGCGCCGGCGGCGTGAAGGTTTGCGATTATACAGGAACCCTCAATACCGCCTCAGCAAGCGCCGTACGGGAAGTTACCAGTTGCCTCCGTTCCTTGCAATCGCTCGCCGAAGCGGAGATCGCGGCGGTGCTGAACGATGATAACGCGAATCCCGAGCGTCTGCCTGTCGCGCTTGAAATAGTAGAAATAGGAGAGCATTTCACTTATATTTTCACGATTGCGGAAGGGGAAGACCCTGTCGCCTATGTGCTGGAATCAAGCGGTAACAGCGCAGCGGAAACACCGGGCGATACACCGGCGCCCGCCCCGGTACAGAGTATGCTATCAGCGATGCACAGCCACTTTGACCCGGTTTCCTACGCCGGAAACGGAAACGGCGCGGCAGCCGCCGAACCCCCCGTAAAAGCCTTTCCGGCGTATACGACTCGCGGCAGGATCACGCCAAAACATAATTTCTCGGACGGTCTCGGCGTGAGGCTGCCAATCATGGGAAGAGGTTCTGTTCTGTCGTTCACTGTTTTAACGTCCGGAGGAGACACCGTACCGCCCACCGGAAGCGACGGGCAAATACTGGCAGGCGGCGCGAACTTCCTCTACGGAGGATTCGACGGTACGGTACCCGGAGTTGGCGATATCACAACCGACATGGGTTTGATCTACCAGCGGATGTACGGATCAGAAACATACGCCTGGAAGCCTGTGTATCTTGTCAAGTACGGGAAAGCTGATATAACCGGTCCGACGGCTGTTGAAGGCGGCGCGTTTTCCGCCAATGGCTATATCCCGGGCAAAGCCATTGAAATGGAGATCCGGATCGATCCTGTCCCGTCCGACCCTGAAATGGACAGGGTTTTGCTGCGGACTGCGGGTTACGCGTTCCACGAAAGCTCATCCGGTTCAGGCGGTCCTTCTTATCTTGTACAGTTATCATACAGTGATTTCAGGAGAATAAAGACGCCCTTCGACTGGAGGCTTCTCGCCACCTCCGTAATACCGGACAATAACGGCAGCGGCATTGCGCATTGCTACGCGTACGGGTATTTCCGGGACATCCTGCTCGACGGGTCGCTGCCTGATTTTATGGAAATAGATTATTTTCACGGCTACGCTGAAAACCCCGGCGAGGGTTGTTATTATCTGCAGGTCTGCAGGGGCTTCGGAGAAGTCAAGCGCGGCCGGTAAAGCCGGGATACTGCAGTTTTTTAGTTAACGCTGAATAGCCTCTCTAAGGAGTATGTGATTTTTGTGAGTAGTGATAAAATCAAAATGATACGCGCAGCTTCCATTATAGCTTTAGTCTGCAATTTTGTACTGGCTTTACTGAAGATCATCGCCGGCTTGCTCTCAAAAAGTAATGCCCTCATTGCTGACGGCATAGATTCATCGACGGATGTGATTATCAGTATAATCGCGCTTGTTGTCGTCAGGGTCATATCAAAACCCGCGGACAAGGAGCACCCCTGGGGTCACGGGCGGGCGGAAACCGTCGCGACCGCCGTACTATCGTTTATCCTTTTCTTTGTCGGCGCCCAGCTCATTATCAATTCAGTTACGGTTTTTATCTCCGGCGAGCAAAAAGCAGTACCGTCAGTAATGGCTATTATTGTAACGCTGGTTTCCATTGCCGGGAAAACCCTGCTTGCGGTCAGCCAGTATGTATTGGGTAAACGCGCCGATTCGGCGATGATAAAGGCCAACGCGAAAAACATGACCGGCGACGTCCTGATCTCGGTAAGCGTACTTGCAGGGCTGATCATTTCGACACTGACGGGGACGTCGTATGCCGATACAGTTATCGCGCTTTTCATCGGAGCGTGGATCATTAAAACAGCCGTCGGTATTTTCCTTGAATCAAACCTCGAGCTCATGGACGGAAACAACGATAAAAACCCGTACCGCGTTATTGTCGAGGCGGTACGGGAAACGGACGGCGCGTCAAACCCGCACCGGGCGAGAATGCGCAGGATCGCGGGTTTTTGGGACATCGACCTCGATATCGGCGTCAACCCTAAGTGTACGGTGATAGAAGCTCACAACATAGCGTCTCAGGTCGAAAAAGAAATCAAACAGCGCCTTGACAACGTATTTGACATAATGATCCACATAGAACCGTACGGCGACGACGCCAGCGAAGCATACGGACTATCTGAAGATGAGATGTACGGAGATAAGTGAAGGCGCTATTCCCAATTAAAATAAGCGGCGTTTGTCGCTACATGGCCTCCGTCCACAGGCAGCGCGACGCCGGTAATATGAGACGACTCGTCCGACGCTAAAAAAGCGACGACGGCCGCGATCTCGTCCGGCGTTCCGAGGCGGCGCATAGGATTCTGCGTGCGGTTGAGTTTCGCGTAAGCCTCCGGATCATCCCGGAACGCGCTGTTGACATTTTCCCACATTGGGGTCTCGATCTGTCCGGGACATATCGCGTTTGACCGGATGCCCTTATCTGCATAGTCGCACATGACTGCCCGCATCAATCCGATAATGGCGTGTTTTGACGCGACATAGTCGGATGCGGTGGGCGTGCCGATCAGTCCCCCCACAGAGGCGTTAAAGATGATAGAACCCGGCTCCGGGTTCTTTAACATCTGCTGTATCTCGTATTTCGCGCAGTAAAACGAGCCGAACAAATTAATACGCACGACGCGTTCCCATGACGCGCTGTCGACCTCGCCAACCGGCGCGCGGGTCATCATGACGCCGGCGTTGTTGAACGCGAAGTTGAGTTTTCCGAAGGTTTCGACAGTCTCTTCCATCGCGCCGGCGACCGCCTGCTCGTCCGTGACGTCAACTTTCAGGCACAGCACTCTCGCATCGGGAACGGCTTCTTTTATCATCCTCTCAGTATCGTTCATATCCGTAACATCGATCAGAGCCAGGCTCGCGCCCTCTTTGGCCATACGCACGGCGCTTGCCCTGCCCATTCCGCTGCCGGCGCCTGTCACAACGCCGGACTTGTTTTCAAGAAGCATCTCATAACCTCCCTATGATTGACTCTAAATTCAGTGCGGGGTGAAAGCGAAGAAACGAAACAGTATCAGTCCAGAAGGATCCGAATGAACTCATAGACGTTGAGACCCTCGCAATACTCCTCAAGAGCTACACCAGACAATTTATCAGCCAGCGCCTGCTCGTCAAGCTTTATCCCTTTCAGTAGTCCGGCGAGCTCCGCGGCAGGTCTGTTTCCGAAATAATCGCCGCTTACCGAAAAATCCTTGATCACTCCGCCCTCTACTAACATCCGCACCGTAAAAGCGCCTGCGCCGTCAACGCGCCGGCGCTTTTCAACGTTGTAGTCCGGCGACATGCCCCAGTTCCAGTCCCGGGTATCATAGCGATTTTTACGGATATCCTCCACAGCGGTACGATCCTCTTCTGTGAGGGCGTATACCTCTACATCCTCTTTACCGGTTATGTGCTCCCGTATGGAAGCGATAAACTCCGGCATAGTTATTTTAGGGAGATAATCCTGAAGATTCGCTACGCGGGCGCGGACAGACCGGATACCTTTTGACGAATATTTATCCTCCGGGGGGCGAAGGGCCTGTGACATCCTGCTTAAATCTACGCTAAACAGGATAGTGCCGTGGTGCTGGAGGCGTCCGCCGCGAAAATACCGGGCATTGCCCGAGATCTTATTTCCGTCAACCGTGATGTCATTGCGTCCGCCGGCAACGGCGCTTACGCCGAGCGACTTCAGCGCTTCGATGATCGGCTGCGCTGTGATAAAGAAATCGGGAACGACATTGTCTTTGACATCCTTAATAATCGAAAAATTGAGGTTCCCCAAGTCGTGGAAAACCGCCCCGCCGCCGGAAAGACGGCGCACAACAGGGATGCCTGACTGCTTGAGATATGCCCCGTTGACTTCTTCCGCGGTATTCTGGTGCAGCCCTACAATGACCGCATCCGAGTTGCGCCATAGCATAAAGATACCGTCCTCAAACCCGTCGAACAGATACTGCTCCAGCGCGAGATTGAACGCGGGATCAAACGACTCTGACTCGATGTACAGCATTATTCCGGCATAAACGGGCAGACGTTTATCAGCTCATAAATCAAGCTGCCGTCTGGAGCCTTCACGTAGCAGGCGTGCTCGTCCCCTTGCCTGAATTCCCACATGATCTCTCCGCCGGCGCGCAGAAGGCCTTCAATAGCGGCATCCATTCCGTCAGGGCACACATAGGCGATGTGATGCAGTCCGGGTCCTTTATTATCGAGTTGAACAGCGTGGAACGAGACCGTGTCAAGCGGCTGAAGCAGTTCGTATACAACCCCGCCGACCCGCGCGAACGCCGCCTTGAGCTTCCCTCCGGCGCCGACGATCGGCTCTCTGAAATCGAGTTCCATTACCGTCCAGTCATCGCGCGCGCCGCCCGACAGTCTGCAAAAGTCGTTGATCGTACTGTCAATATCGCGTGTCAATATCCCTGTGTGCCAAAAATACATATGCGCTGCCTCCTTATCAGGTCAAAACGGAACGCTCCGGATTTTCGAGCAACTTTAAGAACAACGCCATGAATTCGGCGGCGGTCGCGCCGTCAATGATCCTGTGGTCATATGTGAACGACAACCCCATCACAGCGCGGATTTTTATCTCTCCGGCCACCGGAACGGCAGCCTCGGCGACGCGCCCGATGCCCAGTATCGCGGCCTGCGGCGGATTGATTATCGGGGTAAAGTAGTCGACCGAGCCGTAGCCGCCCAGGTTTGATACCGTAAATGTCCCGCCTGACATCTCGTCAAAGCCGAGAGTCCCGTCACGAGCGCGGGCTGCGAGCGCCTTCGCCTCCCGGCTGATTTCCAGCAAGCCCATGCGGTCGGCGTCGCGTATGACCGGGACGACCAACCCGTTCGGCACAGCCGTCGCCATACCCAGATGCACGCGCTTATTCAGCATGACCCCTTCTCCGGTCAGCGTTGAGTTTACGATCGGCATTTTCGTCAGTGTCGCGGCGGTGAATTTAAGCATCAAGTCGTTGACTGATATCCTGTCGCTTGCCTCAGCGCCTTTATTCAGCTTTGCGCGGTACTCCGCGAGATCCGTTACATCTGCCGTCACATGGTGCGTCACCATCGGAGCGTTGAGCCACGACGTCAGCATTTTCTCTCCGATGACCCGGCGCATACCGGTATACGGAATTACTGTGTCCGCCACGTCCGGAGTTATTGACGCCTCTCCATCCGCGCTTCCGGGTACGTCTGTTTTCGCGGGAGACGGCGCGGCAGCGAAGCTCTCGACGTCGGCTTTTTCGATGCGGCCGTTCGGACCCGTGCCGCTTATCTGCCTGAAGTCAATATTCAGGCTCGCCGCGAGCTTTTTCGCCACCGGCGATATGAATACGCGTTCCGTCTCCGTCGGACCGGAGCCGGCAGACAGCCCGTCGCGGTCGGCAGCCGGCGCGTTGTGATCGGGAACAGTTCCGCCGGAATACACGGCGCCGATCTCCTCGCCTTCTGCCCCTAAGTATCCCAGGACGCAGGAAACAGGGTACTTCTCACCTATTACCGCGAGCTTCTTGATCAGCACACCGGAGACCGGAGCCTCGATTTGATGGCTTAGTTTCTCTGTCTCAATTTCCAGGACCGGTTCTTTTTCCGCAACCGGATCACCGACTTCCTTAAACCACTTCAATACGGTTCCGGTTTTCATTGTGAGCCCCAGCTTAGGCATCAGTATCTCTTTGGCCATTTGTACATAACCTCCCGGCGTCTGACCGTATAAATCAGACCAGTTTACTATCGTTGCGATAATGGTATTTACGACCGGCATAAGTATCTTTGCTCAACGCGGTTTAAATCTTTTACCGCAGTGATTTTACCGCGCGGATGATCTTGTCCTCATTAGGAACGTACTCGCGCTCAAGCGGCGGTGAGAACGGGCAGTGCGTAAACGGCGCTGTGACGCGTATGATCGGCGCGTCCAGATAGTC
>Ga0082212_10011808_pt1 | contig 11044 bp, 6 predicted proteins | sample TergutNt197P3_FD_71548 | JGI IMG/M metagenome (GOLD analysis project Ga0082212, IMG submission 71548) | Neocapritermes taracua P3 segment gut microbial communities from Petit-Saut dam, French Guiana - Nt197 P3 | ecosystem: Host-associated > Arthropoda: Insects > Digestive system > Gut ... | reverse complement strand
CGGGCACTTCGCTCGAAGCCATGCAACGCATCAGTCAACGGGCGGGCGACGAGTTGCTTTCCATCGAAGGCGTCCGCAATTTCGGCACGCACACCGGTCGCGCCGAAGCCGCCGACGAGGTGGTCGGGCCGAATTTTACCGAGCTTTGGATCAGCCTCGATGACAAGGTCGATTACGACAAAAGCGTCGCACAAATTGAAGCGGCCATTGCCGGATATCCCGGCCTGACTCGTGACGTGCTGACGTATCTTTCCGAACGCATTAAGGAAGTGCTCAGCGGCGCGAGTGCCAGTATTGTCGTCCGCATTTACGGCCCCGATCTCGAAAAACTTCGTGCGACGGCATATAACGTCGAAAAGGTCATCGCCGAAATTCCCGGCACGATGAACCTGAAAGTCGAGCAACAGGTGCTGGTTCCGCAAATCGAAGTGCAATTTCGTGCGGACGTTGCGGAGCAATTCGGCCTGACGCCGGGGCACGTGCGTTCCGCCGCAACCACATTCCTGCGCGGCATGAAAGTCGGCGAAATTTACCACGATCAAAAAATTCTCGAAGTCGCCGTTTGGGGAACGCCTCAAACGCGCGCCGATCTGACCTCGCTTCAGGAACTTTTGATCGACACGCCGTCCGGTGCCAGTGTGCCGCTGGGAGATGTCGCCGACATTCGCATTTTGCCGACGCCTAACAGCATCGTTCGCGAAGGTGCCTCGCGGCGCATTGACGTGATGTGCAACGTCGATAACACCACCGATTTGGCTTCCGTTGCAAAAGAGGTGGAAAAACGCGTTTCGGCCATGACCTTCGAGCAGGGTTACCACCCGGAATTTCTCGGCGAATACACCGCCCAACAGGAATCGCGCCGCCGCTTGATTTTGATCGGCGTGGCGGCCTTTGCCGGGATTTGCGTGTTGCTTTACACCGTGTTTCACTCGACGCGCATGATCGTTCTCATACTGTTGAGCCTGCCGTTTGCGATGATCGGCGGCGTCATCGGCGCGTGGCTCGGCGGCGGCGTTCTTTCACTCGGTTCGATCATCGGTTTCATCACCGTGCTGGGCGTTTCCGTGCGTAACGGGATCATGCTCATCAGCCATTTTCGGCATTTGGAAGACATCGAAGGCGTGACCTTCGGGCCGGAATTGATTCAACGCGGTGCGGAAGAGCGAATCGCCCCCATTGTCATGACGATTTCAACGGCGATCCTCGGTCTGCTGCCGATTATTTATTTCGGCAACATTCCCGGCCACGAAATCGAATACCCGATGGCCTGGGTGATCGTCGGCGGCTTGTGCAGCTCGACCATACTAAACCTGTTACTCATGCCGACACTGTACAGTCTGTTTGGTCAAAGAGGAAAGGGATAATGAATTTGCTAATCAGAGCCGCAATCGTGAGATTGCGAAATCAGAGATGCGGCTCCCCTTGCCCCTTATTCCTATTACCACTGATACACAAGTCCGAGGCCGGTTGTTCGCGGTTCGATGACCGGGAAGATGGTCAGACCGCGCGGCAGGAGATGATACTCGGTTTTGGAGACCGCGCGACATGACAGATAAGCGAGATACCAGCCCCCAAGTATTTGCGAAAAATAATGCGCCTCGTCATTGAATCGGCTCCACGCGACAAAGGTTGAGCAGGTGTAAAAACCGGCTTTCAGCCAGAAATTATCGCTCATCTGGGCCAGCATGATGAACGGCATCGCACCGGCAAAGGCGTGGCCGCTGACTCCCTTGTCATATTGAAACGGTTGCCAGCGTGAGGTGGGATCATTAAAACTGGGGCGTCCGGCTCCGATGAGTAATTGTGTGAACAGCATCGTCGGTGTTCCAACAAGATAGGCTCTTGTCGTTTGGGAGGCAAATGTCCCTATGGCAGAACCAACTCGCGTCTCAAATAAACGGACACGATCGGTGATGCGGTCACTATAATACAGGATACCTACAATAGCGATCGGCCCGATAGCCATTCCGGTACCCAGATCGCGAACTCCTTCGCTGAACCTGTCCGTTCCACGGGAGCGAACATGATCTTGATACCAGTTGATCAGATGTTGATCCATTGCCGTGTTGGAAATCACGGCGTGCAATCCATACATCGTCAGAATATTCGCAAAATTTTCGCGGGAATAAAAATTTCGGAAGTCTGACCGAATTTTTCCCAGTTCATTTTTTGTTCGACGATAACAACCGGCTGACCATGTTTCCGAAGGATCAATGAGGTTTTCTCCTACAATTTGTGGCTTACTCCGATTGAAAGATCGACACTGCGGCAGGGAAAAGTCCCATCTCGGTGGGGTGGACGACAATTGCCTGTCAGACACAATCGTCCCGGAATTTCGTGAAAACGTGGCATTTCTCGCAATAAACACGGGTGGTTCCTCCTTGCTCATGCCGTCGAAGGTGTAACTCAAACCGGGAGATGACGCGGATGGAGAGGAAGAAAAAAACGAGTCGTCCGATGCTGCTTGTCGAACGGACAAAAATTGTTCGCTTTGCGCGGGAAGATAATACGAAGACTGCGATGGGTAAATAGATGCTTGTCGTTCCCATGAAAAAGCCGGCGTTCCATTGGCGATAGTGGCCGACTGGCCAAGCGGGAAGTATTGGGCCAAGGCTTCTTCCCCGGGAGTAGCAACCATCACGACCAGAACAATCACGACGCAAAAATAACACCCCAATTGAAGAACCAAAAGAGTTTTTGCTACGTTTTTCAAATAGATTGTCACTGGTCGCATGGAGGCATGAAGAAAGCTTCTACAACTTTGGCGTAATCAACTGATGGGAATTTTATGAAATCACACTTTCCGTGTCAACGTAAGTTCATGAGTATCCTTAAAAAATATCTGCTATACTGTCAACGGGTACAAAATATCGTTTTTTCCTAAAAAAAATATCTCACACAAAGGCACGGAGTCACAAAGAGGATTGATCTTCGTACCTCTGTTGTTGCGCTGGTGGCAACAGTGTGAAAAAATACAATTTGTTACTGTTTGTAGTATATATGCGGCTTTTAAGTTCTTACGAACGGCTGATTTCGTAACCTTTGCGTTGTTCCCTGGCGATGAAACTCTGCGATTGGTCGTCGCCGGTCTTTTCGGTCTTGGGGTCCCAATCGATTTCGCGTCCCAATCGTGCGGTAATCGCCGAAAGATGGCAAACATTCATCGCCTGGACATGCGAGAAAACGTCGGAAACCGGCAAGCCGCCGTCTCGAATGCAGGAAATGAAATTCTGCTTGTGGCCTTCGAACTTTTTACCGTTATAGAGCTTGTCGAACTCTTCATCCGGGAAGATTTCACGGATATTATCCTTGATGGCATCGAACAGTCTTCCGGCAATTCGACCGCGGCTGACGTGAATCTTGCCCTTGGTTCCTTCGAAAAGAATCCCGTTGCCGTCTTCACTACGGCTGGCGACGTGCATGGTCACGCCATCCGCAAATGTGCATTCGATGTCAAAGTTATGAGACGTGTTGTATCGGTTGTCTTCCGTCGCATAACCGTCCTTGTACGGCACCGGATGGTCGAAGACGAGCGGCTTGAATTTGACCGGTCCCTGACCTTCGCCGAGTCGGTCGAGTGCCCACATCGCACAATCAATGTGGTGTGCTCCCCAGTCGGTGAATTTTCCACCGGAATACTCATACCACCAACGGAATTCATAGTGCGTCCGACTGTTGCGCGGCCAAACCGCTTGGCCTTCGCTGGATGTTTGAGTTGTCGCAATGTAATCGACAAGCGGGGCTTGTCCCAACCACATTTCGAAATCAAGTGTTTCGGGAACATCGGCCTTCGGAATCGCTCCGCAAGTCGGACTGCCGCCGATATCGCAGATCATGTTTTTGACGTCGCCCACGATGCCCTTACGAATCATGAGCGTTGCGAGTGCAAATTCATTGCGTTGACTTCGTTGCTGTGTGCCGACTTGGAACACTTTGCCGTATTTTTTACAAGCGGCGCGAATCAGTTGGCCTTCCTCAACGGTGAGCGTGAGCGGCTTCTGGCAGAACACGTGTTTCCCGGCCTGCAACGCTTCAATGGCGATTTTCACATGCCAGTGATCCGGCGTAACGACCGAGACGACATCAATGTCGTCTCGATCAAGAATCTTGCGATAGTCTTTGTAAGTGTCGGGATTGCTTTTACCGGCGGAATCCCTTTTGCCGTAGTTCTGCTCGCGCGCGTACTCGATATGCTTGTCATCAACATCGCAAAGAGCAACGATGTCGAGAAGACCGTTGAACCCGTGAGCGTCACCGCGGCCCATGCTGCCGACGCCGATGCAACCCATCCGCAGACGGTCGCTCGGCGATTGGGCGTGAACCGGTTGGGTACTCGAAAGAAAATACGGGGCTCCGCCAATCACTGTTGCGGCAAGAGCGGACTGTTTCAGAAAATCACGACGGGTAGGTTTGTTCATAAAAAACTCCTTCATCAAAATGTGGAATGGTGAGACGACAGAAAACTTTCATCCAGTGTAGCGGTTTTTCGTCGACGGGTCAATCGGTGGAAATATTTTTCGTTTTCCGGCGAAAACCTCACCATTCATCGGGTTGTTGGGCGATAGTTTCGCACTGGCCGCTCAACATGAGGTAGGCGACGGTCAACCAGCAGAAATAATAACCGATGAGCGGTAAAAAACCGAGTCCCAGCGAAAAGGTCAGGATCAAAAAGGTCATCAGCGGTTTCGACGTGGACGGCGTTCCCAGTGCCAACGCCCGCAGGTTGCCGCGCGTCAGCGACCATGCCCGACGATAGGCCGTCAAAAACCCGACGCCCTGATCGACAATGCAATGCAGCCCCAACGCCGAACGCATGTAGAACAGGCACATGAACGCAATCCATAGCACCGTTCCCAGTGCGTAAAGACAAATTCCGAGAATCAGCTTGGGCGTATTCGTGCTGATGTTACTCAGAACACTTTCCGCTAATAACAATCCCGGCAGAAACAAAACCGTTCCCAGCCCGAGAACCACGAGAAAGCTCGCAAGAAACAACACGCCATGCAACAGGGCGTAACACAGACTTGCCAGTTCGCGCAAGGACGGTGCAAAGATCATTTTTTCCTTGCGAAGTCGCCGGAAAATCACCTTGAGCGATATGATGTAGAGCAACACCCATAGCACGAACAGTGCCGTCACTGTCCAAGCAATGAGAAACGGTCCGAATATTTCGCGGACGTTGTAGAAAGTCGCCACTGCCGCGACCACCAGCGCGAGGTATAACCCCTGCATGAAGCCGAGTGCGATATAGGTGCTTTTCTCCGACGTGTAGGCGTAGTGCATGGCGTCCCACAAGACCGTGCCGACGATCTTCTGCGGAACCGCTACCGCATGGAAAAACCGCACCACCTCCGCCGGTTTTTCGTCAATGTCCGATGCCGCGTATGGATTGGTCATGGTTGTGTTATGGATTTTGACGAGAAGAAACGAACCCTCTGATCTTGCGGCGTTCTTCGGTTGAAAAGCCGATCAGGTAAATAGCCGGGAAATACGCCAGCGCACTGAGTCCGCCGACCAGGAACAAGGCCGGGTAATTCGGTGCGACCAGTTGCCGCGTGATGATGGCCGGTACAGTCAGGGCAATGCCGACCATGAGGCAAAGCCATAACAATTCGCAATAATAAACGAAAAGACTCCGCTTCATTAATCGGCAAACGATCATTGGAAGAAAAAATCCGCGTAATACAATGCTCGCAATGAGTGTACCCCATGCAAAGCCGACCAACCCTAATTGCGGCGCGAGTATCATGCATAATTCGATGTTCAGCAACCCTTCGATGACGTTGCTGAATGCGTAATAATGGTGTTGTGCCGTCGCGTACAAGTAACGCACATTTGGTTCTTGCGCCGACCGAACCGCCGCCGCCAATGCCAAAATCATAACACAGGGCACAACGTCGCCCCAGAAAATCGGGTCGATCTTCTTGGCAGCAATCGCTTCCGGCGTGAGCATCCAACGTGAGATGAACGGATCGCTCCATGCGATCAGACCAAAGGCAATAAAACCGGAAATAAAGGTGCAAAACTTGAACCCGAAACGCATGGTTCGCAGCAGTTCGTCTTTTTGTCCCCGGGTATGAAGATACGTCAGCCAGGTCACCATCCAGTTGGACATGGCCATCAGCAAACCGCGAAATTGATCGGCAAACGTGACCGCGATGTTATATGGCGACACGTACTCGAAAGCGAACATGATCGGTATGATCGCCTTGTCGATTTGGAAAATAAACATGTTGCCGATGTGCGCGATGAAACCATACACGCTGTAGCCGAAAAGCGACCGGACATGTGACCGGCGTATATTTTTCCGCGAAAGACGCAATTGCGGGAACGAACGTCGTGCGAGCAGGTAGTAAACCCCGAGTTGTGCCAGCATAAAAACGATGTTGCCCAGTGCGAGGGCAATTAATTTTCCGCCGTTGACGAGGATCAAATACGTCATGACCGCACCGACAATACGGAAAAAAATACTGGCCAGTCCGACCAGATCGTGCCGCATGGTGCCGAGTGAAATGCCGGTAAATGCGCGGAGCGGAAAATCCAACGCAAAGGCTGCCCCAGACAGAATCATGACCGTCCCAAGCAGTCCGATGTCTTTCACGTTCGGGAAAAAATGCGAAGCCGCGAGTCCGAAAACCAGCGACGAGACAAGAATGACGCTCCCGATTGTCAGGAATAACGCCAGACTTGTACTGGCATAAACGTTGCATTCGTCGTAGTCTTTGGTCGAAAACGACTTGGTGACGAACCGCGAGACCGTGTAATTGAGGCCGAAGTCCAGCAGGGCAAACCAACCGGTCAGTGTGGCCACCGTTTGCCAGATGCCGTTGAGTCGTTCGCCCAGGGTGTGAACCTGAAGCGGTGCGATCCAGAAACTGAGGCCGAGAATCACGACGAAATTGATCGCCGAGAGTACCGTGCCCTGCATGAGCCGCTTCGCATAACCGGCATTTTCCTTACTTTCGCCAGGTTCGGTCATGAAGCGTCCTTCGATTACAGTTGGCAGTCGTCAGCAGTCAGTAACCTTACAACTTAGGTCATAATCAGCGGTTTGTCAAGCTGGTTGAGGGGCACAGCAGGTAGCGGGGTTGAGGTTGACTATTACCCATTTCAATGAGGCATCGCAATGTTGCCCATTGTCATTTCAACCGGCGCAGCATGGTTCCGTTGTCGGCCACATCGAAGAAGGTGCGGAACGGGTTACAGAAACCGGCAAGCATTCCGCCGCGAGGCTGGTAAACCAGTTGCAGCGAAACGTCCCAGCTTTCCCGTGACGGTGACTCTGCCGAGTGGCCGCCCCGGGGAACGACGTACAAGAGCGAATTTTTGAGTCCCCACTCGTGAGAAAGGGGAATGCTGTATTCGGCACGAACCATGATGTCGCCGTACTCCGTCGCCCCGCCTGCCAGTGAACCTTCGCCGCCGTTGGTGAAATATTTCTTGAGAAATACCGTATGGTAATCAACAACTCGCACATCGACACGACGATTTTGACTGTACAACCAAACCGAGTCATTGCGAAGTGCAAACGCGCCGCGATAACCGAACTCAACGCCGTACATGGTGCTGTAGGATAACTCACCTCGCAATTGTTCCAACCGGTATTTTTCGTAATAATTGTCGGACATGATGTCATAAGCGGCACCAAAACTGAACGGACTGCAACCAATGTTGCGTTTGAAAACGCCGGCAGTTCCGAAATATTGCTCACGGCTGTTTTCGTGCCAGGCGTTGAACTCGTCGCGGTAACCGGAAGGATAAGCCTGAACGGCGCGAACTCCGGCCTGTAATCTCACCGGCAACATCGACGACGAAGGGGATGCCCAATTGAGCGTCTCGGTAAACCCGAAGGCACAGCCGTTTTGGAAGTCAAGCGGGCTTTTGAAACCGGAGCCGCCGAAACCGATGGTGAGGTTTTCCAATGCGTTCGAGCAAAAGACGTAACTGAAAACTCCCGAAACCAAATTGTGTGAGTACATCGGCGGACAGGCACCGGGATAACCGCCGTAACCATAACCGGTCATACCCTGACCGTAACCGTAATATCCGTTTGCAGTATATAACCCGCCGGCATCGGCAATGCCTTGACCATACAAGCCACCGTAGGGGCTGCTAAATGGACTGCCGTACATACCGTCGTATTGCGGCATTCCGTATATGTCCTGCGTCGCGAATGCGGAACCATAGCTGCGACCGAGGTGTTTGGGAAGCGTTTCGTAGGAATCGTAATCCTGCAAGCCTGCGGCGTTGTCCCATTCGATTTCGTCGGCCTGTGTGTAGGCGTTGACGATGCCGCTTCCGAGGTTGGGACGCTGTCCTTGTGTCATCGGCGGCGGAGTCGGCAGTCCCGACGAAAAGGGACGAGTCGTGATCGTCGGCGTCATTCCATCCGACTCACCCATGAGGATATGACCGGGCCCCTGGTAGGGCGAAGCCGACGGCGAGGTTTTCTCGATGGAGGCCACTCGGGGAATGTCGCCTTGAACAAGCCGAACGCTCGGCAGGGTGGCCGCAGAACTGGATGGCCGCATGGCTTCGCCCTGATATTGAGCCTGAACGACTTGTTGCCCTTGCGACTGACTCTGCGATCCGTCACCGACAGGCTGAACGATCCCTGTCGGACGGCGATGCAGACTCACATCATTTGGTGTGGCAATTGCCGGCAATTGTTGCGGTGGGAAAGTCTCGGTTGGGACCAATCGTTTGGGAGCGTCGTTTTCCGGAATGGCAACTTCTTCAAAACCTTGTGCCAACACACTGCTTACGGCGACAATCATAACGAATGGCATAAGTCCCATCAGGGTCAAACTGCGCAAACGGATTATCGGCCGTGTCATTTCAGAAACCATAACTCTCATCATGTGTAACCCTTGGCCGTCCCTGACTTATGGGGATTGCCCATTTTTTGGCTTTCGCCAGAAAGTAAAGTACCCTAACCAACACGGCGGCGGTCACGGCGTGACCGCCCTACCTTGGGTATAAAATTTTCTGGCGGGAGCCTTTCATATAAAAACGTACATTTCGGTGATAATATGCCAAGCGTGGGGAGTATATGAAAAAAAAATTCCTGTGAAAAGGGCAAAATGAGATTTTTTTACAAAAGGACTAGCGTGATTCGCCGATTGCCGCCCTTGGGCTTTCGCCAGAATATGACCAGCAAGGTAGGGCGGTCACGCCGTGACCGCCGCCGCAGTGGTTTTTCGTTAGTCATTGCGAAATTGTTTGCTGGTTATTTGCTGGGCGAAAGCCTTGTTTGAAAAAAGGGCTTGACCGATTGATTTTCTCTTGCCTTTTCGATATATTGGAAATAAATGGGAGTTTTCCCAATCGGTAAACCATGTTTTGTTTCAACACACACTAAGATGATAGGAAACCATGATGATTACACGACGAAATTTTGTTAAAGTTGGTACGGCAACGGCGGGACTCGTTTCCACGCTGGGAATTCCGGCGGTTCGCGCACAAGCCAGGGCGAAAAAATACCGGACGGCACTGGTCGGTTCGGGCTGGTGGGGAATGAACATCCTCTCGGCGGCCATTAAATCGGGAACCGCGGAACCCGTCGCTCTGGTTGACCCTGACAAAAATCAACTGAGACCGGCGTTGGCGAAAGTCAAAGAAATGTCTAACGCCGAGCCGAAAACCTACGGCGATTACCGTGAAATGCTCGAAGAGCAAAAGCCGGAGATTGTCATCAACGCCACGCCCGACCACTGGCATGCACTCGTGACCATTGCCGCCAACAAAGCCGGGGCACACGTTTATGTCGAAAAGCCGGTGTGTCACACGATTCTCGAAGGTGCGGCGATGGTGAAAACCGCTCGTGCGACGGATCGCAAAGTGCAAGTCGGCACGCACCGCCGCGTATCGCCGGCGAACATGGCAGCCATCGAATTTCTGCGTTCGGGCGGTGCCGGAAAAGTCGGCGCGATTCGCGCGTTTGTGCATTATCAGGGCGGTCCCGGTTCCAAGACGCCGGATTCCGAAGTGCCGGAAGGTCTCGACTGGAATATGTGGTGCGGCCCGGCCCCGCTCGTGCCGTACAACAAGCGAATGCACCCGCGCGGGTTCCGCAGTTTCTTTGAGTTTGCCAACGGGCAACTCAGCGACTGGGGCACGCACTGGATGGATCAGGTCAACTGGTGGAACGGCGACAAGGAAATGCCGAAAATGGTCTCGACCACCGGCGGGCGTTTCATCACCGAAGATAACACCAATACGCCCGACGCACAGAATTCCATCTTCCAGTTCAACGATTTTATTCTCGAATGGGAACATCGCAATTTCGCCGGTAACGGGCCGGAGCACCACAACGTCGGCTGCTATTTTTACGGGACGAAAGGCGTGTTGCACCTCGGATGGATCGAAGGCGCGACGTTTTATCCCGGCAAGGACATCAACGCCGAACCGTCGTGGCATGTCGATGCGCAACTGCACGAGCCGGATCAGCAGAACATTCCGGAACTCTGGGTCGATTTCATTGACGCCATTGAAAGCAACCGCTTGCCGTTTTGCGACATTGAAAAGGGCTTCCGCTCGACGACGTTCAGCCTGCTTGCCATGTTGTCGCTGAAGATTGGTCGCAGTGTACAATGGGATCACGAAAACCTCAAGTGCATCGGCGACGAAGAGGCCACGAAGCTGCTCAAACGCGAATACCGCGATCCGTTTGTTTACCCGGAAGTGTGATGTAATCGCCGTTGGTATCGCGCGAACGTTAGCCGCGTCACCCTGTGACGCGCATCGTTTGTTGTATACGTTCTTTCAACACGAGGAGATAAAACCATAAGTAACGATTTTTCAGATTTCGAACGATTTGGCAATGAAACCCCGATGCGTTCGCCGTGTGTTATTTTTCGGCGTTGACCACCTTGATATGCGGTTTCATCGGTTCCGTTGTGTTACTGGTTGGTTGTTTCGCCATCTATTTTTTCACGGGATTTGCCCCTTTTTCGTTTGTTATGTGGCATATTAGACATGTTCCATAACCCTTTGTTTGGATTTATGTCTTGCTTCGCAGTCGGAAATTGGTTATGATCCGGGA
>Ga0082212_10011807_pt1 | contig 11045 bp, 11 predicted proteins | sample TergutNt197P3_FD_71548 | JGI IMG/M metagenome (GOLD analysis project Ga0082212, IMG submission 71548) | Neocapritermes taracua P3 segment gut microbial communities from Petit-Saut dam, French Guiana - Nt197 P3 | ecosystem: Host-associated > Arthropoda: Insects > Digestive system > Gut ... | reverse complement strand
CCAAATCGAAGAAGCCGTTTTGTCCTGTAAGCTTGCTCATAGAGCAAAAGTCTAACAAAAAATGCGAAAGTTTTTAGAGGTGCCCAACAAAATCACCTACCACGAAAAAAACGCTGTAGGTTCGGTGCTCGCGTTACACTACGTCCGCGATTCCGTTCTCTTGCGTTTTCTAACATTGTCTCTGATCTTATTCCGGATCCCGACCCTTTGCTCTCGTACACAGCCTTGGGTGGCTGGCGACCACGTGTATCAGCGAACGCACGAACCAGTTTAATTTTCATAATATCCTGCGATTCTTTTAAGTCAATAACATTTTTCAAGAAAAAAAATGCCTCAAACTCCGGTGTTATGATAAAACCGTTTCGTACATCATCAGATGGAATACCCCCACCGTCTACATTTAAGATAGCCGTTCGATTTTCCACTCGAAGAGCCTTGCTAGAATAGTCTTTAGATGCTTCTGTAAGAAGAAATAGAGCAGCATTTCTCCCGACAAGTAACCCTGAGTGTATGTTCTTGACGAATCATCCGTTTCCTCAAGTCTTTCAAAACGTTCAACTTCTTCAGGAATAATGCCTCTCCACACCATTTCGAATGGACACACATCTTCGTCGTGGGTGGTTTTGAAGACGTAGTACCACGCAGAATAATACCCTTCTCTATAGGAGTCCATGTGCTCTCCAAAATCATTCGCAATACCTCTTATATTGGCATCCCCATCGCTTAAAAACAACTCTTTGCTTGGAATGGCATAGAACATGTTTAATAACTGTGAAATGACGAATTCTTTGGCTTCTACCGACAGTTTACTTGTATCCAAATCATTCTGTCCGTCACCTTCAATACGAGCAGGAGGGACAATGTCTGATCCGATCCTCCCCCCTTTCCTTGTCCAGCGTCCATCGTTCAAATCTCGTTTGTAATTCTCACGCCCGTTGTATTCCAATCGAGAAAAATCTTGTGCAACACAACATATCACACAAGAGCATAAAGATGCTCCCACAAGTGTTACGATAACATTTTTCATATAGGTCCCCCGATTACACAAACCACCCAAACCACAAAACGACCGGGTATTCTATTCCACAGAAAGGCAAGTGTCAAGGCACGAGGATTGCAAAGTCATTTTAGTCCGAGAGTTTTGAGAGCGTTCTTTGGATTCCATTGAATTTGCTCTGCTCTCGCCCGCAAGATTTTCTCCGAGTCCGGAAACAATTGCAAGACAGGAATCGCCGCATTCGTTAACGACGCAAAGACCGAAGCCGAATGAACCGGTGGAGCAAACCAGATACCCCTTTTATCGAAATTCAACTTTGCAATCCTCGTGAGTAAACGAAGGGTTTTGTTTTTCCAAAAATCGAGTACACTTACGGTAAGGTTTTTGCCGGAAAAATTTCATGCCCTAGGAGTAGCCGACGCAATCGCCCGGAGGTCGAGTGCCTACCAAGGGGATTGCACTTTCGAGCGAAAGCCTAACGTTGAGGGTTGCTCACGTAGCGGGCTCTGTAGCAAAAATCAAATTCTATCCAAAACATGACTGACACATTAACCAATTGCTGTCGCCGGTACGTCAGCAAATTATTGGAACAGAAAAACCTGTCTAGCAACGACATCGAAACGTTGTTTCTTGCGATCCAGTCAGACAGCGAGAGCGAATTGACCGAAGAGGAGTCGGTTCTGCTTTCCGGGCTTCTCATCGCCTTGGCAATGAAAGGAGAAACGGTCGGCGAACTCGTTGGTGCCGCCAGAGGAATGTGTCGGAATGTCAGGCGAATTCAAGTCATTGGCACACCGATCGTGGACATCGTGGGAACCGGTGGCGATTCGTTGCGCACATTCAACATTTCGACCACGTCTGCGTTTGTTGCGGCTGGTGCTGGCTTGGTCGTTGCCAAGCACGGCGACCGTGCCACTTCGGGCATGTGTGGAAGTGCCGATGTGCTCGAACGTTGCGGAGTGAACTTGCAAGCCGCACCGGAGCGCGTTAAAGAAATCGTCGCGGAAATCGGCATCGGTTTTCTCTTTGCACAGCAGTTTCATCCGACAATGTGTCGCGTTGCTCCATTGCGAAAGCGGATCGGACTACGCACGCTCTTCAATCTGCTTAGTCCGCTGACAAATCCGGCAGGAGCGAGTTGTATTTTGCTCGGCGTGTATGCTCCGCAACTAACAGAAATGTTTGCCGAAGCCTTGCGGACACTTGATTGCCGCCGGGCAATGGTTGTGTACGGCTACGACGGCATGGATGAATTGACTCTAACATCCCCCAGCCGGGTGACGGAATTGATCGACGGTCGAACTCGCACGTATGATTTTTTCCCTGAGCGTTATTTCGACGGCGTTTTTGCCGACATAGCGGAGTTGCACGGTGGCGATGCGAGCGAGAATGCCGAAATCCTTCGCGGCATCCTTGCAGGAAAAATTCACGGCGGAAAACGAGATATCGTGCTCCTCAACGCTGGTGCCGCTATTTTTTGTTCGGGTTTTGTCCGAACCGTCGAAGAAGGGATCAAAAAGGCAACCGAATCGATTGACAGCGGTGCTGCTTTAGATAAATTGGACAAACTGATTGTGCTGTCGCAACAATGACCCCGTTTTTGTTGTCAAAAGATTGCACCGTTTTTCAAGCGAATGGGTGCCAATCTGAATAATCTGCGGGTAGCAAACCATAGAGGACACCATGACCGACATACTAAACGAAATCGTCGCACGACGGCGCACGGACATTGAATCAAAAACCGCCTCCCTTTCGGAATTGAAAGCACAACATCGGGACCGGGAGCGTGCCGATTTTCGCCCATTTCACAATGTACTTAGGGCAAACAGGTCTCTGCCCGGCGTAGCATCAATCATCGCAGAGATTAAACGTGCAAGTCCTTCAGAAGGATTGTTCGCCCCACATCTTGATCCAGAGGAAAGTGCGGGATTGTACGAATTCGGTGGAGCAGCGTGCCTGTCTGTACTAACAGAGCAACACTATTTCCACGGTTCACTGGATGATTTGATTGCAGCAAGAAACGCATGTAATTTACCTGTGCTACAAAAGGATTTTATCGTTACAGAATACCAAGTCTGGGAAGCCGCGGTCCATGCCGACGCGATGCTGTTGATTGCCCGGTGTTTGGAGCAGCAGCAACTTGCTCATCTCCATGCACTGGCAACAGAATTGGGACTCGATGTATTGGTCGAGGTCTTCGACGAAGAAGACATAGACAAAATCGAGCCGTTTCACTTTCCACTCATCGGCATCAATCACCGAAACTTGCGGACAATGGACGTCGAACTCGTTCGTTCGCCCAACCTTGTTTCCCGATTCTCTTCGGATCAAACGGTTGTCGCAGCAAGCGGAATCAAAACCCGTGCCGACATTGAGAGTCTGATGCGGACAGGCATTCGGGCATTTTTGGTCGGCGAAGTTTTATCGACACAAGCCGAACCGTACAATCTGTTGCGGACACTCGTTCATGGAGGCGGGACATTCGTGAAAATCTGTGGTATCACGACACCGGAAACGGCAATCGCTTGTTTCGAAGCCGGTGCGTCCATGATCGGTCTGGTGCATTTTCCGCCGAGTCCGCGGCACAGAGACGTTGCTCAAATACGTGAGATTCTTGATGCCGTTGAACCTTTTCTGTTGCATGCGAGTCGTGATGTCGTTTTGGTTGCCGTCGATCAGTTGCCGGAGGAAATCGACCCGCGCATCAACTATTTGCAAGTTTATGGCAATATCTCTCCAGACGAATTACGACGAGACGATCTTCCTTCTAATGGTATCCAAGTTATCAAGGACACTGAAACGATTGCCCGACTCTGTGGTGCTTGTGCCTCGAAATCGTGCACTACCGGACTAACATTTGAAAGTCTTTATTTCGGTTCAGTGCCGAAACTTGAATCGTATTCGTGCAACTGCCAGAATTCGCCATCCTATTATGTGCTTGAAATATCGGAAGGGGCACTCCCGGGCGGCAACGGTATTGCTTGGGACTGGTCGCAGGCGAAACCGTTTTGCGAACGTTTCCCGACACTCATTGCTGGCGGTATTACACCGGAAAACGTTGCCGAGGTTATCCGGCAAGCCCATCCTGTTGGAGTCGACGTTTCCAGCGGCGTGGAATCATCTCCGGGAGTCAAAGACATGGACAAGGTGCGACTGTTGATTGAAAATGTGCATCAGGTGATTATCGGGGGCTAGAACAGCCGGGGCTTGCGCCCTCGCTTCTTTTTATGCACACGGCATGTTATTGCATTTGGATGGGCAAGTCCTCCATCGACCCGATCCCACTAGAGACGGTATTACCCACAATGTGCCGGCGGAACTACAGAACCGGACGGTGTATCGGCTTCAGGCTTAACGGTTTCTTTTCCCTGTAACTCGAGAATCTCGGCTCGCAGAACGATTTTATCTGGAGGAGCGTCAATTCCGAGACGTACACGATCACTACCGTTGTGCGTTACTTCAACGATGATTTTATCTCCGATACAAATTTTCTCACCTTCTTGGCGCGTCAAAACCAACATATACAATCCCAACGTCTGTGAACACCGTTTTCCTCAACAATCTGGTTTAGGAATGGTCAGCGCAAAAACCGACCGCTTATGTTAAACCACCCAACGTGGTTATCGTCACGTTGCGGCACAGTCTTTGAGAAAAAAACGGAGGGCGACTGATTGCAATTCCAGAATCTTTGTGGTACAATGCCGAAAGTTGTTAGGTCGTTCTATTCAAGAGAGGTTTTTTTATGCACATTCCAGATATGATGATCACAGGGGCTCTTTGCCCCGTTACCGGAGCCCTCGCTACGGTTGGTGTGGCAGGTGTCGCTTACGCCGCTTGCAAAACCAAAGACAAACCTTCGGTATCCCTTTTCGCCGGTGTAACCGCCATGGTTCTCGCCGCCCAGATGGCAAACTTTCCCATCCTTGCTGGCACGTCAGGACATCTCCTCGGTGCCACGCTTGCAGTCGCTTTGCTCGGTTCCGGTTTCGGCATTCTTGCAATGTCTCTGGTGGTGATTACGCAATGCCTTATCTTTGCCGACGGGGGGCTCGGCGTGCTGGGAGCGAATTTGCTCAATATCGCACTGCTCGCTTCGCTCCCCGCCGTCTTGGTTCGGGAATGGTTTCGCGCAAAGACACCCGCTTACGTTGCGGCGGCGTTCGTTTCGACCCTCGTGGCAGCGTCCGCCTGTGCGGTACAGTTGGCAATCGCCGGGGCAGCACCGATCCATACAGTGCTCCCTGCCATGTTGTTTGTCCATGCACTGATTGCCCTCGTCGAAGCCGGTTTGACCCTTGCTCTCCTCGCGGTACTGGCGCAAGCCATGGCGAGAGTTGCTCCGCAGCGGGCTTGGCTCGCACCGCTCGCCGTCGCCGCAGTTATCCTGATGCTGGTTCCGTTTGCCGCCACTACGCCGGACGGTCTGGAATCGGTTGCCGCCACACTCGGCTTCGGACATTAGAGGGTTCGCTGAGGAGTGCCGAAGTCATGTGAAAAGTAGGTCCCTTTGGGAGCAAAAAATGGGAAGACAAATTGTCTCCCCTTGGGACCGCGCCCTCCACAAAGGGGAAATTGCCCCGTAGTCAAGAGGACATTTGGTCTGCCTCTGGATTTTCAGAAACGGGGACTTCCCGAAACCAGAGAATTGGTTTCTATGATGAGTCGTACGCGGGAGTGAGCCGTGTTTTATATCTGCCATTTGCTTACAGGGTTTGCCTTTCTGAAGTTTTTTATGTCAGGATGCGGCGCAGTTGCTCCGATTGCAGTGGAAAGTCCCAGCGAGCCAGACGTGAATTTTCCTGATACAGTCGCAATGGAAGAAGAGCGCACGGCGACAATCCCCCCAGAAAGCCCCTCGCTTGCTCCACTATTGCCGGGAACGCAGGTTGCCTCTACATCAGTATCTCTCAGACCTTCCCGAAAAGGTCTCATTGCCCTCGATTCCCCTGCACATGATTTCGGCGAAGTCCGGCAAAATACGCAACTCCGGCATGATTTCGTGCTGACAAACAATGTTAACGTTCCGATTCGTATCGTAGGAATGCAGTCCTCGTGCAGTTGCACCTGGTCTGAAAGCAACAACACAATCGAGGAATCGGACATCGTCCCCGGTCAAAAAGTTGATTATCCTGTCTTCATCAATACTTGCACGTACCAAGACAAGGCAAGCGGAAAAATTATCATCATTTACCGATACCAAAGTGATAACCCGCAGTGGGAGGGTGAGGAAATTCTCGCTCTGGAAGTAACCGCAACGATCCTGCCTGATTATCGCATTGACCCGCTCAATTTATCGTTCGGGGAAATCCGAGCCCTAGAATCACAAACGGCAACCAGATGGTCGAATTAGCGGCTGGCATCAAAAACGACATTAGATACCAGCAGGTGTTGCCCTGAGGAGTAGTTTGTCGACCGCTGTTGAGGGAATTTTTCACGCCCGAAAAATAACGAGTGTCATTCCCGATTCCGTGGAAATGGCGAGAATGTGGTTTTCTTGAACAAAAAGGGATAAGTTATGATTCGCTTGGTACTGTTGGTAATTTTGATCGTAATGCTGAATGCGACCACGTCCATTATAGCCGACGATAATGCAAAGGCAATCGCCCTCTTGAAAGGCGTGGAGCAAGAACGCCTGAAATACGACTGTTTCCACGTTTGTTATGAGGAGTATCGGGCAGAGGAAGGTATAACTGCTGAGCAAATTGTCGATTTTGACAAGGGGAAAATCCGAAAAGAGCATCTTCCGAATGCTTCTTTTCAAGGTATGAAATCCGTTCTTATCGAAGACATCATGTACCACATGACATCGTATGATAAGGGGGATGTCATTATTGTGCCGCATCGATCAACACATGCCCGTGGTGCGGACGTATACGACCCTCGTTCACTTGGACTTACAGAAATGATGAGTCTTTCTAGAGATGTTAGCGATAACCTTCTCTACAAGAACAGAAGTAATTTTTCAGTTTCTCGTGAAGAATTGGACGGACGTTCGGTTTATGTCGTGGAATGTCATGATGGCGAAGACAATGGCTTTGCTCACTGGAAATTGTACATTGAGGAACCGGGATTCCTTTTGATAAAACACACTATGGAAGACCAAAACCGAAACAGCATGGGTATTTTTCTTATAAGTGAAAGCCTAAAACAATCCGAAAAGAAACGCAACTCGGTGTTCGACGTTGCGCAGACTCTGAAGTGTAAACAGGCATTTACGACAGAACAAAAATCATGTTGTACCATTTTTGAAGGAACCGACCCGCTACGATACCACATTCTCGCGCTTTCCTCAATACTTCACCGGAAATGAAACCGGTTGTGGTCCTGCCGTCGGGACAGAGGGATTGGATGAAAGAATGACCGGATTGTACGACGGATGGGAAGGCTGTGGCGGACTGTTGACTAACACGTCCAAAAATTGACTCGATGGTCCATTCAACACGATCACATCACTCGGAGTCTCTGGTGTTCTACGTGAGCGCATGATCACAATTACTTCATCGCCGTCTTGTTTGCGTCGGTTGACCTCTTCCAATGTCGCCTGCTCTTCCCGACTCAACCCGCCGCTCGTATTTACGGCAACCATCGGAGACGGAGTTGCCATTGCCCTCTGAGGTGCGTTCTGGACAGTTTCAATCGTTTCAATCGGAGAAAGCGGTGCAAGAGGTGTCAGTGCCGCCAACTCTGTGAGAGGTTGTGTTTGACGTTGCGATTCGCCGAGCGACTGGTTTTGGTAAACGAATCCAAGCCCTCTTTCATCCAAAATATGCCGAATCATCTGCGGCGGAACAAAGTGGCCATCATTGACAATGGGATCGGCAGCGTTGCAAACACCGATCAAATATCCTTCTGCGCTGAAAAGTCCGCCTCCACTACAGCCGCCGACCGGCGCGCCGGAAACTTGCACGTACCAGAATAGTTTGCGATGCTCTCTCGGCGTACTCAGTTTGTCAACGGACATAACCTGATGCGTTCGCATTGTCGGATTTCCGCCATGATCGCAACCGATGCTCCACGCCTGCTGACTCGGTTGGATGCGATAGTCGTCCGGTGCAATCGGGACGGCACGTACTGGACCGGGCGGTGCAACGATGACAAGTGCCAAGTCAATTTCTAAATCGTAATGCAGACATCTGCCGTACACTCGGACAGTAGAGTTTTCGCCGTAGAGATGTACTTCCACGTTGCCTTGTCCTTGCGATTCACGAAAGATGTGCCCACAGGTCAAAATGAGGGCTTCTTGTCCTTCGGGTCCCTGTCGAGTGTCAATGATAGTGCCGGTACCCCACGAATGTCCGCCGGGGGCATCGACCCGAAGTTTCACAGACGAAGTCACCAGCGACGCGGGAGTAGCAGAGAGAGACAACAATGGTGCCGCCGAAAAACCGGCGACAATAAACGTCAAAAAAAAGGGCGTGAGAACTGGTTTCAGTCTCGGCATGTAAAGAAAGCCTCCGTGCATGTGGAAATTCATCCTTGAATTTCTGTTCCGGGCGGAGTCTAATAAAAAAAGGATTTCGCCGCAAGGGCAATTCTGCCCGTTGTTTCATTGTTCAAACGGGAACGTTGCATCCAATGGCGACGCCGACAACTCGACCAGGAATGGTGCCAGACGCTCCACAGCCAAGTCCATGGCTTCCTGCCCTTTGGCGGCAGTCGCTTTATGGGGATTGCCTGAGCCGGTGTTGCTTGTTAACAAGTGCCACGGTCTGGAAATACTGACCCAACCGCGATTGACGGCTGCAAATCGTGTCGGCTGTACGGCACCATTATCGGCATGAAATTGTCCGGCTTCGTTTTGGGCAACCAGTTCCGGTGCCAACGCAAGCATGACTGAAGTCTCCATCTCTCCACCGTGATCGTCCGGTTCCTCGAAGATTTCCTTGTATTTGTCGTTGAAGCAACGCCACCAATCGCACACAAAGATTTTCGCGTCAATTTTTCCGTATGATTCCCGGAGAAAGCCTTTGAATTCGTTTCCGCCATGTCCATTTAAGAGGACGATTTTGCGGATGTTGCAGTGAACCAGCGATTCGATTATGTCGACAAGTAGTCGGTTCATTGTCGAAGGATTGACGTTGATCGCCAACGGAAATTCCCGCTGGTTCGTTTGCGTACCAAAGGGAATTGTTGGAAGCAACACGACTTTGGCACCGCGTTCCCATGCCGCGTGACAAATCCGTTCGGCAATGCGAGACACACAAAATGTGTCGGTCGAGTAGGGAAGATGCAGGTTATGCGGTTCAGTTGCCCCAATCGGAAGTACAGCAACCTCGAATTGTTGCTCCTTAATGATGCCGTAATTCGTCTCGGAAAGGAGCCAAGGTATTCTATCATTCTTCATACTACACACTATACATCAACTTCTGTGAACTTCAAGACGTAGTACGTGACAAGTCAAGGTTTTTGCCGGAAACCTTGTTTTGTTCGAGGAAATAAGGTAGAAATGGAGTTAACGTTTGACATACATTAACCCATCCATGCAAATCTCCCTTGCGGAACCTCGAGGTTTTTGTACAGGTGTGAGACGGGCTGTTCAGTCCCTTGAAGATGCACTTGCGCAGTTTGCAACACCGATTTACGTTTATCACGAAATCGTCCACAACACTTGGATCGTGGAAGATTTTCGTCGCAAGGGGGTGATCTTTGTCAATAGTATGGGCGAAGTTCCCGAAGGTTCCCGATTGATGTTCTCCGCGCACGGTGTTTCGCCGAAAATCCGCGAGATCGCCAACGAGCGGGCACTCCAAACGATTGACGCAACGTGTCCGTTGGTAAAAAAAGTCCATGACTGTGCTTTTGATTACGCTTTGAAAGGATACAAAATCATTCTCATCGGACACCGAAATCATGACGAGATCATCGGTGTCGTTGGCGAAGTTCCCGATTCCATTTGGGTCGTTGAAAATGAATCGGAACTTGATGCACTGCACTTTGGCAAAGAAGAAAAACTTGCATATCTGACACAGACAACACTTTCCGTTTCGGAGACCTTTCACCTGATCGAACGATTGAAAGAGCGTTTTCCACAGATTGTTGGACCGCCGCTCTCAAACATATGCGGTGCTACCCAGCGGCGGCAGGATGCCGTTCGTGGACATTGCCCACAAGCCGACGCAGTGATCGTGGTGGGCAGTCGGTCAAGTTCTAACAGTAGACGATTGGCGGAGCAAGCGGGAACTATCGGTGTACGCTCATTTCTTGTTGATGGTGCAGCGGACATTCCTCTAGGTGAGTTCACCGGCAACGAGACGGTCGTCATTACCGCCGGAGCCAGCGCACCGGAGCACCTTGTCCAAGAATGCGTTGAACTGTTAAAAAAACAGTTCGGTGCCGTATTGAAACTCTCTCGGCGCGATGAAATGAAGAATCTACCGAAGAAGAAGGAATGAGAAGATAGAACAAAACGCCGTCTCCGGTCTGCGAACCGCTTTCAGGTTTGGGACTCTGCTTGTGCTCGGAAAAGTTCTAAGCCAGTCATTGCTGCCTCGCACAAAACCCGTTGTTGCGTTTCCGTTTGAGTTGGCGTTTGTATCCAACGCTCCTTCGGTTCCTTGTCTTCTGCATCGGTAATCTCGTCCTTCACCTTTTCCGCCAGCACGAGTTGCGCCACGGTCTCTTCGTGTTCCCAATTCTTCGGGATGTATCTCTCTAAATGGATCAATTCCTGCGGATTGTCCTGAAAGTGTTTGACCGACCGCAAAAAGTCCCCTACAATTGTTTGCTGTTCGTAAGTTGCTTTTGGCAGTTGCTCCGGGACAAGCACCGTCAGAGATGCCGACCACGTCATGGGTTCCGCTTGCCCATACATTGCTCGAAGTTCGCTCAACAAGTCGTTGGTCAACCCACCGCGTCGCAAGTGCTGTGCCAGTGGTCCCGGCGGAATGTCCACCAGCCAGTTGATGAGCAAATCGTCTGCTTTTTGCGATTCTCGATAATTCCGAAGTCGTTGCCGAAGTTCGTCTGCTAATTTTCCAGCATCGTCAGTTGCGTCCAACACGACTCGATCATTGATCCATCGGATCGGGGACGTGGGAAAATGCGTCAG
>Ga0082212_10011806_pt1 | contig 11045 bp, 11 predicted proteins | sample TergutNt197P3_FD_71548 | JGI IMG/M metagenome (GOLD analysis project Ga0082212, IMG submission 71548) | Neocapritermes taracua P3 segment gut microbial communities from Petit-Saut dam, French Guiana - Nt197 P3 | ecosystem: Host-associated > Arthropoda: Insects > Digestive system > Gut ... | reverse complement strand
CTGAACACCTCCCTAAACATTTCATCCACCGATTTAGAGTGCTCGGCGCGTAGATCATCCACCGTGCTTTGCAGCGTGATTTTCCCCTTATTGAGGAATATCACCTCGTCCAGCACCCGCTCGATATCACTGATAATATGGGTGGATATAAGCACGGTAGCGTTTTCGCTATAATTGCCTATGATGGTATTGATTATGTACTCCCGCGCCGCCGGGTCCACGCCGCCGATCGGCTCATCCAGCAGATATAGCTGAGCTTCGCGGCTCATCACCAGTATTAGCTGCACTTTTTCCTGGTTGCCCTTGGAGAGTGTTTTCAGGCGGGCGTGTTTGTCGATGCCCAGCGCCTGCAACATCTCAAAAGCCCGTTCGTCTCGGAAATCCACATAAAATTCGTCGAAGAATTTTACTAGTTCATGCACACGCATCCAGTCATTAAGGTAGGGTTTATCCGGTAAATAGGCGGTGACGCTTTTGCTGTGCACGCCTGGAGAACAGCCGTCTATTAGTATCTGTCCGCCGCTGGGCTGCAATAAGCCGCAAGCCAGTTTTAATAAGGTGGTTTTGCCGCTGCCATTGGGCCCCAGTAAACCGATGATGCGGCCGCGAGGCAAGGAAAAATCAAGGCCGTCCAGTGCCAACAGGTTGCCATACCGCTTGCTCAAGGTAACTGCTTGCAGCACCGGGGCGGCGGATGGCTCACAGCCCGCTTTTTCAAGGTTATGCTCGTTCATATTATGTACGCTCCTTTCCCGCCGCTGCCATGGTCAATGCCTGCTGCCAGCTTATACCCAGGCTTTCCATTTCGGCGAAGAATTGCTCTATTCGCTTTAGCGCCAGTTGTTGCTTGGTTGATCGTATCATCTCCGTATCCTCCGTTACAAAACGTCCGCTGGTACGCTCGGCGTATACCAGACCCATATTTTCTAACGCGGCCAAAGCCCGTTGCATGGTATTAGGGTTCACCTTCGCCTCGCCGGCTAAATCCCTCACCGAGGGCAAGCGGCTGCCCGGCACATAATTGCCGGTGATGATGAAGATACTTAAATGCTCCACTAACTGGCTGTATATAGGCTTATCCGCTGTAAACTGCCAGGACATTTGCCCGCCTCCCTGTTCTATTGTATTAATTGCCTAATACAATAATACAGAGAGTGTGAAGGTTTGTCAAGCAAAAATTTTGTATGTCTCAAAAATATCAAAAAACGAGTTGTCGCAAAATAAGCGGGCGGCATAAATGCCGCCCCTATATATGATGGATTATCACAATGGCACCACAATATATGGAAATTGCCAACCGGGCAATCCTTTTTGCGTCATCCCCGCTTGCTTACTTTGCTTTTGCCAGGTATTCCAAGGATATTATTCTGTTGTCGTGGTTCTCTACCGTATGTTCCAAAACGGAAATTCGCTTATCCTGTTCTTTATTTTTATCAATCCCAATTACAATTCCGTCTAAAGCGGCAGCTATTCGCGGGTATAGATTAAGTTCAACATTTAGTTGAGATTTGCGAATAATTGTCTGGTCTTCTTCTACGCGGTCAAGCCGGGCATCTATGCTGTCAAGCCGGGCATCTACGCGGTCAAGCCGGGCATCTATGCTGTCAAGCCGGGCATCTACGCGGTCAAGCCGGGCATCTACGCGGTCAAGCCGGGCATCTATGCTGTCAAGCCGGGTATTTATGGGTGTCAATAACGTTTGTATTGCTTGTAAATCCTCTTTACTCAATGCCATATTTACATCCTCCTTGTCTGATAAGAATATTATATCATAGCCCCAGCGAGAATGGCAAGGAGTATTATGCAAAAAGATCGTGTCAAGTTGTTGTAGGGTTTTTTGAAAAATTTATTGAGACCCTATATGAGCTATAGAAGCATGTCTAAGCATATATCTGAACCGCCCGTTTGAGCGGAGTACTTTTGCCAATGGATAGTGCGGGTATGCGGCCAATCGCTGCTGGATCCGGCAGCCCTAAATTATGCCTGCCCGTAAAGCTTTTTCTTACAGCAGTAACAGCGCGGGCCTGCAAGGCCGATATTTTTTGCTCTCTCCTCAACGGCTCCAACTCGCTGCGAGCCGCCAACATGGGGGCCAAATTTATTAGCGTTTCCTTGCTCCACTTCATAGGCCGACTACTTAACCGCGCACTCAGCACATGGCTAACATGCGGTTCTGTACAACCGCCATTGTTGGCTTCGACATCATCTATGCAGATACGGATACCATCAATATGCCTCGTCAAATAAGAAGCTGCCCCAGCTATCTTCTCCGACCGTTGCGGGTTTTCGGCCAAAAGACCCCTGCTCAGCAATATCAAGCTCTCTTTATCGCCACTGTCCAAAGCCTGCCGTATCACTTTCTCACAACCACCGCGTATATCTCGGCCCAAGCCTGCCGTCATTTCTTTTATGCTCTTATTCTTGTGGTATTTGTCCAGCACAAATCTGCTATTAGGTAACCACTCCAATCCTTTTTCTATCCATGATGCCCCATCTCCGTGTAGGTAGATTTTTGTATCCTCCATATCATAACGACGCTCTATCTCACTTAATACTTGCTCCCATAATTCATCGTTGCATTTTCCGTACTCGCTGACATGAAAGACATTCTTGCATTTCCCACGTTTGCCGTTTCGCTCTATCCCTTCATATACGCTGATCAACGGCACTATGCTCTTCTTGCCGCCTACCATTGTCACATGGTCTTCGTCGGCGTCTACATGCAGCACCGACACCTTTCGCTTCTCCTCTATAACCTCTTCAACAGGCTTACTCTCCCGTATCGTTTTCATCACCGTCTGGCGGCTCACTTTGCCTCCTGTTACCTGGCGGCTACTCTTGGCATAGGAGCTGTCCTCTGCCGCTTTTGCTAAATCCAAACCTAAGGCTGTGCTTATCCGTTGACACTTCTCTATAGCCATTATTTCGTCAACCTGGTAACTGTAGCCGCTTGTTTTATTATCTCTGTAATATGTTCGTCGATACTTTATTTCGCCAAACCTGCTTAACACGGTGCGCTCGTCTCCGCGACGCACTACTGTCAGACCGGCGGCTTTCCGGCTCGCTTTATCCTCATATATTGCTGCATCTACCTGTTCATAATAGGCCGTTAGCAGTTGGCATATGGTTTCGTTCACGCATAAAGATATTTCTTTTTCTGCTGTTAGGAGGTCTACAGCTATGTTGCCACTAAAAAACTCACAAATATTACTATGGAATTCGTTGCAAATCTGGTGTATAATTGTTTTCACAAGAGACACTCTCCTTCGGTTTATGGTTGTTTAGCGCTTCTATTAAACCATATTTGAGTCGTCTCTTGTACTATTTTCTTCAAATTTTCCTCAATTTCCCCTACAATTATTTTACACTAAGACACTTAAAACAAGACAAATACATCAATTTTTTATGAAAAAATTTAACAAACTGAGTCCGTAATGGGTATCACGAATATACCTCCAATAATAGTGATATTCCTTGACCACCTCCACCACAAGAAGCAAGTAGCTGCATGCCGGGCTTTGGTACGGTTAACATATCCACCAGCGCACGGACACAGTTGGCGCCAATCAAATTACCGTAAACAAAAGTGCTGCCACGCGGGTTAAGACTGTTAGCTTTAAGCGCCAACAAGCGTGCGAAAATCAATGCATGCAATGGGGATATATCAATATATTCAAGATGCTGTATCGCCGAAAGCAATAATTTCTGTCGGGCCAAAATGAGCTTAACAGCAGATACGGATGGTAAATGGGGGTCTTTGGGCGATACGGCCACCCGAGCAAAACCCTTGATTTCGGCCAGCGGTTTTAGCCCCAGTTTTTTAGCCTTGTTTTTGCCGCATAGCATAAGACAAGACGCGCCGTCGGCCAATGCGTAGTCATTGCCGGAGGCGGCATAATCGTCTTCGTAAATGCTGATTTTCTCCCGCTTACGTTGTATCATGACTGGCGTTAGTGTGTTATATGCCGCGTTTTCTCTCCAAGACTGTGCCCGCTGCCGGGAAACCTGCATATAATCCTTCAATTCGTCTTCGCTAAAGGAACCGGAAAATATTTCGGTCATTTTCTCCGATAACAAACCCTCGCCTATCATATCGGTAAGTATGCTATCTTCAATGACCTGATTACCGGCCAAAATACCAAAGCGGGGCTGCCTTAACAGATATGGCATCTGCGAAAGCGCTGCCACGCCGCCGGCAATCATCATGTCTGCATGGCCATCAGATATTGTTTGCGCGGCATATAGGATACTTTGTAAATCTGCGGCTTCCTGCATGGCAAAGGTGGTGGCATAGGCCTGTGGCAACTGCGCGGCCAAAGCAATCTGTCGCGCAACATTCGGCCCACTGCCGGTAGTAGCGCTCATGCCAAAAATAAGTCCGTCTATATGATCGGGAAGAATGGGTGCATGTTGTATCGCCGCATTGACCGCCGGCAGAGCTAGATCCACAGCTCGTATGCCGGCAAAATCACCGCCAAAGGTACGCACCGGCGTTCTTTTAGCGGCAATGATGACAACACCCTTGATTTCTGTGACCATCAGGAACACCCCCCATTGCTGTCGGCTAATTCCAGGATACAGGCTGTGCCCATCCCACCGGCTACGCAGATCGAGGCCAGACCATATTGCAAATGCTTCCGCTGCATTTCATATAGTAGCTCGACAATGATCCGTGCGCCGGAACAGCCCAGCGGATGGCCGATCGAAACAGCGCCGCCGTTAACATTAACAATATCCGGAGAAATACCCAAATCGCGCATGAATAATAAGGGTACGCTGGAAAATGCCTCGTTAACTTCAAAAAGGTCTATCTGCTCAATATTCATGCCGGCTTTTTTCAGCACCAGGCGCGCGGCGTCGGATGGCGCGAGGGGGAATTCCGCCGGATGGCGCGAAGCAATACTCATGGCGCGAATATATGCCTTGGGTGTAAGACTATATTCTGCAGCTTTTTTTGCGGTCATTAGAAGTACACCGGCTGCGCCATCATTGCGGCCGGAGGAATTTCCGGCTGTGGCCGTGCCATCCGGGCGGAAAACATTATTCAATTTGCCAAGCAATTCCATTGATGTCTCACGGGGATATTCATCGGTGGTAAAAAGATGGTTTTTCCCCTGTATATCGGTATAGGGAACCGGGACGATATATTCATTGAAGCGGCCGCCGGCAATTGCTGCCAAGGCTCTTTTTTGGCTTTGTAGCGCGTAGGCATCCTGTTCCTCGCGGGTGATACCAAAACGTTTGGCCATATCATCCGAACATTCCCCCATTGATAAACGCCCATATATTTCCTCCGGCTGGGAACGCGGCTGGCTTTCGGTATTGGAATCCAACAGTACACCATGGCCAAACTTCCACCCATAGCGCGCATCGCGTAAATAGAAAGGCGCCATGCTCATATTCTCCGTTCCGCCGGCCAAAACTATTTCGCCGTCTTCTGCCTGGATCAATTGTTTGCCGTTCATAATTGCCTGCATACCGCTGCCACAGGCGCGCATGACCGAGTATGCGGGCACATGTTCGGCCACGCCGTAACGCAATGCGGCTACCCTGGCTACATTGGCGGCGTCGGTACTTTGCTTCGCCTGACCAAAGATCACTTCGTCGAGATCTCCGCAGGGTATACCGGTTCTATTGAGCAATCCTTTGATTACTACGCCGGCCAGATCCTCCGGCGCTACCTGACACAATGCGCCGCCCATTTTGCCTACAGGCGTGCGTACCGCATCAATAATAGCGACTTTACGCATGGAAAATCCTCCTTTATGCGGATAAAATGACCGATTGCGAAACCCATTATTTTGCGGGCGGCAAACTGCCGCCCGCGCACCCAATAGGCCAGTTAGCCGATTGCCGTCAAGCCGCCGTCTACATAAATGATTTGTCCGGTAACAAAGTCGGAAGCGGCGGAAGCAAGATAGATGACGGCGCCGGTGATGTCTGCTACTTCACCCAAACGTCCCATGGGGATATTCTTTGTGTATCCTTCCACCCGGCCGGGTTCTTTCATATGGGTGGATGTCAATTTTGTAAAGGTAAGCGCCGGGCCAATAGCATTTACGTTGACGTGATAAGGCGCCCACTCGGTGGCCATACAACGCGTCATCATATCAAGGGCGCCTTTGGTGGAGCAATAAGCCGTGTTACCACCGGCATTGGCGCGGATACCACGTACCGAAGACATATGAATGACTTTGCCACTTTGCTGCGCGCAGAATACGCGGCCAAAAATCTGGCTGGTGATAAAGAAACCGCGAACATTGATATCGTAATGAGCGTCCCACTCTGTTAGGGTTTCCTCCAAAGCTTTGGTCTTTTTTGTATATCCGGCGCTGTTAACAAGGATATCAACGCCACCCATCGTACTGATCGCATCATCACAAAGCTTTTGTACGCTTTCCGGATCGCATATATTGACTTGATGGATATGAGGTTTTTGGTCGACTGCCTTGTAGATATCCTCAACAGTTTCTTCGAGGGTAGAGATCGTACGGCCACCGATCATGACTTGTGCGCCATGTTCCATCAACCCTTGTGCAGCGGCTGAGCCAAGCCCGCCTCCACCGCCGATCACGACGGCTTTTTTACCAGTTAAATCAAATAGATTCACCATATTTATACCTCCCTAAGGTCTGCTTCGCAGTCCAGTTTTTTAACTCCAATGATTCGTAAGCTTGAGCAAATCTCTGGCTTCCTCCGGTGTGGCCGGCTCCAAGCCCAACTCGCGCGCGATGCGTACGGTGCGTGCCACCAGTTCCGCGCTGCTTTTGGCCGGTACTCCCTTGCTATACATGGTGTTGTCTTCCAGTCCTACACGAACGAAACCGCTGCCCATGGCCATGGCCATGGTGGTGATCGGCAATTCGCCGGCGCCTACCGCGGCCACATTATACAGGCAGTTATCGGGCAGGCACATCTTCATCACGGCCAGGTCTTGCGGCGTAGCTTCCAAGCCGCCCTGATATTTCATACCCAGTACGATATCAATATAATATGGCGGCTCCAGCAGTTCTTTTTTTATCAGATTGCGTACATCGCGATACATGGCGGTATTGAAGCATTCCATCTCCGGCTTAATTTTGCGCTCCCTCATCTTCGCGGCCCAGTCCTCCAGGTCGTTTGGCAGATTCGCCATGGCCGTACCAGCATAAGGGCCGCTTACGCGCATCAAAGAACCCATGTTCAGGGAAGCCATTTCCGGCTGTGCTTCAATACATTCGATACGGCCGGCTAAAGTCAGATTAGGACCGCCGCCGGTGGAATCTTGAAGGATGATATTGCAGTGTTTGCGTATTTCTTCATGGATTTTCATGAAGACATCTTTGCTGCCGGTGGGAACGCCATTTTCATCACGGGCATGTATATGTGCGATGGCAGCGCCTTCTTGATAACAATCCGCCGCGGCAACGCCGATTTCTTCCGGTGTCAGCGGCACATACGGGCAGAGATCCTTTGTAAGAAAAGCCCCTGTCAAACAGGCTGTTATAACCACTTTTCCTTTAATTGGTTGCACCATATTTGTCACCTCTTATTCTTCTTCGATACCTACAACGCGAACCATAGATCCGTCGCCGAACTCCCAGCGTAGCGGGAAGGCGGCAATTGTCAGACGCTTGCCGGTAGCGGCATCCATATCGCCGCCGGCGTTTTCTACGCCGATGATGCCGTTGTCGAGCAGCAAATGATGGCAAGGCTCATATTCGCCCCAATAAACATCCGGATCTTCTCCTGTTTCTTTTATGAATTCTTTATACAGCCAGGGCATTGATTCTTTAAGCGGTGGGTGGGCCAACGGATGATCCAGCGCGCCCTGGTCAATAATCACGCCTTTAACACCTTTGTCCAGGAACCATTCGGCGGCGGCGCGGTACATGCCGCCATAATAGTTCATGTAAGCGTAGTTATCCTTGCGGAACAACTTATGCCAGCCGGTATTGATAACAACGATATCGCCCCGTTCGATTTTGGGCGTGGCAGCCTCCAGCATTTCCGGGGTGATTTCTTCCCACTTTTTAGTTGGGATGGAAACCACTACGCCGGTACCAATACAGTTTTCCAAGGGGATTTCATCAATATATTTGCCGTCGCATGATACATGGAAGGCTGCGTCCATATGCGTGGAAGTATGCATTTTGCAATGCAAAACGGCTGTTGATTTCCCCCCGCGTTCATGGAAGGCAACACGATAGGGAGCAAAATCCAGCATTTGGCCGGGCCAAGGCCAAAGCGGAATATTCGGGCCCAACGGTTGCGATAGGTCATAGATCTTTTTGATTTTCATACATAACGCCTCCTTAAAATATATTATTTTTAAGTATCTATTTGTGTAATGCCAACGCTTATCATACAATGCTGTCTTTGATGAATTCCTTAGCCATCGCGAAGGCTTTCAGTAATTGCCGATCCCGCTTGCTTAGCGCTTCTGTCATTTCTAATTGGCTGTAATCATAAAAACCTTTACCGGTTTTGGCGCCATAATGTCCGGCATCCACGAGATCGTAGAGGCATGTAGGATGTTTATCGAAAGTGGGCTCAAGATAATTAGGGTTTTCAAGGTTTAAAGCAGTTAAATCAAGGCCGCCGAAATCACATCGCTGTGCTATGCCAAGCACCATGCCGCGCGGCATCAGGCTAGCTTTAACGGCTTTATCAAGCTGTTCCGGCGTGATTACAGCATTATCAATAAGGAAATATAGTTCCCAATTCATGATACGCTGGATCCGGTTAATGATAAAACCCGGAATATATTTTTCAATGCGGATTGCTACTTTGCCGGCATGATCCAATAGCTCCAGCACCGCTCTCATGGTTTCGTCGTCCGTTTTTTCTCCGCGCACCACTTCCACGAGCGGAACCAGATGCGGTGGCGCGAACCAGTGGGCAATTACCGTATAGGGCAAGCGCGCTGCGGGCATGATTTCAAAAATATTTAAGTAAGAGGTGTTACTGGCGATGATCGTATCCGGCGGGCACAACTCATTTAATTGCTGATAAACACTTTCTTTGACAACGAGTTTTTCGGTAATTGCCTCAAAAATGATATCCGCGCTTGAAACAGCTGTTTTAAGGTCGCTGGTGTAGGAAATGTTCTGCTGAACCATGATGGCGGTGTTTGCGTCCAAATAGCCTTCTTTGTGTAACGTTTCCACAGCTTTTTGAACGACATTTTGTGCTAAGTCTAGTGCCGTATCTGATATATCCTGCATGACCACTAAATAACCGCTCTCGGCGAATGTAATAGCAATGCCCGGGCCCATGGTACCTGCGCCCAGTACAGCTATGCGTTTTATATCAGTGAATGTTTTCATGGCCGTCTCCCTTTAGGAAAATTATATATCAGTTATGATTACCAGCATGCGTGCTGCCACATTGCCGGTAACTTTAATTTCACGTTTTTCGTTGGGCGGGATATAGAGAATATCTTCCGGCTGGTTCAGTGTGTATACGGTACCGTCTTCGGCGTAAACATCCATGGAACCGCGCAGCAAGAAGTAAACGCGCTCTTTGGTAGAGGCGGTCATCAGCGCGCCCCCGCCAGGGAGAAATTCAGAAATGCTGACATTGGTTTTAAGCGTGGTATTACCGACGCCACATTTGGCATAACTCCAGCAGCCCACGTGATTGGCCGCCTCATGTACCGAACCTTCGTTGAACTTGATAACTTTCATTGATAGTCCCCCTTTCTATGCTTTTACAGAAACTTTCATGTGAATAAACAGGCAGTGCAAAAAACCAAACATCAGGTTACTGATCCATAATTAAGTTTATTTCCTGTGCCAGCTTGTCCATATCTTGATCTTGCGGCAGGTTCTTCGAGAAAACCAGTATCAGATTATCGATCACATGCAGCAACAAGGCTAGCGCGAACACGCCTACGGCAGCAGAGAGAAAATAATAAAACGGATACAGCGGTATATGCAGCGTGGCGGAAGTATTATTAACGGTAAACATGCGCTGGGCCTGCATGAAAATAGCATAGACACTGATGCCCATTAGCGCCGTACCGGCTAAAAGGCCAATGCTTTTTACCGCATAACGCAGTTTTTGGGGAAAGGTTTCGGTCAGTATGGTGATAGCTACATGTTCACCTTCTTTTTCGCAATAGGCCAGCGCAAAACTTGTAATAAACAACATCAGGAACTCTACTATCTCATAGGAGCCTAGTATTGAGCTATTGAAGATCGGCAAGCGCAAGATTGTATCAAGCAACATAATGAGTACCACAATCGCGACGGCGATCATGCTAAACCAGCGAAAAATATCGCATATGGTATTGATGATTTTACGGACAATTTTCATGCTCCGCACCCTTTCACGATAGATTGAAAGTTTCAATACAGTAGTTGTGGCAACCAAAGCGCCAGTTGCGGGAATATTATCAACAGGATGATGGCGGCGAGTATCGAGAACCAAAAGGGCATGACCCCCCGAAAGATAGTCTGCATCGACACATCCTTGGCTACACCTGCCATAATATAGACATTAAGTCCTACGGGAGGGGTTATCAAGCCTAATTCGCTGACCAGCACGATAATAACACCAAAAAGTACGGGGTCAAAACCGAGGGATAAGACCACGGGCAGGAAAATCGGTACGGTCAGCATGACCATAGCCAATGCGTCCATGAGGCAGCCAAGTATGATATATATGACGACGATCATGGCCATGATCAGGTAGCGGGATATCGTGAGTTGCGCTACAAACGCGGCAAAGCTGGAAGGGATGGTGGTGACCGCCAAAAATGCGCCGAAAATAGTGGCGCCGACCATCACCAAGAAAACCATGCCCACAGTTTTCGTGGTATCAAGTAGGGCGGATTTTAAGGTTTTTAGGTCGAACTTGCCGCGGACTATCATGTAAATAAGGGCGATGGCACATCCCATAGCAGCCGCTTCATAAGCGGTAAATAGTCCGGAGAAAATACCGCCGATAACAACAACAAACAATACCACCATACCAATCAAATCTTTCAGGGAAGCCAGTTTTTCTTTTAAGGTAAATTTATCACCCTTTGGCCCCGCAGATGGATCCCGCCATACGACAAG
>Ga0082212_10011805_pt1 | contig 11047 bp, 7 predicted proteins | sample TergutNt197P3_FD_71548 | JGI IMG/M metagenome (GOLD analysis project Ga0082212, IMG submission 71548) | Neocapritermes taracua P3 segment gut microbial communities from Petit-Saut dam, French Guiana - Nt197 P3 | ecosystem: Host-associated > Arthropoda: Insects > Digestive system > Gut ... | reverse complement strand
TCGTACCAAGTTGCACCCAAACGGGAGCAACCTAGTACATTAAGGTAATTGCAAAACCTGGTTGTACGTCTGCGCCGCCATTTCGCTGTCCGCTCCAAAGTCGCGGTCTGCTTTATTTTGGCGCAGCCTACCAACTCCGTTGTTTCAAAACCCCTCGGGGTTTTGAAAATGGTTCCAGATTAGTATCGGATATATTTTTTGTTTTCGCGGATAAATAGCAATAATGTAATAATAATAAAATTGTCATTATTGACTTGTAAACATTGATTATAGGGATAATAACAATTCAATCACAAATTATTAATAAATTGTTGCAATTTCAGTTTTTCAATTAGTGACAAATTTGTCATAGTTATCTGCGTCTGATCGGGGTGGATTCGTTAGAGCGAATGGCGAGCGCGAATGTGGAGTATGAAATATTCCAAATTCCGCAATTTTTTGTAGTATTCAGTATTTAGATTTTGTTTAACCAGACTTTGACAACTGGGGGTAGCAGAGTACGTAAGTTGTTGATTCAACAAAACTTATTCAACGAAAATTTCTTAAAATTCACTCTTTACAACACGAGTTGTCAAAGAAGGGTTAAAGTCAGGGTAGTCGGTGCATTGCAAAAAAGCAGGGATGCTCTGTGCAGGAGCCATGCAGTTCGGTGACTGGTGGGGGGCATACCGTTTGTTTGAAAGAGAACGTTATAGACAGACATTGGGCTCGTTAGAGCCAGAACTCAGGGCATCGGTGGAAATTACCTGAATGTATACTATAATTACATGCGGAATTTGGGTTGAATATCTCGTCCAACACTTCTTTCGTAAACGCCGTTCCAACCTCCTTCTAAAAGTCCAGGCGTTTACACAAAAATTGTTACATGGTCCAACATCATCGAAATATTCGGCCTCAAACTTGAACCATAGTTATATAATTTGGGAATTTGGGATACCAAACTGAAGCCGTTTGGTCTGTATATAAAGCTCATCAGGTTATCCACTGGTTGTAGTTTTGGTTTATAATCGTGTTGTATGGAAAATGCTGACCAGGACATACTAGAGAGCGTTGCTCCCGCAAGAATTTTTGAGCCACCGAGTGGTTTTGAGAGCAGGTTTCGCGACATGGCTCTCGATCTTCCGCTGTTTGAAGGTCCACTGGATTTGCTGCTATACCTGATTCGTGACCATAAACTGAATATCCTTGACCTGCCCATGGCTTCTATTACAAAACAATACATGAATTATTTACGGTTAATGGAAGAACTCAGCCTGGAAATTGCTGCTGAATTCATAGCAATGGCTGCCCAGTTGGCCCAAATCAAGAGTAGGATGTTGTTACCTCTGCCATCAAAAGAAGGTGAACCGGAAGACCCCAGGGAAGACTTGGTTAATAAATTGTTGCAATATCAAGCAATACAAGAAGCAACCAAAGAACTTTCGGAGCGTGAATGCTGCTGGCATGATATTGTTTTTGCCAGTGGCCTCGACATCCAGGAATATGCGAGGGTGGAAGAAGAACCTATCAGAGCCACTGTAATGGATTTGTTGAGTGCGTATAGAGAAATACTGAAAAGCTGGATGCCGCCTCCGCCTGTGGAAGTCATGGCCCCGCCAAAGACGATTGATCAACGTATTACTGAAGTGTTGGAGTTGCTCCAAGGCTCTGACTGGTACCCGTTTGCTGAACTCTTTTCAAAATCGAAGTGCCGTGAAGATCTAGTCCTTACCTTTCTGGCACTGTTGGAAATCGTCAAAAGTGGCCGAGCCAGATTGCTGCAAACGGAGGCTTTTGGAGAGATCCGCATCCAGGCGGCATAACAAGCTGGTTTGGATTATCATCTATTTCACGTCGAAGTAATTCAGGTGAAATTGTATAACAATTCAGCAACAAAAAGATAAACTGCTGTATATTCCTATTCGTCCCTCTCTGGTACCAGTAACACTCTCTGAATCCGCTCAAGATTTCCCTGCAACCTTACCAACTGCCAGGCAATAACCATGGCGTAACCGAGCCAGACCCATAACAGGCGGGGGTCGCTCGGGGTTCTTTTTAGTGGCTCTATGCCTATGTCCAGGCGTAAGCCGTACATGAACCACTGCACTACTCCAAAGCCAATTACAAGGTGCCCCCAACGAATCCAGTATGGCCTCAAACCTTCTTTGATTTTCCACTTCAACAAAAACCAGCGTACAAAGATGTCTCCCTCATGGTCTTCCAGATGAAGGTGTATTAGTCTATCCACTAGAGGAGCGTAGTTTTGCCCCTTCAGTGTCTCCATTTCTCCTGATCCGCCAATATGGCGCAGGTGGGCAGAACGGATTTTGCCGACACATTCGTTCCAAGGCGCATTTTCGCGTATCAAGGAGAGTTGAAGCCGTAATATACCTACCCAAAGGATGGCATGGGCGAGGATTACTCCCCAAACTGCCATCCCCTGCCAGCCGTAATTACCGACCAAATCAAAAAAGCGCGATAAATCCATGAGAGTTCCTCATGCGGTGATAGTTTTCATTATTTTTCCCTTGCTAGTATGAATAGTGTCCTGTCATCTCTGTTTTGAGTTTCAAAGGCGGCTACTTGCTGGAAAATAGATTCACACGCAGCTCTGGTGGAGCCTGTACCCCAAAAGCGCTCTAGCTGGGCCGTTAGGCGATCCATGCCAAATAGATTTCCCTGGTCGTCCATCGCCTCAGTAATTCCATCGCTGTACATGGTTATCCAGTCCCCGGGCTGCAGATTACCTTCAATAACCTGCCAATTTGGAGAGCTAACTGGCAGCATTCCCAGTGCCTTACCAGTTGGCATCAAGGGGATAGCCATATTTGGTTTTTCTCGTGTCAATAAAATCGGCGGCGGGTGGCCAGCCCTGACAACCTTGTATTGACCATTTTCATTCCACTCGATGATAGACAGCGTCAGGAAATCTCTTGCACTCATAAGAACCCGCAAAACCATATCCATTTCGGCAAGAATTTTTTCCAGTGGATATTCAGCATCCAGAGAGGCAAATTTCAACAGTGCCATCGACTGACTCATATATATGGCGGCAGCCAATCCCTTGCCACTTACGTCTCCAACCACAGCAATCCATCTGCCAGGGGCGCGCAGTTTGACCCACAACAAGTCCCCGCCAGTTTCGGTTGCAGGTACTAACCTTGATGCAATCTGAAACCCAGTAATATTGGGAGGCTCTGAGGTAATTAGGGATTCCTGTATTTGTTGTGCGGCATGTAGCTCTTGATCCATCCTTGTTTTGTCAATCAGGCTCCTGTGCATATCTGCTGTTTCCAGCAAGGCTCCTGTGGCAATTGCTATTTCACGCAATAGCTCTCGGTCTTCACGGTTATAGTTGAGTTCGGCATATTTTCCACCCAGCAATAATACTGAATGAGGGTAATCTCCGTTCATGAGCATAACCAAAATCTGCGCGCCAATGGAATCCAGATATCTTCTCAGGGCCATGCTTTGAGCCTGAATCCAATCCGATTCATCGCTTCCCAGCCCAAATACTAATTCTCTATTATCTTTGGCATGCCTAAGCATTGTCTGAGGTAGTTTGATAAACCGTTGCTCTTCCCCACTGAGGGTCTGAGAATCCTCTGTATGGCCTTTAACCGCAGATGGGAGTTCTACTCTGTTGGATTTGACGGGGAGGCATAGAAACAGCTGCGGCTTGAATGCAGTATGTATTGAAATGACTAAGCTATTCAAAAGTGCATCATCTGAGAAACGGTTTTTGGTCTCTCTTAGGTTCCCTAATATCAAGTCGTGAGCGGTTTTAATGTCTTTTTTGAATCTTCGGCGCAACGTAACCAAAAGCCACTGAAAAAGCCCACTCAAGGGAAGCGCGAGGAGGCCCATGATTACACCGAGCCATGCCATTGGAATTTGTGTAGGCATGGCTACCACAAACAGAAAGGCAATGGCTCCTAAATAAGCTATTACCAGAGCGCCAAGGGCAACAAAATAGCTCAGCCATCTCACAATCACACGGCGGATGTCAAAAAGGCCGTGGCGCAGGATGGCATATGCAAAGGTCAACGGAAGCAGAGGGAGTGGGAAAAAAAGATATTTGCTGGAACGCTGGAAAAAAATCCAATCGGCTCCTTTGAGAGTTCCAGCAAACCAGAGGTAGATGACCAAGTCAATTATGATAGCCATGGAAAACAGCAGGGGGGCCAAGAGAGCCTTCCTGCGCCGACCTGGAATTTTGAAGGCTCCTACCCAAAATAGAACAACCCCTGAACCAAGCAGAAGGAGCTGTAGTGACCCACTGGCAAAATTGGACTTATTGACACTAACTGGAAGGGCATCCAGCAATATTCGCAATATCCAGTCGACATTCTTCAATCCTGAAATCGCAAGTCCCACCGTTATCATTATTTCCGGTAGCATGACCAATGCACTGGCCGCATACATCCCAATCAACAGTGGGCGGTACTTCTTTATCTCGAAGCCATAGGGAAATCTGAGAAAAAAATGAAACCACATCGGCGGTAACAGAATTCTAACCAATAGCCAGCACAGGTTGGTGATCAATTCCAAGCCAAGAGGAACGGTATAGTTCCCCCTGGTAGAAGCTCCGGCGACCAAAATGAGTGTCAGGATGCCCAGGTAGAAAAAATGACGAGTGACCTTACGCTGTGGTGATGACAGGACTACGAGCAAACCTATTGTCCAGGCCACAATGCCGGTTAGCAAAAAGACTGCATTAGTGGTATCAAACTCTTTTTTTAGTTCCAGGGGTCTTGATATTCTTTGGCCATCCCTGGAAACTGTGTATAAGACGGTCGTTCCATCGGGTGTTGAGTTAATGAAAGCCGTCATCTTTTCGATGGTCCTGTTGACTTGCCTCCAGTTCTCTTCATAGGTTAACTGGTCTGAAAAATCGGGAATTTTTAAGTCATGGATGGCAATCAGCTCATCTCCATCCATTAGAGATGCCACATCTGCCGCGCCCTTTGGAGTTATTGCCCTGATAATGACTCTGGGTTGCGGTTTAGCTGGATGGTTACTTGAATTAATGTCCTCAACGCTCCATAAACACTGGTCAGTTGAAGGAGCGTATGCCCACTGAGCAAGAGAAAAGCATCCGACTGCAAGTGCAAGTGCGGCTGCGCTTGACCAAAAAAGCCGCCATCGGATAGTAAGAAGTGATGAATTCAAGTTAGCCTTAGTGTGTGGGAGGTTGAGATGGAAGAAAAAACGTGGTGGGTCATCATCGGCGGTGTCAGGCGTATCGGCATTGCTCTGGCCCACGGTTTGGCAGAAAATCACAAACTTGTATTAACAAGTTCAAATATTCCACAAAGGAACGAGGAATTATCCAAGCTGTCAATTCGCACCGATGTCAGACTACTGCATTGGAACGCAAATGATCCGGAACTTGCAACAAAAATTATGACAGACATTGAGGAACTTAGGGGAAAAGGAATTTCGTTGAGCGGGGCCATCCTGGTTGCAGGGACATTCCCAAATGCCCCGCTTGGCTCATGGAATGCAGATGATTTACAGCTAACGTGGCAAGTAAACCTAACCTTTCCGCTACTGGTAGTTCAGGCACTTGCGCCAAATCTCGTTGATGGAAGCTGTATCCAGATCATTTTAGACACATGTATTCATCGCCCCATGCCAGGTCGATTGCCGTATTCCTGTGCAAAAACAGGTCTGGCCTGTTTGGTTCAGGGGATGTCCCGGATTTTAGCTCCCAAAATCCGTATCGTGGGCCATGCCATAGGTACCATTTTGCCAGATGATGAATCCAATCCCGATTTTTTGAGGGATCAGACACTGCTAAAGTGCCTTGGAACACCTGAAGATTTATGCAGGGCAATCAACTATGCTGCTTCAAGCCCCTATTTAACAGGAGAAATTCTCACATTGGACGGGGGCAGAAGATGGCTTTAGACGGGAAAAGACATCAATTTGTATTCTTGCACTTCCGCCCGTAGTGCCTCATTCTTTTTAGATGGGAGGCGAATTGATCAATGTTGGACTGTTGTTTGGCGGGGAGAGCCTGGAGCATGAAGTATCCATAGTTTCTGCCAAGTCCATAGCGAAGCACTTAGACCCTAACCTGTTTAAGATGACACCTATCGGCATTGCCAGAAATGGGGTATGGGTTCTCTTGGGTGATCCATTTGCCCGTTTGACAGAAGGCGAATTTCCTAAAAAGAGTGACTATCCATTTTTGCCCCTCGAAAAAGGGGCGGAGTCGGCTGAGCTGCCCGACATCATTTTCAATATCATTCATGGTGCGGGGGGAGAAGACGGGCAAATACAGGGATACCTGGAGGTTTTGAAAATTCCATGCACCGGGGCTGGCCGCCTGGCAACGGCAATAGCAATGGATAAATGGATGGCAAAGCGTGTCTGGGAGTCGGAGGGGTTGCCTGTAACACCTTTTAAGGCAATTTCTGAGGAAAGCTGGAAAAAAAATCAGCCAGGTTTTATCAATCAGTGTCTGGCCCTGGGTTTGCCTCTGTTTGTCAAACCAGCCAATACAGGTTCCAGCATCGGCATCGAAAAGGTGAAAGAGGCCATGGAACTAAAGAAGGCAATTGAAAATGCCTTTATCTATGACAGACGTGTCCTGATAGAAAAAAGCCTTGATGCCAGAGAAATTGAAGTTGCAGTGCTTGGTGGAGATGACACAGTTGTGAGTGTACCAGGTGAGGTATTGGTAGCAGGTGAGTTCTATGATTTTGCAGATAAATATTTGGATGGAAAGAGTAAGACTTGTGTACCTGCAGAGTTGGACACGGACACAACCCAAAAAATCATGACGATGGCCCGTAAAGCATTTTTGAGCCTGGATGGATATGGGCTTGCCAGGGTCGATTTTTTTGTTGAACGTGAAACAGGTCAAATTTTCATAAATGAAATTAATACTATCCCTGGTTTTACGAGTATCAGCATGTTCCCAAAGCTGCTTGAGTTTGCTGGAATTCCATATCGGGATCAACTGACAAGGATTATTGAGCTTGCCATCGCCAGGCACAAACAGATGGCCTCTAAGCAGATTGCTTTTCAAAGTAAGAGTGATTGGTTTCAATCATGAAATATAATTGCAGTCGGCGGTTGCAGTGATAGACAAATACAGGACTGCGAGCTAACAATGCCTGTCTGCAATTGGTATTATTACTTTCTGGAGTTTTAGTTGGATAACGCCAAAATCATTACCCTACCCGCCCTTCCTATTCGGGAAGTGGTTATCTTTCCAGGAGGGAGGGTACCCTTTGTTGTTGGCAGGCGCACTTCTGCGTTAACTTTGGAGAGATCAGTCAAGATAGGTGATCAAATTGTCTTGTTGACACAGAAAGATCCAAAGACCGACGAACCTGGTCAGGATGAGCTTTTTCCAGTAGGATGCCTTGCCAACGTTGAATCTTTAGTTGCTCTGCCGAACCGCTATTTTAAGATCGGTGTTAGAGGGGCGGCCAGGATTAGGCTACTCAGGCTAATGGGCGAAGATGAAACGCTGAGGGCTGAAGTAGAGGTACTGATTGAGCCCAACCCCAACGAATGGAACTGCGATTCTAAACCAGAAGTATTGACTGATTTTTATCAGGCCATAGCGGAATTTCTTGGTCGCTACCCAGATTCCGCTCGGTTGCTTTCTATTGAGCATATTAAATCACTGCCAATCAACGAGGCAATAGATGTTGTAGCCGGTTTTATCAATGCAGGGATTCATGAAAAACAACAAGTACTCGAACAGATAGAAATTCAGCCTCGCCTGGATGTTGTGATGAAGCTGCTTCAAATGGATTCGGATAGGTTCAACGTTGATCGTGATCTCGAACAAAAAACACGGCAACGTCTGGATGAGGGCCATAAGAATTTCGTGCTGAACGAAAAAATGCGCGTCATCCAGCAGGAACTGGGGAAAAAGGATGAAAAGGGCGAATTCAAAATACTGCGCCAGAGAATCCATGACGCAGGGATGAGTGAAGAAGCCCACGCCAAGGCATTAGAAGAAATTGAACGATTGGAATTGATGCCACCACAGAGTGCTGAGGCAACCGTAAGCAGAACTTATATTGATTGGCTTTTGGCATTGCCTTGGAAAAAATTCGCAGACGACCGATTGGATTTGGATGAGGCCGAACTCGTTCTCAATGAAGACCATGCTGGCCTGGAAAAGGTGAAGGCACGCATTCTGGAATATTTAGCTGTTATGCGCCGATTGCGTGACACTCAGATAGTTCATCCAGTTCATGGATGTGACGGGAAGGGTGATTTCAAACAAGAAGTTGGGACTGAAAAGGAATTATCAGAAGTGGGAGGGTACGATGTTCCACCCGCTCTCAAAGGGCCTATACTTTGCCTGGTGGGTCCCCCTGGTGTTGGAAAGACAAGCCTTGCGCGGAGCATTGCGAGGGCTATGAACAGACCCTTTGTTCGATTCAGCCTTGGGGGTCTTCGTGATGAAGCAGAAATACGCGGGCATCGGAGAACCTATATTGGCTCTCTGCCGGGACGCATCATTGGCCTGATAAAAAAAGCTGGCGTAAAAAACCCTCTGATGTTGCTTGATGAGTTGGATAAGATGGCTTCAGATTGGAGGGGCGATCCTGCTTCAGCTCTACTGGAAGTCTTAGATCCAGAACAAAATGCTTCATTTCAGGATCATTACTTAGACGTTGGTTTCGATCTGGGTCAAGTGCTTTTTCTTTGCACTGCAAATGTCAGGCATAACATTCCTGAAGCATTGGCAGACAGATTAGAGATCATTGAACTATCGGGCTATACTCCTTTGGAAAAAAATGCTATCGCCCAAGGACACCTTGTACCTAAGTCATTGGGACACCATGGCCTGAATGACTTAAATATCCATTTTGAAGATGGAGCCATTGACCGCATCGTAAATTCGTACACAAAGGAGGCAGGCGTAAGGCAACTCGAACGTGAAATTGCTGCGATCCTGCGAAAACTTGCTCGCCACAGCCTTCAGCCTGAAAAAGGCGAGGTATTTGAGCCAGTGGTGACTGCTGATCGAGTGACAAAGTTACTTGGGGCAGAAAAATTCCTCGAAATGCTTCCAGGGGACGATGAAACCCCCGGAGTAGTAAATGGCCTGGCATGGACAGCATCTGGAGGTGACCTTCTCACCATTGAAGCTACGAAGGTGCCAGGAAAGGGCAACCTGAAACTAACGGGCAAATTGGGCGAAGTAATGCAGGAGAGCGCGCAAATTGCCTTGAGCTATGTCAGGGCCAGGGCAGAGATGTTTGGATTGGCCCCTGATTTTTTGGAAAAAATAGATATACACCTACATGTCCCGGAAGGCGCAATCCCCAAGGATGGCCCGAGCGCGGGGATTACCATGGCTACCGCCCTGTTGTCCGCCCTCACTGGAATCCCCGCCAAATCGGAAGTTGCAATGACTGGCGAACTTACCTTGCGGGGTATGGTTTTGCCTATAGGGGGGCTAAAGGAAAAACTCCTGGCTGCCCACCGAATGGGCAGAAAAACAATCCTCATACCTCGAGAAAATGCGAGGCACCTGGAAGATATTCCGCAGGAAGTTAGAGATGCGCTGACTATTAATTTAGTTGGCCAGATGGATGAAGTTATTCCCCTCGCCCTGACAAAAATGCCTGAACCTTATTTAGAAGCAGTAGCCATCAATTAGGACACGGTTTTCTGGTAGCTTCAGCTTTATATCTGTGGTTTTCTGTTCAATTCTAGTATCCTTTCTATATGCGATTTCTTGGCAGTCATGTCATACATTTTTTCCTCATGGGACTGGGCATCTCAGCAGTTCTTGGAATGTTGAAACCAACTATGCGTCCCGAACGCACCATTAGAAGTATGCGCAACCATGTCATTGGTTTGGTGGGTATCGGGTTGGTTTTGGCTTGGATTATGTACTTATTGCCCCGATTGCCTGTTCGTTTTTAGATTCGATGAGACCAAACTTAGACTTGCAAAAAGAGGACACCTGCCAAATAGCTTCAAGTGTTCCGGCTTCATTGATAGCCAAAATGTCAGGCGGTGGTCGGTTTGTACGCAATTGGCTGAACCGACTTTGGAAGTATTGGCTGGCATTTGAAGAAAAATTTCCGAGGATTGGCAATATCAGGCATTTTTGCTGGGGGATAATGGCGAAGTATCATCACGATGATTGTTTTAGCTATGCCGCTGGCCTAAGTTTCTGGTTTTTGATAAGCATGGTTCCGCTCGCAACGTTATTCTTTAAAATCCTGATGATTTTTTTGGGGAACCACACTTTTTTTCAGCAGGCACAGGATATTTTGATAAATGTGATTCCGTTCATACCTGAAGATTTTTTGATTAATGCGGTAAGCCAAACACGTGATGCAGGCAATAGTTTGGGTTTTGCCTGGATTGTGCTTTTGTTTGGAAGTTATTGGGGCATGAATCAGTTGGATAAATCTTTGACTCACGTATTTGGCGTGAGAATTCATAAACAACTTCAAACCAGGAAATACCACATTTTTCGTCAAATGGGCCTCCTGATAAGCGGACTGGTTTTATTAGCCCTGGTTCTGGCATTACTTGTTGGTGGAGGAGTTGTGAGGGGTCTGTCACCAGCAAATACCAACTTACTTATGGGTAACTTGTCAGTTCTCATCAGTTTGGTCGCAACTACGCTTATATTCCTGTATGTGCCTCGCTTGAGTGTTGCGTTTCGCCACGCATTTTTAGGAGCCTTGGTTTCCACTTGTTTTTGGACGATAGCAAAATGGGCTTTCAAAATCTATGTTGCCCATGCCCTCACTTGGAATATTACCTATGGGTCGCTATTGGGTATTATCGCTGGCCTGACATTTCTGTACTACACATGTGCTATCTTGATGTTAGGTGCGGAGGTTACGGCGGCATTCTATGTAAAAGATGACGAAAAAAAATCAATTGCAAAGGTTTTCAGTTTTCAGTTCTTTGGCAAAGACATCGGCCAGTGAGGAAGTTATAGCAGTTCAACTTTTTGTAGTTGAACTGCTATATGCCGACAAAGCCTAGTCCTGCGCCGTTGAAGGCTACAGGGTAGCCTTGAATGGCATTGCAGGGCTTGGGTTTGTCAACTTTGCCTGCA
>Ga0082212_10011804_pt1 | contig 11047 bp, 7 predicted proteins | sample TergutNt197P3_FD_71548 | JGI IMG/M metagenome (GOLD analysis project Ga0082212, IMG submission 71548) | Neocapritermes taracua P3 segment gut microbial communities from Petit-Saut dam, French Guiana - Nt197 P3 | ecosystem: Host-associated > Arthropoda: Insects > Digestive system > Gut ... | reverse complement strand
CTGGCCGCCAACCTGGAGGCCTCGTTGCTGCATCCGGACGGTACGGGCTTTAGTCTGGAACTGCGCACCGAGCCGCAGTCTCTGGATGAAAATACCCATAGGCCGTTATCCATGCATGGACATGATTACCTGCATTTGCGCCTCAGCGCCCGCGAAGCTGAAAACGGTTTTCTGGCCGGATTGCTCGGCCGTCCCGATACGCCGGCCTATGAGCTGCTGGTGGAAGGAAGCGGTTCGCCGCAAAGCTGGAATGGAGCGATTAGGTTTATGGCCGGCTCCGGAGACGGTGAGCTGATTAGCGGGCAGGGGGGCATGAGTCTGGCCGCCGTCCCCCCGGACATTGATTTCAGCCGGATTTTGGATGCCCGGTTGTATATGGACCTGACCTTGCAGGCTACCCCCGGACCGGCCTTGCCTGAGGATTGGAGCGTGTTTTTTCAGCCGTCCCTGGATCTGCGGGCTGAGGGCAGATATGAGGATCAGTCTTTACGGATAAACGCTCTGGCGCGTTCCGGGCTGGCCTGGGAAGTGGATCTGCGGGAGCTTTTCCTGCGGGATCGCCCCGAAGGTCTGTTGGCGCAGGGCGCGTTCCAGGCGTCGCTTAGACGGGAGTCTCCGGCCTTGCGCCAGTATTTGCCTGGAGATCTGAGTCTGGATACGCGCTTTCAGGCGAGGCTGGGCAGGGCGCTCTCTTTGGGGCTGGAGGGTGTGGCGGCGCTGGGTATGGACGGCGGGGATATTTCCCTGGACTATGTTCTGGACAGCTCCTTGCGCGGAGATGTGCTCACCCTGCGCTCTTTTCGCTGCTCCGGCGTCGGGCTTAACGTTTTTGCCCAAGGCAGCCTGAATCTGGATAATGGCTGGATGACAGCTCAGGCGGATTTGCGGGCGGCGTCCGGAGAGGCCTGGAAATCCCGGCTGGAAAAGCTGTTGGATCAGCCGGGGAATATTCCTGACGGCGATCTGGCCCTGGACCTGCGGCTGACCTCCATTGAACCGCCTCTGAGCAGGGCGGCGTCCGGACTTGTGTCCGGGTTCGCTTTCGGAGGATCCCTGGCCGTAAACTTCGCGGGCCGGAATATGCGCTGGCCCGAATCCTGGCCGGCGGAGATCCTGGGGGCGGATTTGACGATGGAGGCGGATCTTTCCGGACAGGATGGCGTTTACTCCCTGCGTTTGAGCAGGCTGGCCTGTGGTCTCGCGCATCTGGAGGGACAGGCGGATCTCAGGGGTGTTTCCGCCGGTCTATCCAAAGCCTGGCTCAAGGCTGGCCTGAACCTGCGCCTGGATGACCTGGATCCCTTGCTCCGTGGCGGATTGTTCAGCCAGGCCCGGCGAGGCGAAGCAAGTTTCGCGGATATCTCCCTGTATGGTCCCCTGTTTTCCCCACAGGTGGAAATATCCATGAACCTGGCGGATTTTCGCGCCCCTTCCTCGGTGATTCTGCGCGGAGTGAGCGCGGATTTGGAATTCGCCCTGGATCAGGAACAGGTTCAGGGCCGGAGTTCCCTGGATTTTTCTTACCAGGATGGAGGCCCGGTACACCTGGAAAGCGCCTTTTCCCTATATTCGAATGTCCGGGGCTTGCGGGCCGCTTTGAGCGGGTTCCGGGTCACGGGGACGGATTTGTTGCTGGCGGCGGATCTGGACTTGGAATTGCCGGCGGATCGCCGGCAGTCTCCGCGCCTGACCGGCGAGGTCCAATTGGACATCTTCGGCTGGCGTCCGCTGATGATCCTGAGCGGCGTGCATTGCAGCGGCGATCCGGCCAGCGTGAGTCTGTCTTTCACCCCTGGATTCCTGGGGCAGCGCCTGGATATGAGCTGGCGCGCAGGGAGGCTGGATGTGGCCCTGGCCGAACACCACGAGTTCGATATCCGGGACGTTTTTTTCAGCGTGGATGGTTCCAGCGGCTCCGCGTATATTTCGGATCTCTTTCAGAAACCGGTGTTAATCATGCGTTCCACGGTGAAGCGTGGACAGTGGGGCCGTTTTCGCTGGCGGCAGGGAGAATTTGCCGCCCATTCAAGCCCCATGGGCGGAGGCTTTAACCTGTCCCTGTTGGGAAGCTGGCGTGGGGGCCAGTCTTCCAGAAGCGGCGCCTCTCCCTCATCCTCGCCGCCGCGCGCCCCTGAAATCGCCCTATTGGCCGGATATTTTGACTGGGTAAAATCAACGCTGACCGTGCAGTCTTTTTTGTTGCGCACCCCGGATCAGAGCGCGGGCATAGAGCTGGATGCGCCCGCCATCGTTGATTTCAGCCAGGGTTTGTCCTTGCCGGAACTGCGTCTTAATCTGACCGCGCCTGCTCATTCCGGGCAAAGCAGGATCCGGGGGGCAACGGGCATACCGGTTGTGCGCGGCGCGCTTTCCGCTTCCCTGGATTTCGGCCGGAAAGAGGATAAACTTACTCTCCAGGTACAGAACATGCCCTTCGGCTTGGCTTCTCTGCTGGTGGAATCCTCCTTTCCCGAAGGGGCTTTGAGCCTGGATTTGCATCTTGCCCGCCAGGGAGAAGAGTGGAACGGGCAACTGGATTTGCGATCCGAGATCATGCCGGAAAGTGTGCTGGATCATCCATCCCTGGGCGAAAAAGATGCTGTCCGGAGTCCAGGTTCCGGTTCTCTGGAAGATACGCCTCTGTTGTTCCGGCTTACGGCCGGTCTGGGGGCGGCCCCTTCCCCCGCCTTCCCGCGCTTGGGCGGGCAAGCGGGACGCATGTATTTGTCAGGCCAGGGCAGGCTGATTTATGCGGGTGCGCCGGCAGACTCCCAGGAAGGCCGGCTGGATTTCGCGCTGCCCTTGAGCATCCCTGCCGGCGGGGTCTTTCCTCTCCCTGACAGGGCGGCTCCGTTGGAGGCGAGTGTTTTTTGGCAGGGGCCCCTGGATCCTTTCTGCCGCATTCTGCCCATGGCGGATCGCGAACTCAGCGGCTACAGCCGTATTGACCTTTCTTTGTCCGGCAGCCTGGAGACTCCGTTTTATACGGGCAGCGCTTACCTGGCGCGGGGGCGTTACGCGGATCGTATCCTGGGGGTATTTCTGGATGACATCAGCCTGGAGGCCCAGGGCAGGAACCGGCAATTGGAATTATTGCTGGCCGCTTCCGATGGAGGGCGCGGGAGTCTTGCCTTGCAAGGGGTGTTGGAGGCGCCTGAAAGGACGGCCCAGGAACCATTCGCTCCCAGGCTACGTTTGCATGGCCGGATTGCCCGTTTACAGCCGTTGCGCCGCGATGATCTCAGCGTGCGCCTTTCCGGGCTGCTGGATATAGACGGGCCGCTCAATGCCCCGGAGGTTAGGGCGAATATTGAAGTGGAACGTGGTGAATACACCTTGCTTTCCTCATTTGGCGGCACGGTGGAGACGCTGGAGATTAGCCGGATGGATGCCGTGGGTTCGGAAAAAAGCGTATCCGGGCCATCACTGCACGTGACGGTAAATATTCCCGGACGTTTTTATGTACGGGGTTTGGGGCTGGACAGCGAATGGGCAGGAACTCTGAACGTGCTCGGTTCTCCTGACGAACCGATCCTGAGCGGCAGCTTCCACCCGGTGCGCGGGGCCTTTGATCTGCTTTCCAGGCCCTTTGTCTTTACCGGCGGAGAGATTACCCTGAACAGCGGGCGGGAGAACGACCCTATCCTGAACCTGGAATTGACTTATACGGGCTCGGACATCAAGGCCCTGGCCTTCATCCAGGGCCGGGCCAAACGTCCGCGTATCCACTTGAGCAGTATTCCGCCTTTGCCACAGGATCAGGTGCTTTCCCAGGTGCTCTTCGGCAAAAATTCCGCCGGCCTGAGCCATTTTGAGGCTTTACAACTGGCCAACAGCCTGCGTGAGCTTTCCGAGGGCGGGTCTGGTTTGCTTGGCGGCATGCGTCAAACCTTGGGGATTGATATGCTGCGTCTCAGCAGCGGCGCTACTGGCGGAGGGCAGCGCAATACCTACGGCGCCCCAGGCGCCGAGGCCATGGGAGCCTCCTCCGGGGCGGAAGACAATACGGATGCCATACCTCATCTGGAAGCCGGCAAGTATATCAATAACGCCATTTATGTGGGGGTGGAGCAGGGGGTCACGGAAGACAGCACCGGCGTGCGGGTGGAGGTGGAACTCAGACCCAATACGATCCTTCAGGGTCGCAGCAGCACGCGCTCCAGCGAGGTTGGGCTGGGCTGGAAGAGGGATTATTAATAATGCTCAGGAAGCGGCGGCATATTTGCCGCACAGGGCCTTGAACACTTCTTCAGGAACCAGGTCGCGGACATCGCCCCCTAGGGAGGCGGTGTGTTTGACCAAGGTGGAACTGGTGAATAGCCATTGGTAGTCGGTCGTCAAAAAAACCGTCTGCACATTGCGGGTCAATTTGCGGTTCATCAGGGTCATCTGGAATTCGTAATCAAAGTCTGAAACCGCGCGCAGACCGCGCAGGATCACCTTGGCTCCCATGTTTTCCGCGTACTCCACCAGCAGACCGCTGAAAGGCTCCACCTGTATCTGCGGATGGCCGGCAAAAACCAGCCGGATGAGATCTTTACGTTCATCCAGGCTGAAGAGGGTGGTTTTGGTGGTATCCTTGGCCACGGCCACGATGAGCCGGTCAAAAATTTCGCACCCCCGGCGGATCAGGCTGACATGCCCGTTGGTCAGGGGGTCGAAGGTGCCGGGGTAGATGGCGATTTTGGAGTTTTTCTGATCCATAGCAAGAGCCTCGTCTGCCCATAGTGGCGGTCGGCTTCCAAGGCCAAAAGCGGGTCCGCCTGTCCAGGGTCAAATTTAAAGCCGTTTTCAAGTTCAGCGTTGAGAAAACCGCCCTCTTTAAGCCAGCCGCGGCGTAAAACGGCCTTAAGGGAGGAGAAAAATAAATTCCGGCCATATGGCGGATCAATGAAAATCAAATCATAGGCCAAGGGAGAACCGCGCCCCAGCATCCGTCCCGCCTCTTCTTCCAGGATCAGGCAACGCCTCCCGTCAATGCCCAGCATTTCCGCATTTTGACGGATTCCGGACACGGCTTGGGGGAGCGATTCCACAAAACACACCAAGGCCGCGCCCCGGCTCAAGGCCTCAAACCCCAGGCTGCCGCTGCCCGCGAACAAATCCAGAACCCGGCATGCCGGCCAATCTATTCCTCTGGCTTCCAGCATGGAAAAAAGCGCGGAGCGCACCTTGCTCATGGCCGGACGATACCCCGGCCCGCGGGTGGTTTTCAGTTCTCTTCCCCTGTATGCCCCGGAGATGATGCGCATGGGGTAAATTGACCTATTTACCCGTGTTTGACAAGTTATTCCGTTTTTTACCCTTGGCTTTTGCCCGGAGCAAGGTTAAGAAGCAATCCATGAGAGGAGTTTCTTTCGCTTTTTTCCTTATGGTCCTGTTGGCCGTTCCGCTGCGCGCCGCCGAGCCGGAGAGCCTCGTCTTGAATATGGCCTGCCTTTATCCCGAGGATCATCCTGTGGTCAAAGAGGTTCTCCTGCCCTGGACCGGCGAACTGTTGCGCCTGAGCAAGGGACGGCTGATTATCCGCCTGTATAATCCGGGCGCCCTTTGCCAGGACGATGAAGTGCTCCGGGGCGTGCGCCTGGGGCAAATCGCCTTGGGACACGGAGCCTTGAGCGCCGCTTGGGATCGTTTTCCTCTTGGTCAGGGCACGGCCTTGGACCTGGGCGAGGAATCCCTGGCGCGGAAAAGCGCGGCTTTTTGGCGCATATACCAGGATTTGCCGGAATTGCAGAAAGAATTCAAAGGCATCAGGCTCCTGGCTTTGCATGCCCGGCAACCGTATAGCTTATATGCCGTCCGGGATGGTATTTATGGGACGGCGGATCTGCGCGGCCGGCGCATCCTGGCGGAAACTCCGGCCGCTGCCGAAGCTTTGGCCTTTTTTGGCGCTTCTCCCCTGGCCGTTCCCTTGGGCGATTTTTCCATGTATTTGAACGAGCAAGAGGCGGACGGCGCCCTGCTTACCTTGGATCAGGCCTGGCAGCTACGGGCGGAAAAAGAATTTGCCCAAGCCGCTATGGCGGATTTGCCCGGAGGCATGTGCTGGCTTGGCATTAACCAAGGGATCTGGGATATCCTGCCCTTGGATCTTCGTAAAATTCTCGTTGACGCCAGCGGTCTGAAGCTGTCGCAGGAATTTGGCCGGGTTCTGCGCGCCGCCCAGCGTATGGATATGGACGACCTGCGCGCCGGAAATTTGCGAGTCCATTATCTCTCTGCCGGCGAACGGGCCGTCCTGCGCAAAGCCTTTCAGGATAATCTCCTGGAACAGTGGCAGAGTAACGCCCAGAGCGCCGGCATGAGCAACCCCCGCGCCGTCTACGAACGCATGCGCAGAATCATGACGGAGGCGAGATGAGTTTTTTGGCGGAAACATTGTTCCCTTCCCTCAAGCAGGCCCAGGTGAAACTGGCCTTGGAAAACCGCATGGCCAAGGATAAGGCTCTGACAGCGGCGGCCGCGGCTATTGAGCGGGACCGGGCGCTTATTCTGGAAGCTAATGCCCGCGATGTGGAACGAGCCAGGGCGGAAGGCATGAAGGAAAGCCTGATTGATCGGCTGTTGCTCAATGAGCGGCGGATAGCCGACATTATTCTGGGCATTGATGTGGTCATCCGGCAGGAAGACCCTATAGGCAAAGTGCGGGCTGGCTGGACCCTGCCTAATGGCTTGTTGGTCGAACAAATCAGCGTTCCGCTGGGAGTCGCGGCCATAATTTATGAATCGCGTCCTAATGTTACCGCCGATTGCGCGGCCCTGGCCTATAAGGCGGGCTGTTCGATTTTGTTGCGCGGATCTTCTTCGGCGTTGGAATCGAACAAAGCCCTGGTGCGTTCAATCAAAGCGGGGCTTAAGGAGGGAGGCGGCCTTGCGGAGGCCGTGGGTCTAGCGGAATCAGGCCGTAGGGACGAAGTTGAGGAAATATTGGGGGCGCGAGGCTGGATTGACGCGCTTCTGCCCAGGGGAGGGAAAGAATTGATCCGCCTGGTGGTGGAAAACGCCCGCGTTCCGGTAATTGAAACCGGCGAAGGGAACTGTCACATCTATGTGGAGAGCAGCGCGGACATGGTTCAGGCGGTGGAGATAATCGCCAACGCGAAACTGCAAAAGCCCGGCGCCTGTAATGCGGTGGAAACCCTGCTGGTGCAACGGGAGGCCTTGCCCGCCCTCATGCCGGCCCTGGCGGCAAGATTGGCCGGCAAGGCTGAACTGCGCTGCGATGCCGGAGCCAGGGAGGCCGTCGGCATCTTGCCCGCCGGGTTGGCGCTTAAAGAGGCCACCGACGAAGACTGGGAATGTGAGTTTCTTGATTATATTCTAGCGGTGAAAACCGTCTCCTCCTGCGATGAAGCCATCGCGCATATCAACCGTTTCGGGACGAAACACTCTGAGGCGATCCTTACCGGAGACTTGCGGGCGGCGGAAAGATTCCGCGCCCTGGTGGACGCGGCCTGTGTGTATGTTAATGCTTCAATTCGTTTTACCGATGGCGGCGAATTCGGTTTTGGCGCGGAATTGGGGATCAGCACCCAGAAGTTCCACGCCAGAGGCCCTATGGGTCTTGAGGCCCTGACCACCATAAAGTACCTGGTAAGCGGCAACGGACAGATACGGAGCTAGATGAAAAAATGATCACCCGGCTTATCGCGGATGCGCGCAAGATAATTTGCAAGTTTGGTTCTACCACTCTGGCCGATAAAGATGGGAAAATCAATTCCGGCTATCTCGCGGAATTCGCGGATCAGGCCGCGGGTCTGATCAAAGGCGGCAAGCATCTGGTTATTGTTTCATCCGGCGCCCAGGTGGCCGGGCTTTCCACCATGGGCAAATGGGCCAGAAAGCGGGATCTTCACTACCGGCAGGCCCTGTGCGCCATCGGGCAAGTGGAGCTTATGAGCGCCTGGCGCCGCGCTTTCGACAAGCATGGTCTGCACATTGCCCAAATCCTGCTGACCCAGGAGGATTTCGGCGATCCGATCAGGACCCTGAATATGCGGAACACACTGTTCACTTTGGTGGACGAGGGGGTTATCCCCGTTATCAACGAGAACGACAGCGTTTCGGTGGAAGAGATTAAGATAGGCGACAACGACACCTTGGCGGCGCAATCGGCGATTCTATGGAGCGCGGACCTGCTCATACTTTTCAGCGACATTGACGGGCTGTACGACAAAAACCCCAAAGAGTTCCAGGAGGCGGCCCTGCTTGAAGAAGTACGGGATATAGAAGCCGCGCGCCAGAGCATCAGCATCGGCCAGACCAACAGTTTCGGCACCGGCGGCATTGCCACCAAGCTTGATGCGGCCAGGATGGCCTTGCTTTACGGTATTCCCACGATCCTGACCCACGGCGGCAGACCCCGTTCGCTGGAAGCCTTGGCGGCCGGAAGACAAAAGGGAACGGTTTTTTTGACATAAACGGTATATTTGGAATCATCTGACCGATCGGATGTTTCATCCAGGAGTCGCTAGTTATGTTCAATTCACTTTTGCCCAAGGGGGCGCCGTTTTTTGAACTCCTGCTGCAGCAGAACCAGATTTTGTGTACGGTGGCCAGTGAATTCGCTGTGCTTATCGAACACCTGGATAACCAGGAAGAGCAGCGCTCGAAAATCCTCGCGCTGGAAGATGAGGCGGACCAGCTTTACCTGACCATTACCAGGCACCTCTCCCAGAGCTTCCTCACCCCCATTGATCGCGAGGACATCCTGCACATAAACAAGGCGCAGGAAGAAGCCATTGATCTCTTTAATAATTTGTCCACCAAGCTGTCCATTTTGGGATTCAGGCAGGCCCGTTTACCCATGCTGCAACTGGCGAAGACGGTACATAAAATGACCATGCTGACCCGCTCCATGTTGGTCGGCCTGTCTGAAAAGCGTGACAGCCATAATACCAGGGACTTTCGGGCTCTGCGCAACGAATGTGAGGTGCTGCTCAGCTCTGGCATAGCGGAACTGTATGAGCTGGGGGAATTCGCGCCCGGATCCGTGCTTGAGATAATCAAGTGGAGCAGGACCTATGACCGGGTGGAAAAGCTCATCGTTTACCTCGTGGAACTGGACGAAGCTGTTGAAGAAGCGGTGCTGAAACATGTTTGAAGTGTCCCTGCTGCTGGTCGTGATTGTCGTCACGGCCCTGGTTTTTGATTTTACCAACGGCGCGCACGACTGCGCGAACGCCATCGCCACCGTGGTTTCCACCAAGGTGCTGACGCCGCGTGCGGCCGTGGGCATGGCCGCCGCCTTGAATTTGTTTGGTGCGCTTTTGGGAACGGAGGTGGCGCAAACCCTGGGCGGCGGCATCGTGCGTCCAGATATTGTATCCGGCAGCCACATCCTGGTGCTGGCCGCTCTAATCGGGGCGATCACCTGGAATTGCCTGACCTGGTATTTCGGCATCCCGTCCTCCTCCTCCCATGCCCTGATCGGCGGACTGATGGGCGCGGCCCTGGCGCATGTGGGGCCGGGGGCTCTGAACGGCTCCTCCATCGTCAACAAGGTGGTTTTGCCCCTGCTGGGTTCCCCCTTGGTGGGTTTTTTCATGGGCCTCTTGCTCATGAGTTTGATTTGCATTGTCTTTGCAAGGATCAACCGGAAATCGGCCAACGGTTTTTTTCAAAAGGCCCAGATGGTTTCGGCCGGGTTCATGGCTTTAAGCCACGGTCTGAACGACGCCCAGAAGACCATGGGGGTGATAACTTTGGCCCTGCTCATTTTCGGCGAAATTGATGTCATCGCCGTGCCTCTCTGGGTCAAGCTGTCTTGCGCCCTGGCCATGGCCGGGGGCACGGCCGTGGGCGGCTGGAAGATCGTCAAAACCATGGGACATAAAATTTGCAAGTTAGAGCCGGTGCACGGCTTTGCCGCCGAAACTTCGGCGTCCATAATCATCAGCGCCGCCTCCGTGATCGGCGCGCCGATCAGCACCACGCACACCATTACTGCCTGCATTTTCGGGGTCGGCTCCACCAGGCGCTTGTCCGCCGTGCACTGGGGTGTGGCCGGCAATCTTGTCATCGCCTGGGTGATCACAATCCCGGCCTCGGCCTCTGTGGCCGCCGTCAGCTTTATATTGTTGGAGCTGGCTTTGGGAGCGGGATAGCCTGTAAAAAAACGGCCCGCTGACCTTCGTCAGCGGGCCCGCCGCTCATAAAAATCAGTCTTATTTGGATAATCTAGCTTTTTTCGCCGTCTTCCTCGCCGTCTTCAAGTTTTTGCTTAAGCAGATCCCCAAGGTTTTGGCCGCCGCCCCCGGCGTCCGGCCCCACGGCCCGGAGCTCCCGATCCGGCTTTTTGCGCTCTTCAGCCTCTTCCTTGATCTGTTTTATGGAGAGCCCCAGGCGGCGCTCCTCGGCGGAAACATGAATGACCTTGGCTTCAATGGTAGCGCCTTCCTTGTACAATTCAGCCGGGCTTTTGATTTTTTTACTGCTTATTTCCGAAACATGCACCAGGCCTTCAATGCCTTCCTGCACTTCCACAAAGAGGCCGAAGTCGGTAATATTGGTGATTACGCCGCTGATCATCGTGCCTTCGGGGAATTTGTCCGGCACATAGGCCCAGGGGTCTTCCTGCAACTGCTTTATCCCCAAAGTGAACTTTTCGCTTTCCTGGTCCACGGTGAGCACCTTGGCCTGCACCATGTCGCCGACCTTATAGAGTTCGTTGGGGTGGCGTATTTTTTTGGTCCAACTGATGTCGGAGACGTGGATCAGGCCGTCAATGCCGTCTTCAATGCCTATGAAGATGCCGAATTCGGTGATGTTTTTGATGGCCCCTTCCAGGACGGTGCCTTCCGGGAATTTGACCGCCACCACTTCCCATGGGTTTTCCTTGATTTGCTTCATGCCCAGGGAGATGCGTTTTTTGGAGGAATCCACCCCCAGGACGACCACTTCCACCTCGTCGCCCGGGTGGACCATTTGCGAAGGGTGGCGCAGTTTGCGCGTCCAGGACATTTCAGAGATATGCACCAGGCCTTCCACTCCGGATTCCAGCTCCACAAAGGCGCCGTAATCCACCAGATTGGTAACTTTGCCG
>Ga0082212_10011803_pt1 | contig 11048 bp, 10 predicted proteins | sample TergutNt197P3_FD_71548 | JGI IMG/M metagenome (GOLD analysis project Ga0082212, IMG submission 71548) | Neocapritermes taracua P3 segment gut microbial communities from Petit-Saut dam, French Guiana - Nt197 P3 | ecosystem: Host-associated > Arthropoda: Insects > Digestive system > Gut ... | reverse complement strand
GACCTTCAGCAGAAACGCTAGAGCTCTACGATAGATACGATAGATAATTGATGCTTTACAGAGAATAAGTATTTCTCACGTAGAACGTTTCGATTCCACATACATCACTTCGACACCTGCAGTGGCATAATCGTTCCGTATGTGTTGTGGCAGCTTTGAATCAGTTACGATTAACTGTACGTCATTAATCGAACAGAAGGGTATGAGTGACTTCTTGGAAAATTTTTCAGAAATACTTAGCAGAACCGTTTTCTCAGACTGTTTGATTAACAACTCATCAAGGTGAGCACTTTCGGTATCCAAAGCCATGAGACCGTTTTCGAGGCTGATTCCATCAGCTCCCATAAAGCATAGATCAAAACGAAGCGAGCGTATAAGTTTTTCACTGAGAAACCCGCAAAAATCCCGCCGCTCGGGGCGGTACAGACCACCTACGACAATTACCTTGCATACAGGTTGAAGAATTTCAAGGTTCACCATCGAATTGGTAAATATTACAACACCTGAAAGCTCCTCAGTTTTTAATCGTTCCGCCATGGCTATCGCAAATTGCTTCATTGTGGTACCTGATTCCAAAAACACAGATTGCCGGTTTTTTACAAGGCTGACTGCGTATTGTGCAATGGCTGCCTTTTCTTCTGCGCTTTCAGTATCAATAATCTCGAATTTGTAAGCACTTTTTTTCGCCTGGATTGAACGTATCCCTCCATGAACGCGGATAACGCGCCCTTCTTTTTCAAGCTGGGCACAAAGCCGTCTGACAGAAGGGAGGGAGATACTATAGAGCTGTGCAATTGCTGCTATTGAAAGCTCTTCTTTTTCATATAGTAATTCAACAAGATGATCTTTCCTGTAATTCAACTTGCTCATGTTTTTTTATGATCTAAATAAATAATCAATATGTCAATTACTTGGAAATAAGCCATGGCAATACCAACCAAATTTTAATAAAACGCTCATAAATTCTATAAAATAAACGTTTTACTACTTTATATGCTTAAAATGTACAACAGGAATTGATTATTGTCAAATAGAAACGCTAAAAACGATCATGTTTTTCGTTGACAAGCCATAGGCGGTATGTTATATTATTTGGAATCCATTATTATAAGGAGTTTATAAAATGAAAAAATCCATTACAGTTATCCTGGTAATCCTTCTATCTTTTGCTCTTTTTTCAGCCTGTTCACCCACATCTTCGTCTTCCTCCTCCGCCGGCACATCCCCTGGAGCAGCGCGGGTCGCGTCGGACGAGGAATACGTGTTCGTCACGGTGTTAATGAACCTGGAATACTTCCAGCAGCACAGAAAGGCAGTGGAAGACGCGGCTCGTGAATTAGGCGTAGTCGGTTACATGTCCGGCTCGAACGATTACGACGCCAACGAGATGATAAAAGTGTTTGAAACACTCATTCAAAACCCGAAAGTCAAAGGCATAATCACACCCGGTCACTTCCAGGACGTTTACAGAGATATGTTCGATAAGGCCTGGGATGCGGGCATACCCGTAGCCACAGTCACGTTGGACGTTCCCAATTCCAGAAGCCTGTGTACTTTTGGAACCAACTATGTTCAATACGGCTACCTCATGGCAAAGACCCTGGGCGATTCCATCGGGAATCAGGGCAAGGTGCTGGTATCGCAGAACCTTACGCAGGGAGGCCAGCCCGCTTACGATATTGTTGAAGGCATCATGAAGTACGCTTCTGAACATCCCAGGTTAAATGTTCTGCAACCCCTGCAGGATGACTCCGACGCGGCTGTCGCCGCAAGGGTCATAGGTTCAGCACTACAGGCCAACCCCGACACTGCGGGTATCATTGGCTGCCAGTCAGTGTCTGGAGTGGGCGCCGTCACAGCGCTTCGGGAAGCCGGAATGCTCAGCAATGTAAAAATCGTCTGCATCGATAAAGACCTCCCCACTCTGGAAGCCATTCGGGATGGTGATATCTATGCCACCGTTTGCGGTAAACAATATACCGAGGTATATTATGCCACCAAGTTCCTGTACGACTATAACCATGGCAATCTGGAACTATTAAAGAGTACCGACTACCGTAGTCTGGGAGTTTCCCCTCTGCCGAGTTTTGTTGATACCGGCGCTCTGGTGATCACAAAGAACAATATCCACGCTTTTATGTAGCCTATGTACCATTTGGCGGAAAAGAGGTCATCGATACTGTCGATAATCTTTTCCGCCATTTGCGCTTCCATGTGATAAAACAAATTGCAAAGGAGATCTGTATGGAATTCAAATTCAAGCCAGCAACATGGCTGCCCTCAAGGGATGTTGAAATGCTCGAAAGAGTGCGAAATATCAAAAGAGGGGAGATGGAATACGCAAACGAAAACGGATACAGTGTTAAATTGGTACTCGACCCTACGTTGCACATGGTGATGGACGTATTCAAGCGCATATGCGACAGCGACCGAAACAATACGCCTTTGACCATGGTATTTCCGAACCAATGGCCCGCAGCCTATTCCGCTATCGCGGAGATGATCAACGTCTATAACGTAAATTGCCGAAACGTACACGCCTTCGCGATGGACGAATGGGCGGACGAGGATGGTAACGTTGCCCCATTGACCTACGGCGCGGGACTTGGCTATTCGTTTATGAATCACTTTTACATGCGCATACGTGAGGATCTGCGGCCGGACGTCTCCCACTGGCATACGTTCAACAATGATAATATAAACGACTATTCCAGGATCATAGAAGATGTAGGAAAAGGCGGCGCTGACGTCGTGTATACCGCATTGGGTTGGCCCGGGCACACTGCGTTTATCGATCCCATGGTTCCCGAATTTGCAGCCTCCTCCATGGAGGAATTTTTACGCCTGGGTTCCCGCCTGGCTACACAGCACGCGCTGACTGTGTGTGAAAACTCGCTATTTGAGATGATGGGCGGTTCAGGAGACGTATGGGCGGTCCCCCCTAAGTCAGCCACCATCGGGCCACGGGACATTGCCAACGCCCGCTTCCGCTTCGAAATGCACAGCTTTGTCAATCCCGGCGGCACAAGCTGGCAGCGCATGATTTCAAGAATCGAATTATACGGCCCTATCAGTATGGAATGTCCCGCCAGTATCATGCGCTTATTTCCCGGCAAGTGTTATGTAAGCGAGGCAATCGCCAAGCCTTTCAGTTGCTGGACTTACGGGTTGACGGACGATAAGTTGTACTAATCATTCAATCCAAAGTATCAAGGGGGAGATTCATATGGACGGCGACTACATCCTGGAGACAAAGTCTATCTCGAAGTCATTTCCCGGCGTAAAAGCGTTGGATGCTGTGAATATTGCTGTCAAAAAGGCAGAGATATACGCGATTGTAGGAGAAAACGGGGCGGGCAAGAGTACGCTGATGAAGATCCTGTCCGGCGCGTACCAGTTGGACGAAGGCGAAATTATCTTTGACGGCAAACAGGTGCGTATCCGGGATGCCAGCGATGCAAACCGCATTGGTATTAGTATCGTATACCAGGAACTGAGCAACTTTCCCGCGCTGTCCATAGCAGAAAATATCTATGTGGGCAACTATCCCAAAACCGGTGTCGGCACGGTTGATTTTAAAAAAATGCAAAATGATACACAAAAATTACTGGATGACTACGACCTGCAGGACCTTAAGCCAAACAAGACAGTACGCCTTTTGAGCATCGGCCGCCAGCAGGTGGTGGAGATCCTGCGGGCCACCTCGAAGGACGCGCGGCTTTTAATATTGGACGAACCTACCTCCGCTCTGACCGAAAGGGAAACTGTACTGCTGTTTGACATCATGCGCAGGTTAAAATCCCAGGGGGTCTCCATTATCTACATCTCTCACCGCCTGGATGAGATCTTTGTGGTTTGTGACCGTGTAGGCGTGCTTCGTGACGGGCAATTTGTAAAAGAGTTTACGGTTGCCCAAACGAGCAAGGACGAAATTGTTCGCCATATGGTTGGACGGGACGTAGCCTACAATTATGGCGCACACTCTACCCAGGTTGGTAATACGCTGTTGGAAGTGAAAAATCTGCGTTATGGGCACTATGTAAAAGATGTCAATTTTACTCTGAACGCGGGAGAAGTACTGGGTGTAGCCGGTTTGGAAGGCGCGGGCAGAACCGAACTGCTGGAGTGTCTGTTCGGCGTATTGAAGAAGGATTCCGGGGAAATCCGGATCGACGGTAAAAATATATCCGTTAAAAACCCCATGCAGGCCAAGCGGCATGGCATGGCCTTTATCACGAAAGAACGAAAAAAGATAGGGCTATTCATGGGCCTTACACTGGGCGACAATATCGTTTCCGGTAACCTGCGCAAATTTTCCAGGAAGGCCTTCATCAATTTTAAAAAGGCGAATGAAAATTCAAACTATTATAAAGAACGGTTCAATATTAAAGCTCCATCGTTAAGGACACCTGTCATGTCGCTATCCGGAGGTAATCAACAGAAAGTGTTGTTGGCGGCCTGGTTTACGAGCAAGCCGCGTATCTTATTCGTGGATGAGCCCACCCGCGGCATAGATGTAGGCACAAAGGAGCAGATCCACAAACTCATCCGCGAGTTGGCTGCCGACGGTATCGGCGTATTAATGATCTCCTCCGACCTGCCGGAAATATTGGGCGCCAGTGACAGGGTGATGGTTATGTACGAGGGAAGCGTCACGGGCATTCTGGAAAACAGGGACTTGTCTGAAGAGAAAATCGTAAAATTGGCGTCGAATGAGGTATAAGGAGACGTAGTATGAATAGTTCCAAACAACTCACGCTGAAGGGCGTGGCATCCGGATTCTTTCAGATTAAAGAAATGACTATTTTATTGATCGTCCTGGCATTGGGGATCTTCATGAGCATCGCGTCTAACTACTTTCTGACCATCAACAATCTACGGATCATACTAAACGGGTTTGCGCTGGATATGATTATAGCCACTGCCATGACGATTTTGCTTATCGGCGGAAACATCGACTTCTCCGTAGGTTCCATTCTGGGCTGCAGCGGGTTTATATGCGGCCTGTTACTGCAGAGGGGCACTCCAATTCCGCTGGCCATTCTGGCAGCACTGGTGCTTGGCGCGGTAATGGGGACGGTCAACGGCGTTTTGGTCGTCCAGCTTAAGGTACTTCCTATTGTTGTCACCATGGGCACCTGGATGGCTTATAAGGGTATAGGCCTGATGATGATCGGTAACAGCTCTGTTTCCAGCATCCCCGCCAATTTTAAAAGCATCGCTCAGAAGTGGAACGTGTTTGGCATCCCCTTCAACATCGTGGTAATGCTGGTGATCATGGTAATCGGGATGATCCTGCTAAAATATGTAACGTTCTTCCACGAGGCGTATTTCATAGGCGGCAACAAGGAATCGGCAAGGCTGGCCGGGATCAACGTGAACCGTTTTACCGTAGTGATGTACATGCTCACCGGGTTGATGTGCGCTGTAGCCGGTTTGCTCATGCTGTCGCGACTGGGCAGCGCACCGTCCACCATGGGACAGGGAAGTGAATTTCGCATTGTCACGGCACTGCTCATCGGCGGCGTGTCGTTTTCCGGTGGGGAAGGTTCCATTTTTGGTACGTTCCTGGGTGTACTGTTAATGGGTATGATCAGCAGTGCCCTGGCTATCTTTGCGATTAACGGCAATATGCAGCTAGTCATCATCGGTTTCATTCTCGTATTTGCCGTGTGGATGGATGAAAGCAACCGCAGGAGAAAACTAAAGAAATGACCCAAAGAGCGTTATGGATATCCCGGTAATCGCGTCCGTTTCCGGCATACACACGCTGAAGAGATACCGCATCGCCAACAGTTATTTTGCAGGTGGCGCATGCCCGCCGACTGATTGCAGAATTGCTTTTGTAAAAGCAAGCGGATTCGCCGTTGTTATGGAATGCCAGGAAAGTAACCCCCACGCCTACTTCAAAAATCACGACGATCCCGTGTATCAGGACAGTTGCATGGAGTTTTTTGTTGACTTTTACCCTCAAAGCGGCAAGGGGTATCTGAACTTTGAGGTCAACGCAAACGGCGCTATGTTAAGTATGCTGGGGCCCACACGGGAAAACAGGCCATTTCTACGGCAGTTGGGTTTGACGGCGCCAAACCTGCGCGTGACGGTTGGTGAGACAAATTGGACGGTGGAGTTGTTTTTTCCCCTCTCGTTTATCGAACAGGTATACGGGCGTTGCGATTTTCTGCCTGGTTATGTCATCCGGGGCAACTTTTACAAATGCGGGGATAAAACGGCTGTTCCACATTGGTGGACGCTTTTTCCTCTGGGTGAGCATCCGGTGGATTTCCATCAGCCCGAAACGTTTGGCGAAATGGTAATAGGCGCTTTTGCATAACGCGCCCCACTATAGGAGGAATCATGGGACAGTATTTGATGAATGGGCCGGAAGACTATAAGCTCATCTCGCAAAAGGGCGTCAAGCAATATGTTTTCCCTCAAGACAGCATGCATAACGCTATCTGGGATACCTCGCTCAGTCCAACAGATGAATTGTATTTCGCGCTTGCGACGGAATTGTCCACTTCAGGTTATGTCAGGCTGTGCCGGTACGACAGGGAGCAAAACGCCGTTGCAGAGCTGCTCAAAGTGGAAGAAGTCATCATGCCTTCCGACAGAACCATCCGGGCCAGTAAGTTCCACACCTCCATCAGTTATATGAATGACGGTAAAATGGTAATGACTACACACACCACCGATAAAAGTCCCGCCCATCCAAGCTGGATGCCCATACCGTATTTTCACCACATCTGGGAAGGGTTCCCGGGTGGCAACATCGTGATCTACGATCCCGGGACAGGCAAGGCAGAAAATCTTGGTGTTCCGGTTCCCCGTGAAACGATATATGGCTCTTTGTACGACGCAAAACACAACGCTCTCTTTTTTACAGGCGGTTTCAAAGGCCATACCTACCGCTATACCTTCGATGATCACACGTTGATAGATTTTGGCCAGCTGTCAGAAAATTGGGCGTTCAGGCTTTTATTTGACAAGTACGGCAAGATCTATTCCAGCAGCCGCTCAGGCTATATGTATTGTTTAGACCCCGACACATTGAAAGTGGAAGATTTGAATTACCGCGTGCCCTTCTCTACCTATCCCACTTATCATGCGGATTACAAGGGTTTAAGCCACGGCGGAATAGGCCCGGATGGGCGGCTGTACATGTGTTTCTTCTTCGGCCGGAAATTTGTGGCTTACGACAGTGACACACACAGCTTTGAGGACATGGGCGACTACATACCCACAGAATGCCACATCAAAGGAGAAACGCGTCATGGCGTCTTCGCCTGCGATTTCGACAGCGAAGGCGTTTTGTGGTATTCCGTGTTCAGCCGGAACTGCCACAGCGGTCAGCTGGAAAAAGGCTTCCCTGCCTCGCTGTTCCGCTGGGACATAGCCAGAGGCGGCAAACCTGAGTGGCTGGGCGTTATAGGAAGCGAAACCCGTGGAGCGGCCTGGACCAGCGCGATCTGCATTTCGAAGGACGACATCCTTTATTGCATGGGTTCAAACCATCTGATGGACGGGCCGGATATCACAAGCATCGACTTGAAAGAATTCCGCAAAGACATGTACAACGCTCACGACGCGTTGTGCCGCGACGAGTATTTCATCAATCCCGAAAACGAACGCTATCAGCGTCAGGCCAAATTTATGTTCGAAATGCAGAAAATAGAAGAAGAAAACACCTGGGAGGTGGAATACGAGCTGGCCTACGCACCTGTGCGGTTGTGGCGGGAACTGGCGCCTGATGGTATTGAAGATTCCGCCGTGAAGGCTCTCTCATGGCTTGACGACAAGACGCTACAAGGCGTATGTGGTAATCACCGGGATTATGTGTTCCAAATCGTGGACGGCAAAGTGGACTTTGTGTTGCCAAAAGAAGACAAATTACCTTTGTATGAAACCCTGATGAAGACTCGCCGGACACCAGACACTTACGCAAAGCTGCCCTATTATCCGGGCAGGCAGTATAAGGCAGTAGCCTCGGCTGCTGTTCGGTTCAAAGACAGAACCGTAGTAGGCACGCAAGATGGCATGCTGTGCTATGTGCGAAGCGACAGCAGCGTGTTCAAGCTGGGCCCCGCTGTTTACAACGGTCCGATCCGCGACTTATGCGCAACGTGCGATGAAACGGCGGTTTATGGCGTCGGCGGCGACATCGACGACATAGGCATACTTTTCCGCTACGACGAGGAAACGGGCTTAAACTGGCTTGGCCATATTTCCTATGGTAAACCCGATGCCGTAAGCAGCGTAAATTGCACCGTATTGACTGCCTGCGCTGCAAGCCCAAACAGCCGCGTACTGGCGGTGGGTTCCGGCGACAGGCTGGGTACGTTGATGTTCTATAAAATTAAGTAAGAAGCGATATGAAAAGGATAGATGCGTGCTGCGTGGTGGGAAATGGCCGCGATTGCATGGATATTGAAACCCTTATCGCCAGCATGGATCAAAACAGGATCGATCAGAGCGTGTTATTTATGCAGGATTCGTATGCCGCCATTAATAATACAGAAGGCAACGACTTCATCGCCCGCGCTGTAGAGGCTTATCCACAGATGTTTATCGGTTTCGCCTCGGCCAGCCCATGGTATGGGGAAAAGGCTGTACGGGAGCTGGACAGCCGGCTTCGGAGCGGTTTATTTCGCGGGGTATATTTTAAGTCGACCGTGCAGGGCTTTTCAATTGAAGATGAGATAGTATATCCGTTGATAGAAGTATGCCAAAAATACGCTGTACCCGCTTATTTCCATACAGGAACACCAAGTATGGCTCTGCCATTCCAGTTGATGCTGCTGGCACAACGGTATCCCGAGGTGCGTTTCATCATGGGGCACACCGGGTGTTTCGATTTTGTAGGCGACGCGTACGCCAGCGCGCGGTGGCAGCCTAACATATATCTGGAAACCAGCTTTGCCCTTACACTGTTTATGCGCGCAATGTCTTTGGAGTTTCCAAAGCGCACTCTGTTTGGCTCCGGAGCGCCGCGCAGCACACAGGCGTTTGAATTGCAGAAACTTACACAAGGCGTGGAGGACGCCGAGGTGTTAAACGACATACTGGGTGGAAATATGCAGCGGTTACTTGAGGGCGCTAAATGATCATCGACACGCACACGCATTTACTGGACGGCGGTTGGCTCTCCGCATACGAAAAATGCCCGACGGCAGAACAGCTGATAGAGGCACAGGATCGCTTTGGCGTATGTCAAATGTGGATGAGTTCCGTCGGTGCGCTGGCGGAGGATTTTGTTCACTACAATCGGCAATTGCACGAACTGACGAAGCACCACACAAAGCGCTTTAAGCGCTTTGCCACAGCCAGCCCTTATTACGGTGAAAAAGCGGTATGCGAATTGCGCCGCTGCCTGACAGATTATGGTTTTGAAGGAATAAAAGTACATTACTGGATGCAGGGAGGTACGGTACACGACAAGACCAGCGCCGCAATTTTGGAGCTGGCCATAGAATACAGCGTTCCTGTACTGTACCACGACGGCACGCCCCCCACCAGCGACACGCTGCAAATCGCATATCTTGCAGGCGCATACCCACAGGCAAAAATCATTCTGGGGCACTCAGGAATGCTGGATTCGTATCGCGCCGCCATAAAGGCCTGTAACGCCCACGATAACCTGTACCTGTGCATCAGCGCTTCTCCGCCGGGCGATATAGCTGAGATATGCGCTATGGCCCGGGCCGATCGCCTGCTGTTTGGTTCTGATTATGGCGCGGGTCCAACCGACGATATCTTTTTTAACAGGCGGGACGCCATTACCTGTGGTTGTACTGACGCCAAGTTGCAAAAAGCGATTTTTTACACGAACGCCATGGATCTGTACCAGTCATTGGGCAGAGGAGGAAGTGAAGTATGAGAGCCATTACGAACACACAGTTAATTCTGGAAGACGGCATTGTCTGGGACGGCGCACTGACTTTTGATGACGGCAAGATCCTGCAATGTGGGTGGGCGAAAGATATTGAGATACCCGAAACAGCCGAACGCATCGACGCGGGTGGGCTGTATACGGCGCCAGGCTTTGTGGACGTACACAACCATGGGGGCGACGGCGCCTGGTTCTATGATCAACCGGAGAAAGCCGCAAGGCACTTTTTGAGTCACGGACAAACAACCGTTCTGCCTACCCTTTATTTCAATCTGGATCGAGGGCAGACCCTGGAGGCGATGCGCACGATACGCAATTCCAGTTCGAAAAACTGCGCCCGCATCATCAAGGGCTTGTATATGGAAGGGCCGTACATGAACCCGCGCTACGGCTGCGACCAGAAAAACGTAAAGTGGCAAAACGCGATAGAGCCGGAGGAATTTATGGAAATCGTGGATGCCGCCGGAGATTTTGTGAAAGTATGGTGCATAGCTCCCGAGCGGGAAAATATCGAGGCTTTCGTCCGATATGCGAAAAAGGTGAACCCTTCCGTGGTATTCTCCATTGGTCATTCTGACGCGAACGCCGAGATCATCCATAAACTCAAACGCTACGGACTTATCAACCAGACACATCACACCGATTCCGGCCAGGCGCCGGGGTCCATGCCGGGCCTGAAAGGTGCGGGACCCGACGAATATTGCCTGTACGATGAAGATATGTACGCTGAACTGATCTGCGACTTTGCCGGCGTACATGTACGGCCATTCATGCTTCGGATGGTGGCCAAAATAAAAGGTATTGACAAGGTGATACTCATAACGGACTCCTGCCCGTTTACAGGTACGAACCGCGAAGGCGTGGAGTATGGCCCCGACCTTGGCTATGATTCCGACGGATGGCTGGCCGGCAGCAAATTAACGATGGACGCCGCCTGCCGAAACATGATGATGCATACCGGATACGGCTTGTGCCATGTAGTAAAATTCGCGACGGCTAATCCCGCGAAGATGGCGGGACTTTACGATAAGGTGGGAAGTCTTCAGGCCGGTAAAAGGGCAGACCTTATCTTAATCGATGACAAGGTCAATATACACAAGGTAATTCTGGACGGCGAAGAAATCATTCTGTGATTTATACAGCCTACCCCAAAAACGCG
>Ga0082212_10011802_pt1 | contig 11051 bp, 6 predicted proteins | sample TergutNt197P3_FD_71548 | JGI IMG/M metagenome (GOLD analysis project Ga0082212, IMG submission 71548) | Neocapritermes taracua P3 segment gut microbial communities from Petit-Saut dam, French Guiana - Nt197 P3 | ecosystem: Host-associated > Arthropoda: Insects > Digestive system > Gut ... | reverse complement strand
TGGTGACAATTTGTCACCGTTTCATTTCCCTCTTCCTTCAAACGTTGTTTTAACTTGTTCCAGTATTTTCTTCCATCAACGCTTTCGGTAAGGATACCGACAACATCCACAATTGAGAAATACCACTTTTCCTGTTCGTCATCCCAAACGGTACGAACTTTCTTTTCTTCAAACAGTTGAATCGCTTCTTCCGGCGCCATATTATATTGTTTTAAAATCTTATTATCTTATATTTTCACTCCGATTTCACCACGTCCGCAGGATTTTCAACGCTTGCCCTGTACATCCGCCACAGAACAGAACATAATCACCTGCGCCAGAACGGATGACGCAGATTTGACTGATCATCAAGGACTTATTGATCTTCTTGCGGTTTTATATATCTTGCTATCCTTACAATCTTCTTTTGATCCGTTCTTCAAGTTGGTTATTGCTATTTCCAGAACGTCAATCCGCTTGTTTTACCGCCATTGCCACACGGTAGCCTGCCTGCATCGCGCGTATATTCACAGCAACAATATCTTCGCCTTTTCGTCCGAAAATTAAAGTAATGGATTTTTCCACTTCTATCACATCCAGATTGAGAAAAGGAACGGCAGCGCCGAGCATCACCATATTGGACGCTTTGGTGTTACCACATTCTGAGGCCAGCGTATCCGCATCGACCAACACACGGTTTTGCAGTGCGTTTAAGTGTTCCGTCAGGGCTTGCTGGTCTGGATAGTTGCCGATGTTGACGAACGGATGCGTGTTGGTTACCAACCAGCCGCCGGGCGCCAGATAAGGAACATAACGGAGCGCCTCCATTGGCTCCACCGAAAGTATGACGTCGGCCTTACCCATCTGTATGAGGTCGGAAGCAATCGGCCGGTCGCTCAGACGGAGATGGGAATATACCGCCCCGCCGCGCTGGCTCATGCCGTGCACTTCTGCTTGCTTGAGGTTCAAATGGTTGTTGACAGCGGCTAAACCGATAACAGTGGCGATGGATAATATGCCCTGTCCGCCTACGCCGGCTAATATGATGTCGGTTTTCATGATGAATATCTTTTAGATAGTACTATTTTGATGATATCAATGGGACAAAAGTATGGAGTTTACATGAAATTAACAAAATTTGGCAGAGATAAGACAAAAAGCAAAAAAGAGAACGAACATTTTTTTACAACATTGCCACATTTTTTACATCCCACCTGACATCTATGGTCGCTATCCCGCATAACTGTGTTTTCCGCCAAGTATGTAATTCACGCCGAAATACGTCATCAGCACGGCAAGGAAAATGACCAACACAAAAATGTGGTAAAACAATGGTTTACGGAACCATGTCAGCGTTTTGTCGTGGAACGTCAAACCCATCAGCAGGAAAGTAATCAGCGCCCATACTTCCTTGGGATCCCAGCCCCAGTAGCGTCCCCACGATACGTTGGCCCAGATGGCGCCGATGAAAATACCCGCGCCCATCAGGAACGAAGCCGGATACATGAACAGTTCGCTGGTTTCTTTCATCCGCCCGATATAGGCGGTACGGTCGATTTTTTTTCCGCCGAAGAACCATACAATGAGCGAGGTAACGCTGTTCAGCGCCATGAATCCGCACAACCCGTAAGCCACCATGAGGGTAAGCACGTGGATGCTCAGCAACGGCGATTGCAATACGGGCACAAGCGGCGTGATCTGAGGGTTCATTGCGCTAATGTGCGCCACCAGCAACGTAAATCCGGCCAGCAGGAAACTGAACGCCACTATCAGAAACGAATAGCGGCGCGCAAGGATACCCGTCAGCAGGCTAAGCCATGCCAGCAGAAGCATCGTTTCGTAACCGTTGCTCATCGGAATGCGTCCGCCGATGTACGTCCGTAACCCAAGTCCGACGGTAGTTACGAGGAAGACAGACCAGAGCGCGGCATGGAAGAATTTTTCCGCACGCGACCACGACTTGTTACAAATGGCGCTGAAGATAAAGAGCAGAAGGCAAAGACAGCCACTCGCGAGGCATAGTTTGAACAGCAACGAAAAAATATGCACGCGGTTGTATGCCCGTTCCACCTTCATGTGCGTGACCGATGGCAGCGTGCGGCCCGCTTTCATTTGCTGGAATACAAGCAATTTGTCCGCATACATGTTGGCAGCGATTGCATTGTCCTGTATCAGCGCTTCGTAATAAAGCGGAAAAAAATGCCGCGCAAACATGTTTTCCATGCTGTCGGCCTGTGGCGGGACGTCCATGTCGGGAGCATACCATTGCAGTTTACCGCTCTCGTTCTGCATGGGGAATATTTTCAACAGACTGCCGTATTGCAGCATTTCTATGAGATGGAATTTTTCGTCGAGTTTCACTGCTTCCCTGATCCAGCCTTCCGGTTTGCCCGAACCGTACATCCGGCGGTGGTAGGGTTCTAATTTGCTGCGGCCGTCGGCGTCGATAAAGTCGGCAAGGCAGGCGTAACTGTCTTTTGTGCCGGCCAGTCGTTTCAGTTCATCGCTTTTGAGTTGGAACACAGGCTCGTATTGCCACCTTTCGGGAAAGAAGAGCCACCCGAAAAAAACCTGTTCGCCGGAAATATGCCTGTAATGTTTCTTTCCGGTAAGTTTCACCGTATAATCGTTGGCTAACGTTTGCATGGGGCTGATCCGCCCCTGATAGTCGACCCACAAACTTCCCAGATGTGCAGCCTGTTCGCTGCTCACTGTGAGGGAGTCGGGCGTAAACGGCGGCGAAGCGACGCCGGTCAAAAACGGAAAGCTCAGAAGTATGACAATCAGCACGGTCTTTTGCGCCGGTTTTTTGAGCAGAAACCGGAACCGTTCGCGTTTGTCGGACAGGATCAACAGCATCGAAAAGAACATCAGGAAATAACCGGCGTATGAAAGCAGAATCCCCCACGTATCGCGGTTGACGCTGAGTATGGAACCCCGCCAGTCCTCGTCGTACGAAGACTGGTAGAACCGGTATCCCCTGTAGCGGAGTATGCGGTTCATCGAAATCCCGTGTTCGGCCTGTTCGCCGGTGTTGGCGTCGGTCACTTCCACGATGCTCACATAATCGGCCGGCGAATTGGTTCCGGGATAGTATTCTATCTCAAACGATTTCAGCGAAAGCGAAAAGGGGAACGTCACCTTGCCGTGCGTCCATTCGTCGAAAAACGACGATACGCTGTGGTTTTCGCGAAGATGTACCTGTCCGGTTTTGCCTGTGAGGCGCGTTACCAGCGCTCCGGCAAGTATCAGTAAGAAAGCGGCATGTAACAGAAAGACCGGAAACCGTCTGTGCAGCGAACTCACCACAATGAAATAGCAGCCGACCGTAGCCGCAAGTATCCACAACAATGTGAACCACACGCTATTGTAAAAAACCGATGCAGAATGTTCCATTCCACGCACATGACCGTCCCATGTGGCATACGCCATTACCAAGACCAACAGCGCCAACAACATAAAAGCCCAAAATCCTGTTTTCTTCTCCATACGGCAAAATTTGACAAATCCTAAAACAAAAACCCCACAAACTCACAGCCTGCGGGGTTTTCAATTTCGTGTAACAACAATGCTGACAGATGATCAGCGTCTGTTGTACTGTTGCCTGTCGCCGTAGCCGCCACGACGCCTGTCGCCGCCGCTATGACCGCCCCGGTTGGGTCTGTCTTCGCGCGGACGGGCTTCGTTAACGGTAATCACCTTGCCGTCGTATTCGACCTGGTTCAGTTCGTTAATCGCTTTTTGCGAAGCCTCGTCATCGGGCATTTCAACAAAGCCGAAACCTCTCGAACGACCGGTATAACGGTCGGTAATTACTTTTGCTGAAGAGACTTCGCCGTATTCCTCGAATAATTGCCTTAAGTCGCTATCTTCAACCTTAAAACTCAGATTTGAAATATAGATATTCATTGAAAAAAAATAAAAAATTAATACTTTTGGTTGAAAACTGTGGGGAAAAAAAGCATCCTAAGACATAAGACAATAATTCTGACCTAAAATTCTCAAACAATGGCGCAAAAGTACATGAAAAGAATCACACTAAAAAATTTTTTTTTACAAAAAAAGTAAAAATAAGCGGAAATAGTGTATTTTTGGTGATCAATCAATCCTCATTTTTTTCATTTTTCAATTTTTTTTGTATCTTGCCTCCCGGAAAATACGAAAATTTATCCGTCATTTCCATAATTTTCAAAATCTTATCCAGCAATGACCAATTTCATACATCTGCACGTTCACACGCAATATTCCACACTCGATGGAGCTTCGCAAATATCTGCTCTGGTTGACAAAGCCATATCCGACGGAATGAATGCAATGGCGATCACCGATCATGGCAATATGTTCGGCGTCAAGGATTTTTTCAATTATGCCACATCCATCATCGGCGAGACAAGCAAAAAAATTGCCGAACTCGAAAAAGAGGCGCAAACAGAGCAGACCCGTGCAAAGATTGCTCAATTAACAGCGTTTGTGAACGAACAGGAAGATCATCCGTTTAAGCCCATTATCGGCTGCGAGGTTTACGTGGCGCCTACCAGCCGTTTCGATAAGGGAGGCAAGGAAGATCGCAGCGGTAATCACTTGATTTTGCTGGCAAAGAACAAAACCGGATACCACAATCTGATGAAATTGGTGTCGCTTGGCTACATTGAGGGTTTTTACTATAAGCCACGCATAGACAAGCAAATACTTGAACAGTATCGCGAAGGACTGATCGTTACGTCGGCCTGCATTGCCGGCGAAATTCCGCAACACGTTCAGGATGGCAATATTGCAGAAGCCGAAGCCGCTATCTTGTGGTTCAAGGAACGTTTTGCCGACGATTTTTATCTTGAACTGCAGCGTCATCAAACCAATAAGCCCGGCGCTGCAACCGACGTATTTGAACGGCAGCAGGCAATCAATCCCGTGCTGGTGAAACTGTCGGAAAAACTCGGTGTGAAATGTATCGCTACCAACGATGTGCATTTTGTGAATGAAAACGAAGCCGAAGCGCACGATCGCCTTTTGTGCATCAGTACGCAAAGCGATGTGAATGATCCCAAACGTATGCGCTACACCCAACAGGAATGGTTCAAAACACGCGCCGAAATGGAAACCATTTTTCCCGACCATCCCGAAGCGCTCGAAAATACGAATGAAATAGCCGAAAAGGTTGAACTTTACGACATCAACAGCGCGCCCATCATGCCCGATTTCCCGTTACCGGAAGGATTCGATAACGCCGACGATTACTTGCGACACCTCACTTACATAGGCGTTGAAAAACGCTATGGCGTTCAACTTGATGAAAAACTGCGTGAACGTATTGAATTTGAGTTGGAAACCATCAAAAACATGGGGTATCCCGGATACTTTCTTATTGTGCAGGATTTTATTGCTGCGGCTCGCGAAATGGGCGTTTCCGTCGGTCCGGGACGCGGATCGGCGGCCGGATCTGCAGTGGCTTACTGTCTGCGTATCACCGACATTGACCCCATCAAATACGACCTTCTGTTTGAACGTTTCCTCAATCCGGATCGTATCTCGATGCCCGATATTGACATTGATTTCGACGACGACGGACGCGGACAAGTGCTGCAATGGGTTACTGATAAATATGGTAAGGATCGGGTGGCGCACATTGTCACTTTTAATACAATGGCTGCCAAATCGGCTATTAAGGACGTAGCGCGCGTACAAAACGTGCCGCTACCGGAATCCGAACGCCTCAGCAAACTCATTGACGAAATACCGAGGAAAGACAGCAAAAACAAAAACGATGATGATGACGATGATTTAGAAAAAAACATCAAAAATGCGATAGAATATGTCCCCGCTATGAAAGAGGCGTTGAACTCGGGCAATCAGCAGATTGCCAGCACCATCAAGTATGCGCTGATGCTCGAAGGAACCATTCGCCAAACGGGGAAACATGCCTGCGGAGTAGTCATTGCCCCCGACGAACTCACTAATTTTGTGCCTGTCAGTACCGTATTCGATAAGGAAATCAATGAAGACCTTATTGTCACACAGTACGAAGGGGCTGTCATTGAGGAAGTAGGTTTGATGAAGATGGACTTTCTGGGATTGAAAACCCTTTCCATCATCAAGGAGGCATTGGCGAACATCAAGCAACAGCGAGGTATTGATCTCGACATTGACGGCATCCCGCTCGACGATAAGCCTACATACGAACTGTATAGCAAAGGCGAAACCACCGGCACATTCCAGTTCGAATCGGACGGCATGAAAAAACATCTGCGCGATCTGCGTCCAACCAGGTTCGAAGACCTCATTGCGATGAACGCTCTTTACCGTCCCGGTCCAAGGAAATATATTCCCGACTTTATCGCCCGAAAGCATGGTCGCAAAGCAATTGAATACGACATTCCGATCATGGAGGAACGCCTGAAAGATACCTACGGAATTACGGTATATCAGGAACAGGTGATGCTTTTAAGCCGTGACCTTGCCGGATTCACGCGCGGACAAAGCGACGAACTTCGCAAAGCAATGGGGAAAAAACTCATTGACAAGATGAACGCTTTGAAAGAAAAGTTCATCAAAGGTTGCCAAACCAATGGTTACGACGAAAAAACAACCAATAAAATTTGGGAAGACTGGGAGGATTTCGCTAAATATGCGTTCAACAAATCGCACGCCACCTGCTATTCATGGATAGCATACCAGACGGCGTATCTCAAGGCGAATTTTCCGTCGGAATACATGGCTGCCGTGCTGAGCCGTAACATCTCGAACATTACGGAAATCACCAAATTCATGGATGAGTGCCGCCGTATGGGCATTGAGGTACTTGGCCCCGATGTAAACGAAAGCAACCTGACCTTCACGGTCAACAAGCAGGGAAATATCCGTTTTGGGCTGGGCGCTGTGAAAGGCGTGGGCACCAACGCGGTAGCAACTATCGTAGAAGAACGTACCAAAGAAGGTGCATTTAAGGATATTTTTGATTTTGTGGAAAGGATAAACTTACAGGCCTGTAATAAGAGAACGATGGAAGCGCTGGCACAGTCGGGGGCATTCGACAATTTTCCCAATGTAAAACGTGAACATTTCTTTGCCAAAAATACAACCGATGAAACATTTATCGAAGTATTACTGCGATTTGGTAACAAGATGCAGTCGGACAAACAAATGATTCAACATTCACTTTTCGGCGGAAGCAACGCCGTAGTCATCACCCGTCCCGCAATGCCGCTCGTGGACGACTGGAGTATCTTTGAAAAACTGAATCGCGAAAAAGAATTGATCGGGATATTTCTTTCGGCGCATCCGCTTGATCCGTTCCGCCTCGAAATGAAGTATCTGACCAACACACAAATAGCAGATTTTCAAAGTGCAATGCCCGAAGGCAAGGAATTTACCATTGCAGGATTGGTCACAGCGACGCGCAATGCCATTGATAAGAACGGAAAACCATGGGGTTCGCTTACATTGGAAGATTTCAGCGGTTCGTATGAATTTCGCTTTTTCAATAAAGACTATGAAACATTCCAGAGTTATCTCAGGAACGGAGCGCCGCTGTTCATCAAAGGAAACATCCATCGTAACTATCGCAAGGAACTGGAACCGAAAATACGAACCGTCTCCTATTTAACCAATGTCCGTGATGAAATGCTCAAAAGCGTATCGGTAACGCTTTCGCTCAATTACATCACCGACGAATGGGTAAACGAACTGAATATCCGCACCGAAGCCAACAAGGGTAATACCATGCTGCGTTTCAAAATTGTTGATCCCGAAACAAATCAAATAGTGGAAATGTTTTCGCGAAAGCAAAGAATCAACATGAACAAGGAATTTGTGGATTATTTAGAAAGTTTGGATGTAGAAGTTAAATTGAATAATTAAACCCGAAACCCGAAACTCGAAACTTTCTATAAATGAATAACTTCTCCGTATGCCGCTGCCGCCGCTTCCATGATGGCTTCAGACATGGTGGGATGCGGATGTATGGATTTGATCAACTCATGCGCTGTTACCTCCATGTTGCGTGCTACGACTAATCCGGCCAGGATTTCGGTAACATTTTCGCCAATCAGATGCGCACCGAGCAATTCGCCGTATTCTTCATCGAAGATCAGTTTTACAAAACCCTCTTTAGCGCCTGCTGCTGATGCTTTTCCCGATGCCGAAAACGGAAATTTACCTGTTTTAATACGATATCCGGCTTCCTGAGCAGCTTTTTCGGTCATTCCTGCCGATGCTACTTCGGGCGTAGTGTATGTGCAGCCCGGAATATTTTTGTAATTGAGCGGCTCGGGATTTAAACCAGCAAGGTATTCCACACAGGCTATTCCCTCGGCTGATGCCACGTGCGCCAGCGATGGCGTGGCAATGATATCGCCGATGGCATATATGCCCTTGACATTGGTTTGGTAATGAGCATCAACTTTCACACGACCTTTTTCCGTTTTCACGCCCGTTTCTTCCAGCCCGATGTTTTCGATATTGGGCGTGATACCAACCGCCGACAGAACAATATCTACGTTGTGCGTTTCCATCCCTTTGGGCGTCTTCACGGCGACGGTGCAACCTTCGCCCGACGTATCCACCGATTCGACAGTGGAACTGACCATCACTTTCATTCCGGCTTTCCGGAACGAACGCTCTAATTGTTTGGATACTTCCTCATCCTCAAGCGGTACGATCTGGGGCATAAATTCCACTAATGTTACCTGTGTGCCGATGGATTGATAGAAAAACGCCAATTCACTTCCGATAGCGCCTGATCCTACAACCAACATGGTTTTGGGCTGTTGCGGCAACGCCAGCGCCTGCCGGTAGCCAATCACTTTTTTACCGTCAACAGATAAATTGGGCAATTCACGCGAACGTGCGCCGGTGGCTAATATGATGTTGGCGGCTGAAATGAATGATTCCTTACCTTCTGTATCAGTGACAACCACTGTGTTTCGGGTTTTGGTTTCCGGGTCTTTTCCGGCAAGTCTGCCACTGCCCCATATCACATCTATCTTGTTTTTTTTCAGCAGAAACTGCACCCCTTTACTCATACCTTCGGCAACCCCGCGACTACGCGCCACGATGGCAGGATAATCCGGACGAACTGCTCCTTCGAGCGTTATCCCGTAATCGGCTGCATGGGTCATATAGCGGTACACCTGTGCGCTTTTGAGCAGCGATTTGGTAGGAATACAACCCCAGTTCAGACAGATTCCGCCCAAATGTTCCCGCTCTACAATGGCTGTTTTCAACCCGAGTTGCGCAGCCCTGATGGCAGCCACATACCCTCCGGGACCGCTGCCGATAACTATTACATCCATACTATAACTTGTTATGATTTATGTGATTGTTATGATTTGTATTCAACACAAAAAACGCCCAAAAATAGCAAAAAAAGGAATGTATTGCAATATATTGGATTAAAAAACAATTTTAGTGAATCGGTTTTGGGTTTTCAAAAAATGATTATTTTTGTCTCAAAAATCGAGAAATAACCATGACTCCAAGAGAACGAATCCTTGCCACATTACACCGGCAATCTGTTGACCGTCCGCCGGTAGACCTCTGGTGTACGCCCGAAGTGCTCGAAACCCTCAAAACATTCACGGGACAGGACGATGAATTTGCTGTATACCAAGCGTTAGGAATTGACAAAATCGTATGGATTTTTCCCGGCTATGGCGGTCGTTATTTCGATCCAAATGACAGCGGCGAGATAACACTGTGGGGCGTTCCAACGCGAATGATGAAAGCCGGACTGGCGACCTATCAGGAATACATCAATCCTCCGATTGCCGGTTTGTATGATCCGGAACAGTTAGCCGATTATCCTTTGTGGCCCAGTCCCGATCTTTTCGATTATGCAGGCGCCAAAGCATTGGCCGACAAAGCCCGCTCGTATCACTTTGCTACTATTGGTCCGTGGATTTCGCATTTCGAGATCTACTGCCAGATGCGCGGTCTCGAAAATGCGCTGATGGACACGCTGTCCAACACAGATTTTCTCAACGCTGCACTCGACCGTATTGACGCCATCCAGACCGTAATGCTTGAACGGCTGCTCACTGAACTGGGCGACCGTCTTGACATCGTTTTCGTCAGCGACGATATGGGTATGCAGGAAAATCTGCTTGTGCCCGTTGAAGTGTGGGAAGCGCATTTCAAACCACGGTTGAAACGCTGGTGCGATCTCATCCACCATTACGGTAAAAAGGTACTGTTTCACACCGACGGAGCCGTTCTTCCCCTGATTCCCGGATTGATCGAGTGCGGAATTGATATCCTGAACCCCATTCAACATGTCTGTCCGGGTATGGACAGAGCTGTATTGAAAGAACGTTTCGGGAAAGACCTTATTTTCCACGGCGGCATAGAAAACCAGAAAATATTGCCCTTAGGAACAGCGCAGGATGTAACCTCCGAAACACGCGCCTGCCTCGAAACTCTTGGCCGTGATGGCGGATATATTTGTTGCTCGTGCCACAATGCACAGGCCGGAACACCTGTGGACAATATCCTTGCTATGATTCATACGGTGAAAAATCTATAAATTTTACCTCAACAGGTATACAATAAATGTATGGCGCCATATTTTGGGGAATTTTCATTTGCTGCAGGCGCACGGCGTCTTTTTCGGTGGTCAGCAATATTTTGTTGGTTGAGGGAATGTCGTTCCATTTTCCGGCAATCCGGGTTATATCTTTTTCCGAAAAGAAATGATGATCTGGGAAAGACATTGTTTGTACCGATGCTGCATGTTGCCGTATGTAGGCTTCGAAGGGGTCAGGGTTGGCTATTCCTGTCACTACAAACACGTCATATTGTTTAAGGTCATTGGTAGACAAAGGTTTGCCATCCGGGAATACCGGTAATGGTTCGCCATAAACAATGGTTGTAAAATACGGTTGATGCGGGAAGATCGGTGCATAACGTTGTTTTATTTCCTGCTGCTCATCGGAAGTGATTCCGGCAGGCGATTTTGTAACCACCATCATATCTGCCCGTTTGGCAAAACATGCCCATTCGCGCAGGCGACCTCCGGGCAACATACTATCGCTGTACAACGGGCGGTTGTAGTCTGCTAAAATGATGGACAGATTGGGCTG
>Ga0082212_10011801_pt1 | contig 11054 bp, 6 predicted proteins | sample TergutNt197P3_FD_71548 | JGI IMG/M metagenome (GOLD analysis project Ga0082212, IMG submission 71548) | Neocapritermes taracua P3 segment gut microbial communities from Petit-Saut dam, French Guiana - Nt197 P3 | ecosystem: Host-associated > Arthropoda: Insects > Digestive system > Gut ... | reverse complement strand
AGTCGCAGGCAAAGACTTGTCCAGGATCATCCATGTGGACGAGGCGCTGATCAGCAAATGGAGGCACAACAAACGTGTCCTGAGAGCGGGCTCTGGCTCGGCGGAAAAAATCGTAGACTTTTTTCTCTCGATCGACCGGCGTGGTGACTTTGCCCGGTTGAAAAAACTGCTTGCGGGGAATTACAGGGAGATCATGGCGGCGTCTGAGGCCGAGATCTCCGTTTATCTTAAGAAGTGGCTCACGGATCCGCAGCAGGACAGCGGCATGTCCGACTTGTTTGAGTCCCTGGAAGGCAGCCCCGACGTAGACATTACTATATCCTACCACCTGGGGAAAAACAGCGGGCGAAGGATGGCGGTCAAGTTTTTCAATGAATACGCGAAACAGCGGCCGGAATCCACGGAGGTCATTATTTTCTCGACGGAGGACGGGTCATGGTTCCATGAAGACGAGGCGTTCAAGGCGGACTGGAGAAAGCTGTATGACGAGCTTTTGGACGCGGGCAAAATCATCAAGGTAATACACCCCGTCAACCGGAGCTATGAGCAGATGGCGGATTCGCTCATCACATGGCTCCCGATCCACTTGACGGGCAAGACCGTTGACTACTATATACCGAATTACGCCGACGACCCGGTCAATTACACATATATACTGATGCCCGGCCAGCTGGCCATCACCGGGTCCTCATCGGCCCATTACTCAAAACACCTGGACTCCTGGGTGACAAACGACGAGCATATACTGAAAAACACCGCCCAGATCGTGCAGGAATACATCAACCGCTCGAGGCCGCTTTTCACACGTTACTATATCGACTCCGGGGCGCAATACTATAACGAGTTGATGAGCATAATACAGCGCCGCAATACACGGTATTTCCATAGCGCCGCGCCCTTGTACGCGCCCCTGCCCGAAACGCTGCTCGAAGAGATACTCAGGCGCAACGGTCTTGGCGGGGAGGACGTGCGGAAAACCATCGAAAACTATAGCAGGCTTTCTTCACTGAATGTCAGCATCCCCAACCACTATGTCATAAGTATGAAATCTGCCGAGAAAAACCTGCGGGCCGAAAATGTGGAAATGCACGCCATGACCTATCTGGCCGCGACAAGGATCGTTGTGGACCAGGAGCTGTACAGGCGGGTCGTCCGCGAGAGCTTCAAAGCGATCCGCAACCTTGCGACCATCGAAGCCGGGCTGATCAGCGCGTCCCAACGTGACGATTTCGAGGATATAACAGTGATGGCGCAGGAAAACACAGGCGTCCAGTTCATCGGCGCCCAGATGGGGAAACCCTTTGTCATCATGCTGCACGAGGCGACATTCATCATCGCGATAATGGAACGCATCAAGGCCTCATGGAGGGAGATCCCCGCGATAATGAAAGATAAAGACTTCATTTGCGACAGGATAGACGAGCTCATCAGCGCAAATTGAGCACCCAAGCCGCCTGTCAATTCCTTGTCAAGCGGTGATAAATGACAAATCCGGTTATTGAATTGACATAGCCTTTCCCGCAGAACGATAATAAAATCGAATTGATATAGGAAGGCGAGGTAGAGATGACCAAACTTAATGACCTGCTGGATCCTCGAGGCATCCAGGATCGCCAAACGATAGCGCTGGCCCAGCGCCCCACCCTTGATGAATTGAAGAGCGGCAAGATATTGTTCTACGACAATACGAAACTGGGCTTTGTCAATTACATGACGGTCTTCGACCGCATCAAAGAACTGCTTGCGGGGATCGGCGCGACGAATTGGGTCGAGTACAGGGAGACGGTCCGCGGCAAGGACGCGAAGATGCTGGCTGACTACGCGGCGATGCTGGCAGAGGAAAGGCCTGTCTGCGCAATCACGGCCTTCGGTGATATGGGCACGAGTTCCTCGACGACCGTCGTAACTATTGAGCTTGAAAAGCTCGGCATCCCCTGCGTCTATATGACAGCCCCTCCGGGCTCCGCCATCACCGAAGGCGTTGGCGTATACCGCGCCGGACAGCTTTGCCTCTGTTCGCTTGACGTATACCAGGCGAGCACGGTAGAAGAAGTGGCGGCGGAGGTGGACAGGCAATGGGATTATATAATAGGTTCGCTCACGAGCAACGGCGATGAATTGGCCCGGTTGGCCCATATCGATTTCAAGATGGACAAGACCCCGCCACGGGAAGACGGGCTGCTTCCCTTCGTCATTGAGGCGGACGATAACGCACTGCTCGAACCAGGCGCCTTCATTGAGGAAGTCATGGACTATTTCAACGAGGAGCATATCAGCGACGGCCTGCCGATCATCCCGCCGACGCGCGCGCGGTACAGGAAAATGATGGCGTACTGTCCCTTCCCCGAGGATCATATACTCACGAACCCCTCAGGTCCGTCAGGCAAATCCATTACGGTCAAGGACGCCGCGATAGCGGCCGTTATGGCGGGCTGCAAACCGGTCGCCATGCCAATCATTATCGCCGCCTGCAAGGCTATGAACAACAAGCTTTACAACCTGAACCAAAGCGTCACCACCTCCCATCCGGGCGGCACGCTCATCATCGTCTCCGGCCCTATCGCGCAGGAGATCGGCATATCGGGCAAACAGGGCTGCATGGGGCCCGGCTGGCCGCAGAACGCAACAATCGGCCGGGCCGTGAACCTTCTTATAATGAACGTATTCCGCAGCGTCCCCGGCGTATGCGACCTGGACTGCATCGCGAGCCAGGCGGAGTTCACGTACTGTTTCGCGGAAGAGCCGGAGCTGGCGCAGTGGGGCATGATAAACGAGGACCATTTCGATAAGGAAACGACGACAGTCTACGTGCTGAAAGCGGAGCCGCAGCATGACATCATTGACTTTTTGTCGCTTGACGGATACGACCTGCTTGACACGATAACGGCCTGCTGCACAACGCTTGGGAGCAACAACGCGTACATGCCGGGGCCGATGGTCATCTGCCTGACGCCCGACCACGGGATGATGCTGAAGAAGGCCGGCTACACAAAAGAGATGATCCAGGAGCATATCCATACATATGTGTACCACCAGGTGCCTATGGTAAGGGACCGCGGCCTTGTCCCTGTGCGCCCGGCAAGCTTTGCAAACCGGCATCCCATGCCCGTGACAAGAACGCCAAAGGATGTCGAAGTTGTCACTATCGGCGGGCGTGGCGGCCATTCCGGGGTCATCCTGCCCTGGGCGCTGCACAGCGAGGGGATAGTCGAACCGGTAGCGCTCCCTGACGGGACGGCTGCCAGGAGCATAGAGGACTTCAAGGTCATATAACGCCTGGCGGGAAGGATACTGGAAGGAGGCTTATGCTATGGGGGTTGTAGGAAGGAAAGAAGACTACGGCGATTACAACCGCCTGTATGACGTCATCATTGCCGGTGGCGGCACATCAGGCATACCGGCCGCGATCGCTGCTTCGCGCGCGGGCGCAAAGGTGCTGCTGGTCGAGAGGACGGGTTGCCTTGGCGGACAGTTTTCCGTAAGCGGGCCGGCAGGGTTCTGTTACGCGTTTTTCAGGAATTCACGCGGGCAGCGCGATGTCGGCGGGTTTCTTTGGGAGACTTACCGCAGGCTCTTCGATTCCGGCCACGCGCTGCCTCACTTCATGCCTGCGGTCCGGGCCAATTCCGGGTATACCTTCGCGTATGTCGATCCGGACTGGTGGACACAGCTCGTCTTTGACATGATGGATGAAGAAGATGTCGACCTGCTGCTGAACACGCTTGTCGTCGACGCTATCCTTGATGGCGAGACAATCAAAGGCATTGTTGTCGAAAACGCGGACGGCCGCGTTGAGATACGCGGCAAGATCGTTATTGACTGTACGGGCGAAGCCTATCTCTCCCAAAAAGCCGGCGTGGAAACCGTCATGCTGCCGGAGGAAGGCTTCCCGCCGCACTCTGTCGCGTTCACAGTTGACGGCATTGACTGGGACAGATTCCTTGCATATGTGCGGAACAACCCGGATCAGTTCAGCTGGCGCGAGATCCAAAACGATTCGGTAGGCAACACCAGGGAAAGGATACAGAAACATTATTCTACCCTGACAGACATAAGGCAGGTCGGCGAGTTAGTAGGCTTTTACGAGCTGCGCGACGCCGCTTTGGAAAACGGCGACTGGCATCCGCATACGGGCGCGGGGATGTTTTTCCAGCCCAAGGAAGGCGGCCATATGCTCGCGCAAATGCAGCACAGCTCGCAGGTCAGCGATTGCCCCCCGACGAGCGCCTGGCACATATCGCACGCGATCCGCGAATGCCGGCGCCAGAACAAGATCGCGTGGCGTTTCTTCAAGAACTACATCCCGGGTTTTGAGAACTCGTATATATCAAAGATGTCGCAGGAGCTCCGGCTGCGCGAAGGCCCCAGGATCGTTGGGGACTATACGTTCACAAGGGAGGACGTCACCGAGGCAAGGATACACCCCGACGTAATAGGCAAGAGCAATTTTATTGCGGACAGCCAGCACGTGGCAAGCATGGACACCCTCAATGTCATCAAAAGCGGCAAGACACTCGAAAAATGGCCATACCACCACGGCTCCTACGACATCCCGTACCGCGTAATGGTGCCAAAAAAGATTGAAAACCTGCTGGCGGCGGGCAAGCACGTCTCGGCGGACAGCTGCGTCTACCTCAGGTACATACAGCAAACCATGGTCACAGGCCAGGCGGCCGGCGTCGCCGCGGCAATCTGCGCGCGTACCGGAAAGACGCCGCGGGACCTTGAAAACGATTACGGGGAACTGCAAAAGACCCTTCTCGAACAGGACGCGATTCTCTTCCTGCCCGATCCTGACAGCGTAGAGAAAATCGGCCATCGCGAGGAAGATTGAAGGAGGGCGGCTGATTGTAGGGATGCAAAGCCTGGATACAGAAAAAAGGGAAGACGGGCAGGGCCTCATGCCGAAAAGGTATGTGGAGTTTTCGCATATCGACAAGAGGTTTGTCGGCGTGCACGCGCTGGAGGACATCAGCTTTCGTGCGGATGGAGGGCAGGTCTGTGCGCTGCTCGGGGAAAATGGCGCCGGCAAAAGCACCCTGCTGAAAATCATGAGCGGCGCCGAGACGCCCGATAGCGGGGAAATCATCCTTGATGGCAAGGGGGCTGTCTTCAATACGACTTTTGAGGCGATAAACGCGGGCGTCAGCATTATCTATCAGGAGAGGCAGCTGGTCAAAGGACTGACAGTGACGGAGAACGTCTTCATGGACTTTTTGCCCCGCAAACGGCTCGGGATAGTCGATTTCGCAAAAGCCCATTCAGAAACCCAGAAGATTATCGATGAATTCAAGGCGCCTATTAACGCGAAAGACATTGTCGATACGCTTTCAGTGGCGCACCAGCAGATGGTTGAAATCATGAAGGCATACCGCCGCGACAGCCAGGTGATTGCCTTCGACGAGCCGACCGCAAGCCTTACCGACAGCGAAATAGAGATACTCTTCGGCATTATCAGGCGCTTGAAATCCGAAGGGAAAGTCATCATATATGTATCACACCGCTTAAAAGAAATCTTTGCCATCACCGACAGGATCGTGGTGCTGAAAGACGGCAAATTTGTAAAGATGCTCGATACAAAAGATGCGACGGAGGGGGAACTGGTCCGGCTGATGGTGGGCCGCGACCTCGGGGATGTTTACAGCAGCCTGAAGCGCAATGACGGCCAAGGCGATGTTGTTCTTGAGGTACGCGATCTCGTAAATAAAAAACTGCGGGGCGTGAGCTTCAGCCTCAGAAAAGGGGAGGTCCTCGGGTTTTCCGGTCTGGTGGGCTCGGGGCGGACAGAAATCGCGCGCGCGATATTCGGGGCCGACCCGCTTGAAAGCGGCGAGGTATTCGTGGAGGGGAGGAAGGTCCAGATCAGGACGCCCCATGACGCAATCAAAGAAGGCATCGGCCTTTGCCCCGAAGACAGAAAAGATGAGGGGCTTGTGCTCGAGCGCACGATCCGGGAGAATGCCACGATCCCGATTCTCAAATACATCGCGAACCACGGGATCATCAACAACCTGAAGGAGCGCGACATTACAAAGAAAGCCATCGTCGACTATAACATCAAGACGCACACAATGGAGAAGGTCGTTATCGAACTTTCCGGCGGCAACCAGCAAAAGGTGATACTTGGGAGATGGACGTCCGCAAACCTGAAGGTGTTGATTCTGGATGAGCCGACCAAAGGCATCGACGTTGGGGCCAAGTCCGAGATTTACCAGATGATTTGCGATCTGGCAAAGCAGGGGCTTGGGATCATTTTCATTTCGTCCGAGCTGACCGAGGTACTCAATATTTGCGACAACATCATCGTCGTCTGCGAGGGTAGGACTTCGGGCGCCTTTTCAAGGGAGGAAGCCACAGAGGAAAGGGTGCTTGAGATGGCGATGGGCGGCCATATGGCAGGGGAAAGGAGCTGATTTCTTATGGGAACGGCACGAATCAGGCAAGGCGCCGGCAGGCTTTTTGGTAACAACGATTTTGTGATGGTGATCGTCCTCGTCGCGATCATACTGTTATTCACGTCGCTGAACCCGAATTTTTTCTCTTTCAAGAACATGATGAACATATTGTACGCGGCCTCGATCATAGGGCTTCTTGCAATCGGCATGACCTACCTGATGATCGCGGGGCATATCGACCTGTCCTGCGGCGCGGTGGCGGGGCTTTCAGGCGTGATCATTGCGGTGCTTTTGCGTGATACGTATATTGAGGCATGGCCTGTCGCGTTTATCCTGACGCTGGTCGTAGCGCTGCTTGTCGGCCTGGCCAACTCGGTATTGGTAAATGTTTTTGAACTGCAGCCGTTTATAGCTACTTTGGCAATGGCCTCGGTCTGTACAGGGGCCGCGTATCTGCTGGCGGGCGGGCGGGCTGTGCTGTTGTCAAACCTCAGCCTTATGTCTATAGGGACGGACCGCGTCGGGGGCCAAAACGGCGTACCTATTACAGTAATAGTCCTGATCGTCTTCTTCGTGGTATTCGGCTTCATTTTGTCAAAGACCGTGTTCGGGCGAAGCATATATATGATAGGCGGCAATGTGACAGCCGCCAAACTGGCGGGGCTGAACCCCAAGAGGCTGTCGATGACGTGCTATATGATCAGCGCCGGGATTGCCGGGCTGGCCGGCGTCCTGCTTACGGCCCGCATGCATTCATCGATGCCGGGCGCCGGAAGCGGCGGCGAATTTGACGCTATCACGGCGGCGGTGCTCGGCGGTGTGGCTTTTACCGGCGGCAGGGGCCATCTTTTGGGGTGCTTCATCGGCCTTGTGATCATCCAGACCTTCGCGAACGGGTTGACGGTGCTCAATGTCAATTCTTTCTGGCAGGTCATCGCAAAGGGCATCCTTCTGATTGCGGCCCTGGTATTCGATTATCTGCGCAGAAGGGCCATAAGCAAGAACTTTGAGGAAGAAGCGCGCCTTCTTCTTGAAGGGAAAACTATATAGCAGTCAAACGAAAGGAGATATGAAGATGTTGAAAAGGTTTATAATAATCGCGCTATGTATGGCAATGGTGTTCGCTATGTCGGCGTGTAAGCCTGCCGAGGAGGCCACTGAGCCAGCGGCCCCGGCCCCGGCCACGACCCCGGATGATGACGCGCCGGCGGTCGAGCCGCAGGCTGACGGCGACTCGTTCAAGATATGCTACTTCGGAGGGGGGATGCAGGCGACATGGCTCCAGCTCGTCTTAAAGTCGATGACAGAGTGCGGCAGGCAGCACGGATATGAGGTCATCAACGCGGACGCGGAATGGAACGGCGACAAGATGCTGTCCCAGATAGACCAGCTGATGGACGAGATCGATGGCGGCGCGATCTTCCTGGTCGACCCGGGCATCGGAGCGGCCGTCTACGACAGGTTTGAAGCTGCCGGCAAGCCGCTCACTTTTGAGACCATGCCTGTATTCAGGGCCGACGGCAAGTTCGGGGCGCCTGGCGTGCTGGCGGACACGGATGGCATGGGGCGTGTGCCGGCGGAGTGGACGATAGCGCATATCGAAGACCTCGGCTTTGACACGGCGGACTTTTCAAAGGTTGGCTTGATGCTCGGGACCAACGGGATCTTCCCGCCAACCGATGACCGCGCTCAGGAATACAGGCGTGTCTTCACCGAAGAATATCCGGACTTCCCCGAAGCCAATATCTTTGTCTGCGACGTTTCGGCGGATCCGAACAGGCCGGACGACACAGAGGGCGCATACAACATGGCGATGACCATCTTCACCGCAAACCCGCAGATCGAGCAATGGCTCGTGTATGGCTCTGTTGACGACTATGCCGTCGGCATGGCTCGCGCGATCGAAGCCAGCGGCCTTAAGCCCAACGCGAAGCTGATGTCGGTCGGAGGCGAGAGGGCCATCCCCGAATGGATCGACAACCCGGCGGTCAATGAATATTGGATTGCGGAGTTGTATTTCAACACGATGCAGTATTCCAAGTATATGGATGAGGCCTTGATCGGGATGATCCGCGAGGGCAAGGACAGAACGGAGGTCCTTACAGACTACATCCTTCCAGGCGAGGAGGTCGGCGTCGGCTTCATCATAGGAGACATGGTCACGCCAAATGGCGAACTCGGCACCATAGCGTACTCGGATCTTCCAGACTACCTGCCCGGGTACTAAGAAAGCATATGGACAGCGGTCCGTAAGGCTGGCAGGAAGCAGAAGCCAATATTAAAAGAATACGTGCAGCATACATATGTTGCACGTATCTTCCTTTATGAACACAGCGGGGACGGTTCTTTTTGTGTTCGTGGGACAAGAGGACACAGCGGGGACGGTTCTTTTTGTGTTCGTGGGACAATAGGACACAAAAGGAGAAGAAAGGCGGCTTTGCAAGAAGAAAGGCAGCTTTGCAAGAAGAAAGGCAGCTTTGCAAGAAGAAAGGCAGCTTTGCGAGAAGAAAGGCAGCTTTGCAAGAAGAAAGGCGGCTTTGCAAGAAGAAAGGCGGCTTTGCAAGAAGAAAGGCAGCTTTGCAAGAAGAAAGGCAGCTTTGCAAATAGCAAAGGGGGAAGAATTGAAAAAAAGCATTTTTGAATCGGGAAGGGACATACCGGTATCCGGTGAATATGATGTTGTTGTGGCGGGCGGCGGCATTGCGGGTGTGTCCGCGGCAATCGCGGCAGCCAGGAACGGCGCGCGCGTGATCCTGCTGGAACGTGAATACGGGCTTGGCGGCCTGGCGACACTCGGACTCATTACGATCTACCTTCCGATGGACGATGGCGAGGGCCATCAGATGGTGCACGGGATAGGCGAGGAATTGCTTCGCCTTTCAATAAAGCACGGCGCGGAAAAAAACGAGCCGGTAGCATGGCTTAAGGACGGAAGCAAAGAAGAGCGGATCGCAAACCGCTTTGTTACCCAGTTCAACCCACATATGTTTGCGGTTGAAATGGAACAATTGCTGCTTTGCCTGGGCGTCGACATACTTTATGGGACGGGCGTCTGCGGATGCTCAATGAACGCCGGGGGGGACAGGATAGAGGCGGTCTTTGTCGAGAACAAATCCGGGCGTTCGGCGGTGGCCGCTACGAGGTATATCGACTCGACAGGGGACGCCGACCTTGCGGCCCTCGCAGGCGAAAATGTATATATCAACCCGGGGCTCAACTCATTGGCCAGCTGGTATTACTATTATTCAAAAGGGGAAGTCATGCTCCGGATGTTCGGGCTCGTCGATGTCCCGGGCGACGAACAGGGCGACGAACAGGGCGACGAACAGGGCGAAAGCTATATTTACGGAAACGATGCGGGCAGGCTGGCAAGCGACAAGAAATACACAGGCGTTAACGGCCTGGAGCTTTCAGAAATGGTTGTGCGGAGCCATGCCGCAATGATGGAAGACATCATGGAGCACAGGGGAAAAGACCCGTCGTTTGTGCCGGTCGCCATATCGCAGATACCGCTTGTGCGCGCGACGAGGCGCATCGAAGGGTTATACACCATGAGCGATGCGGAAACGGACACATTCATGGAGGACAGCATAGGCACAATACCCGATTGGAGGAAGCGCGGGCCCAGGTATGAACTTCCATTCCGGTCGCTTCGCGGCAGCAAAGTGAAAAACCTGCTTGCGTCCGGGCGGGATATTTCTGTCACCGATGGCATGTGGGAGATAACACGCGTCATCCCGCCATGTGCTGTGACAGGGGAGGCGGCGGGCACGGCGGCGGCAATGGCGGATGACTTTTCGGCTATTGACGTCAAAGGGCTTCAAAAGCGGCTCTTGAGCCAGGGGGTTGTCCTGCACCTCCGGGATATTGATTTAAGGTGAGAGAAAGCAGATGCGGGAGAATGATATGCAATTGACAGATGATGAAAAACGCATACTTGACGGGGAACAGGGTTTCGTCCCGCAACGATGCATGGAATACCTTTTTGACATGGCGAAAGTTGCCGGAGCGGAACGCCTGGTGGATCTTGACGGGACGGCTGATTTTCACGCGCCTCCAACGGCGATGGTCCCCCAGTATGAGTTTTCAGTTGAGGAACTAAAGAAACTAGTCGATGCGGGCGCGCAGTTCAAAATCCCGACTTTTTCAAACAAGGCGCCGTTCTACGGCGCGACCTTCGTTGACGGGTGGGAAAGCTGTGGCTATCCTCCCCACGACGACGCGGAATACCACGAGCGCGCAATGCACAGGGAGTGGATGGGCCTGTATGTCCGGATGGGCCTTATCCTGACGTACTCATGCGCCTCATATCTTACCGCTTCGTATTGGCCGTCAATAGGACAGCATTGCGCCTGGAACGAAAGTTCAGCCGTACCGTACTGCAACGCAACGCTCGGGGGTCGGACGAATATCGACGGCAGCTTTGCGTCAGCATATCTGGGCAAGGCGCCGTACTATGGCATGCATGTGACGGAAAACCGTTACGCGACTGTCGTTGTCGAATCGGAACGCAGGATAGAAAGCGAGATCGAATGGGATGTGTTCGGGTTTACTGTCGGCGAGGAATGCCGTCTTGCAGTGCCGGCGCTTGTCAATACGGGCAAGCCGACCACAAGCAAGTTCCTCAAATTCAATACAGCCGCCAACACCGGGGGCAGC
>Ga0082212_10011800_pt1 | contig 11054 bp, 8 predicted proteins | sample TergutNt197P3_FD_71548 | JGI IMG/M metagenome (GOLD analysis project Ga0082212, IMG submission 71548) | Neocapritermes taracua P3 segment gut microbial communities from Petit-Saut dam, French Guiana - Nt197 P3 | ecosystem: Host-associated > Arthropoda: Insects > Digestive system > Gut ... | reverse complement strand
TCACCATTGGGGCGGTGTCAACGTTTCATTTTTGGACGGCTCTGTACGGTTCATCAGTAACTCGATTGACCCAAGAGGAATTGGAGCAATACGCGGACGTTGCGGAGATGACCGGGAATTGTTTGACGGTACTGTCTGCGATCCTGCGACAGGAACCAAATCACCCGCAAAAGGGCGTACCACTGTTACCGGCACACCGGGTTATCCCATTGACGTGAATGGCGTGAGGTTCAGTTACGGCATTTGGGCGGAACTCGGTGCGGTCAATAGTGATAAAACCATTCCGTCGTTGTAACCTGCTCAAACGGTTGGATGCGAGCCCACCCGCTCGCACCCAAATACAAACAGCCAAAACACAATAGTCATGCAAGTTCAGTTAATCATTTCAAACAAAAGTCAGAGGGGGCAAGTCATTCCCGTTGATGCTCCTGAATTCAGGATTGGTCGGGCGGCAGATTGTCATTTTCGTTCGGAGAGTTCGTGGGTCAGCCCACTGCATTGTGTTATTCAATCGCACGGCGATACCGTAACGATTCAGGATTCGGGCAGCAAAAGAGGGACTTTTGTCAACGGCGGACGAATTTCGTCTTCGCAGGAACTCAAAGACGGCGACAAAATTAGGATTGGAGAGCATTTGTTTGTCATGTGTGTTGAAGCAAATGCAGAACCGGTAACGACAGTGAAGCCGTCCACCTCATTGCCGAAACAGGAATCTGGAACTGTGTTTGAGGTTCGACTCAACCATCGAAGCGTTTCCCTGACGAGAAGCCAATTATTTGAATTGGCTCGAAAAGGCGAAGTGTTGCCGGATACAGTGATTACAGTGGACGGCACAAAAGTTTTCGCTGATGCTATCGATGGTATCGTCTTCGACGGTGAATCGTCAGCAGTTGCTGCGCAGACCGTTTATGGAACACAACAATCTCACCGGACTACGGCGAAAAACTCTGTTCTCCGCCCCGTCGAAGATTCAGCTGCTGCCTTCGACATTGCCAACGAACCGCACGCTCAAATTGAATGGGCTCCCGGCAGAAGAAGAAAGGTATCCTCCGATCTTTGGGATTCCGACTCATTGAGTCAAGCCTCTACCTGGGTGGGTAACGTTGCCAATCGCCAAATTGTGATTGCTGGTTCAATTCTTGCTGCCCTTTGCCTACTTGGTGTTTTTGTATATTTTTCTATCGAACCAGGAAGTTCATACGGGGCGGTTCGCATTACGGGAACGCTCACGATAGATGGCATGCCAATCGCAGGTGCAAACGTTACACTGCATCCTCGCGGCAATGGACAGAGGGCGACCGGAATAACCAATCGACAGGGCAGAATCACAGTAACAACCGGCACAGACCCTGATGGTCGTGGTGCCGTGCCGGACGAGTACGATGTTACTTTTGCGATGCGACCGGTCATTCCGAAAGAATATGAAAAAACGGAAACGTCGGGACTTGCTCCCATCAGTGTCAAATCCACTGGTGAGAATAAGTTTGATTTTGAGTTGTCACCTCGGCGATGACGAAAAACGGTACGAATTTTTGAAAAAATTGTCGCATTCCTCGCACGAATTGCGATTAACCTATAACAAGGCGATAAGGTATTGCAAGAAAGCAGAATTGCACTATATTTTTCACTCCTGATTTGCTCCTTTTGGCAAAGCACACTACAATGTCACACACTCATTCGTCGAGAATCAAGCCCAAGTTGTCCTGTCCTCATTGTTGGAAGGAATTTCGGACAACGCAACTTCTATTCATCTCCGAATCGCCGGATTTGCCCTCCGACACCAAATTGCCAAACGACCGACTCCGGTTCTTGCCGCAGCGGTTCAATCTTGCCGGTGCGGCTCTTGATCCGCACAATGTGCCCTGCGAAAAAATGGCATGTCCAGAATGTCATTTGCCGATTCCGCGTCCGTGGCTGGAACTGAACAGTTTTTTCATTTCGATTGCCGGTGCACCTGCCTCGGGAAAATCCTATTTTCTTGCTTCGATGATCTGGCAATTACGCAAAACACTCGCACAAAACTTCTGCACGAATTTTACCGATGTGGACCCGCAAATGAATCGGCGGGTTTTCGAGTACGAAACCACGCTCTTTACGGGCAGTGCCAATCCAAACAAATTGGTGCGGATCGACAAAACCGAAGTCGGCGGTGATATTTACAACGACACGTTCATCAATGGCGTACAAACTCGGTTAGCGCAGCCGTTCGCCTATACAACGGAACCAATGCCGAATCACCCTCTTTATCGGAGGGCGAACCGAACCCGGCAGGTGGTCTGCGTTTATGACAATGCAGGCGAGCATTTTTTGCCCGGTGCGGATAACATCAGTGAACCAGTAACCCGGCACATGGCGAAATCCGATGCGTTGCTCTTCATTTTTGACCCGACGCAAGATGTCCGGTTTCGAGCCGCTTGCACCGAATTAGTCAATGATCCGCAGATGAACCCGGAAGAGGTTGGAACGAAAAGCGACCTCATAAATCGCATCAATGCGACCCGACAGGAAACGGTATTGACCAACGTTTTGACACAGATACGGAATCTAAATTTTTTGTCGACGCGAGAAAAAATCAAGATACCGCTGATCATTGTGTTATCAAAATATGATGCGTGGCAACAGTTAGTCCGAGGAAAATTTCCAGAAGGAAAGGCACCGCACGAAAGCAATCCGTGGAAGCGAACAAATGAAGAAACAACCCGCGTTTATAACTCGGACAGAGTAAAAGAGTATTCGCGGATATTACGGACGATGTTCATGGATTTGATACCGAACCTTGTTTCGACCGCAGAGTCGATGGTCGAAACAGTAACGTACATTGCGGTCAGCGCGACGGGCGGACCGCCGGAACTCGGCGAAGCGGATGAACAAGGTATTCGTCCCCTCTGCTATCGTCCGAAAAACGTGAAGCCGATTTGGGCAGAAGTACCATTTTTACATGCACAATACCTCGTCAACAAAAGTACCGTTCCGGTCATAAGAAACGGAAAAGCAGTGATGTAAGGAGTTAAGAGAGCCGGGGACTATGTCCCCGATAAATCCACCCAAACGATTATGATTCAAGAACTAATATCAACATCAGCACCACGTTGTTTGAACGGCAATGCCGGCTTTGGAATTGTTGCCCAAACGGTCGGCATGGCTCCGAATGTGAGTCAGGCGGTCAATGCGCTCAGTGCCTATACTCACGTTGCTCCACCGGGTAGCCCACAAAATCCGGTGGTTTATATGCATGCCATACGGCGAACCGGCGGAATGATGCGGCATGTCGTTTCCAGAATTGCCGACTGCGGAAACGATTACAGTGGTCGCTCAAACCGAATCGCTCACCATTGGATCGTCGAAGCAACAGACACGCTATCATTGCCGGGCGGTCCCGCTACTTTGATTTTACAAGACATATTTCGTTCCGGTTGGAATGAAAAACCGGCGGAATTGCCGCCGAAACAACTTTCCGCTCCCGATGTTTCGGCAAACCAATGTCCCACTTGGGAGCGATTAACCGGTGATGCCGGTTGGGGTAAGGTTGTAGCGGAACGTGCCGCCAAGGGTGTCCCAATCAGTATTGTTTTCACGCCGGAATGTAGCGGTGAACACCTTCGAGCGTTACTCAGTGAAGCGTTGGTGTTGTTGCCTTCGGCAACCCGGTGGAAAGTGACGTTTAGCACGTACTATATGAAATCGCAAGAAGCGAGCGGCGACAAGATTCAGATCAAGTGTTTTTTGGCAGATTCAGAAGCATCACAATTTGTTCGGCAGTCGCCAAATACGTTGGTCATCGACCTTCGGCAGCCGCTTGGACCCGCGCCCGCCGTGCAACTTCCTGAAGCATCCAGTCGGCACGACAGGTTAACACGGAAAATAGATAAACAGCCGTCAAAGGGACAGCAAGACTGGGATATTCCGATGACACCAACCACGCCGGAAACGATCGCGGTGCCGATGAAACAGCCGTGGATAAGACAAAACTGGAAGGTGTGTCTTGCTTCTTGCATTGCCGTTGTCCTGTGTATGGGGATGATCGGAACCACTATACGGTCGTTGCAGTCAGAACGTAACGAGTTATTGTCAAAATTGTCGGAACACGAAATGTTTTTGTCAGAGTTGCCAGGATTATTTGGGTTGTCAGAATTTCCAGAACAGGATACATCAAGCGATGGTCTTGAAGAGGGTAACGATGAGTTCACAAAATTGAAAAAAGGTGTAACAGAAGTATTGGAAAGCAGGGAGACTATCTTAAAGAGCAAACACACAGGCGATATTGAAGCCATAAATGCACAGTTTGGCGAAGAGAGGAAAAAACTGATAAACGAACGTGATGCCGCGCGTATTGATGCTGATGATTTCGTACAAAAAGAAAAAAATAGAAAAGCCGATGCCGCAAAACGGCAAAACACAGTTGACCGCTTGGAAAGATTACCGGATATTTGGGAAGGACTTGCGCTGTCTCGCAACAACGCCCCTGTCCCAAATATCCTGCAATTGGGTTTTCCTATTAAGGATGTAAAAATCGACTATGTACCCTTCGTCAAATTGGAAACGCCAGTCAAATTCAGTCAGTTGCCCACACAACACAAGGGATACAGAATTATAGTAGAAACCGTGGAGGTTGTAGAGATTGAGGAGAGTGTCGATATGCCCCTTTTTGGCACGCAGACTCGCAAAAAGAAAGAAAAAACACCATCTGACAGGCATTGGACGTTTTTTGCTTCGTCTTCAGAGGATGAACAGATACAAATTGCTGTGCTCAGCCACACCGATGAGGAGATACAGTTCCACTATGACCCTGCTGTACTTCCTGACGGGCTTAATGCCGATGATTGGAATTGGCTACGGAATCGGATTTTATTGTCGAAATTGCGGATTACCGTTGGCAACATCCTGCCTCGTGAAATAACTTTGTGGGCACCTCAAGAAGTAAATGCGTCCAATGCTCCGTGGGTGGCTATCAATCATCCCAGTCAGATCGTTCTGCGTATTGTTCAATCTAGCCCGTTTGGATCAACATCAATAGAGACGCCAAAGAATATCAACGATGCACTCCAAACAGGTGGCGGTCTCTTGCAACGAGATGATATGCGTAATTATTTACGATGGTACCGCGGAAATACCTCCTTATATCTTGTACATCCTGACACCAAAGAAGAGTTATTGTTGATGACTCGATAACACCATACATTTTAACCCAAACTTTATACCCCTAAACAACCATGTACCAATTACCAACCCTTATTGAAGACATTCGGACGGCTCTGACGAATCCAGGGCTGGTCGCTCCCGACAAACTGGAAGAGTACGCACAACAGTACGCCGAAGAATGTGCAAAATTGAATGAACGACTCCGACAATGTGTACCGACTTTGCGTAGCGGTAACATTTCGGAAGCCGTCCGGCTTGCCGAAATGCCTCCTAATGTCATTGAGACATTCAATCTGCTCGATTTTTTGGGCAGAGACGAATGGCTCGGCACTTGTGACGAGTACGGTTTCGAACCGCCGCCGCCACTTGCTGATAATCTTTTTCAGGAATTGAACGATGCCTATTTACAAACGTCATCGCTCGAACCTCTGTTGGAATGGCAACGTTTTCACGCGCTCAATGGTTCCCCTCTTCGGTATCGGCTTGCCGTGTTGCGTTCACTCGCCAAAGCCGACCCGATGAATATTGACTTGCAGAACGATCAAGAAACATTCGAGAGAGCCCGAATCGACGAATTGAAGCGGGACATTGCCGAAGCACTCGCCAAAAAAGATGCTGTCCGGTTGCAAGAACTTTATCGTGAACTGACGGATCCCGGTTGGCGAATAACCCCGCCGAAAGAGTTCCTCCAAAGGATTTGTGCAACAGTGTTGGACAAACAGGTAGACGAGTTGATTCAGCATTTTTCAGCGTTCGACTATCCCAATGCCGCCGCCGTTTATCAATCCATGCTCAATGTCTTGCGTGCAGGTCAGATGCGAATGCCGACAGCAATAGAAAAAAGTATCAGTGCGGCAGTCCAATGGTTACAGGAAACGGAGGGTGAGGCACAGTATTTTTCCGAGTTCCAACAGGCTACCGAAGAACTCCGTGAATCTCTTGAAGGCTATACGTCTCGCGGAGAATTGGAAGACCTCTATTATGTATTACAAAATGCAGCGACGCGGGCGAATCACGTTATTCCCCAAGAGTTGGAAACGTATTACCGTAGCCGGATCGACCATCTAACAAGAGTCGAACGGAACCGGTATATGATCGTGATGGCAATCTTCATCGGTGTAATCCTTTTGGTGGGTACTCTCTTTGTGTATGCGATGTGGCGAGATGGTGCTGAAGCACGGGCAGAACGCCGAACCGAAGAGGCACAGAGAACAGAAGCGGCAAACAGGGAAAAAGAACGTGCGGAAGAATTTAACCGTTTCTGTTCGGAAGCCGCTGACCGGATGGAACAGAATCCAGACATGGAAAGATTGAGAGCAGTGGAACGTTTGTTCAAGCAAGCCGATGGTCTGAAACGAACACCACAGGAAACGAATCGACTCACTGAATTGCGGAGCGAACATAGCCGATTACGTTCGGCAGCGCAGGTGGCAGTTGACCGAGAATTCAGCGAACAACTTTTGAAATATAGACGGGAATTGAACGATCTCCCATCCAGAGAAAACGAGAACTATTCGCTTGGCGAGTTGATTACCCGGCTACAAGAATTGGATGAAAATGCCAATATCTTGTTATCGGAATCCCCGGACATTTCGCAAAAGCAAAAGCAAGCGGGCGGCGATTTACTGAGATCGATAAACACCCGACGGCAATCGCTTCGAGGGGTAGAATCAACCGCTTTGCAGGGAGCGCAGGACATCGGACGATAGAAACCACTGACAAAGCCCAAAAAGCATTAACACTTTACACCATCATGTCATATTTTGTACGCATTAAAGGAAAAATTTTTGGTCCCTTTGAAGAGTCGCAACTTTTGGAAATGAAGTCCAAGGGGAAGATCACCCACAGGACGGAAGTTTCCGAAAACAACCAGCGCGATTGGCAAAGTGCTGATACGTTTACGTTTCTGTTTGAACCCGTCCAAAAAGCATCACCGGAACCACCGCAACCAACAGCCGCCGCCATTACGGACGGCTGGTTTTACAGTACGAACGGCAAGGAAGGACATGGTCCTGTTGCCGCAACAGAAATCGAGCAAATGCTCCAGTCAGGGCAGTTAGACGGGAAATCTTATGTTTGGCAACAAGGAAAGACTGCCGGACTTATCAAAAATGAGCCATTCTTTGCCAGTTTCGTCAGTGGTTCTGCCAAACCATCGCAAGAAAGTGCCCCATCGGCGAGTCCTGAGCCAGCAAATAATACACGATACTCATCGAATCAAGTCCATGATATAACTGGCACCAACACACAGGCGGACACCGGTCAAGCATACCATTCCGATACTTCGTCTGATTCGAGACCAACGGGAACGCAATGGCATACCGCAACACCTCACTTTGAACAAATGACGGAAAAAGTGTCGATATTGTCGTGGTTGACCGATTTTGCGTTTCGGATATTGCGACCAGAAGTCGTCATTTTATGGGTTACCAGAATAACACATGTAATCCTCGTGGCAGTGCTGACAGTGGGATTTATAGTCACTTGTTGCGGTTGCATATTCTTATCTTTCGCCAATGTTGAAGAGTCGAGAGGTATATCTCTTTTGTTATTCCTGCTCATTCCTATCCTTTGTGTCGGTTTCTTTTTTATGCTTATTTACGTTCGTTTTGCCTGTGAAATGGGGATCGTTTTGTTCAACTGGCTTATTGATACGACTAAACTCACAAAAGCCGCGTGGATTTATTTTGAAAACATAAACAAGCGAGCATAAGAATAGAAATCAGTGCAACGAAAATTTGTCGTATTTTTTGCACAGATTGCGATTAACCTATATGACCGCAAAATGGCAATAGGTAACTTTCCTAACTCCAACATTCAACATGACAGACTTCAAACAAGACAATCGGCTTTCGTGGGTTCGTAATGATGCCGAATCGTTATTTGGTGTGCATAGCAGTCGGTTCACCGCCGTTCATTCTGGCTTGTGCGCCGGAATTGCTTTTACCTGTACGGTGTTGTTCTACGCCACGCTCTATGTGACTCCTCACAGTGGATTCGTCGATATGTTTACCCAGCGCGGGTTCACTCCGTACCTGATGGTCTTTCTCGCCACATGGTCGGCAGCCATTCTCGTTTTCAAGTGGACGAAAATCCGATTGCAGCGGCAAGCACTCGGTATTTCTATTTTGCCGGAATCTACGTTCGTGCTCTCGCCGAACACCGTTGATCAAGTGATGCTGAACGTCAATTTGCAGGTCGAACAACCGAAACAGTTTTTTCTGTTTAACCGAATCATTGGCTCACTTTCCAACCTCAAAAATATCGGCATGATCTCCGATGTCAGCGATATTTTACGGTCGTACAATGAACAAGATGAAGAAGCCGTTGAAACGTCGTACAGTTTGCTCAACGGCTTTTTGTGGGCAATACCGGTTCTTGGTTTCATCGGTACGGTACAAGGATTATCGGTGGCAATCGGCGAATTCGGCAGTGTTTTGCAACAAGGTGCCGATATGGGAGCGTTAACCAGTTCGTTGCAAACAGTTACTGGCGGATTGGCGACGGCATTTGAAACGACACTCGTTGCTCTCGTGTTCGCCCTGTTTTTGCACCTTTGGGCAACGGCAATGCGAAAAACCGAAGACGAACTGCTCCACGCCTGTTCCGAGTATTGTAGTCAAAATATTGTCGGACATTTGCGTATGTCCCTACGAAAAGAAGACGAATAACCCCCCATTAGACCGATGTCACGCCGAACCAGTTCACCAATATCTCTGTTTTCGTTTCAAGACATCATTACGACAGTGGTCGGTGTGATGCTGTTGATTATTTTGATTTTGTTGCTCCAACTTATCTCGCAAATGTTCGCAGCACCGCCAGTGCCGACAATGACCGAAGAGGAAATCAAGCAGCAAATTGAAGAAGTCAAACCGGTCTTAACGAAATTGGAAAATTCCATTGCGGAATTGCAACTTGCCAGAGAACGTTCAGAGGTGCGGACACCTTCACAAGAAGAAATCGATGCTGTGCGGTCAACCATTGACCAACTTAAAACAAACGTTGCCGCCACCGACAAGAGAATTGAAGAGATTCAAAAACGCATAGAGGAATTACAGAATAATCCGGTCATGCCGCAACTCGAAAAAATGGAGCAAGAGGTCGTCAGTTTGAACAAGCAACACGCCGAGTTGACACAGCAAACGGGAGGCATTACTGCATTACAGAGAGAGGAACGGATTTTGAGCAATCAAAATACCGTCCAAAATCAGCAGGTCGCCAACAGGGTGAAAACTATTGTTGTGAACGAAACCAACAAAACGCCACTCATTGTCGATTTCGGCGGCACTGTTGGTGGACGCTCTCCAATCTCTGTGCATCGAGAGGACGGTTCGCAGGAACGAACGTTCTCTTCTCAGACAGATTTTTTCGTCTGGGCGAATGGGAAAAACCCCAGTAGAGATCATTTCGTTATCTATGTCCGCCCTTCTCGATTTGGACAAGAACGCAGGGTCATAGAAGTTCTTCGGACGATGAAATTTGAAGTCGGCTTACAGGTAATAGGAGAAAAAACGAACTTATTTTTTTAGCGGTTGCCATGAAAAAACAACGTAATACCAATGCCAGTTTAGATTTGTTTCTCGACACGATTTGCAACGTGTTTGGTGGAGTGATATTTATTGCGCTTCTGATTGTGATTCTGGTGCAACAAACGGTCGGAACCATTAAACTGCCGGAAGGGGCATCGCCGGAAGAAATCGCAAACCTGTGGCAGGAACTCGATCAGATTTCGTCTGACATCGCCATTTCCAGGGTAGAAATCGAAGCCTTGCGGGACGGGATGCCGAAGCCGAGAGACCCGGCAGAACTCGAACGAGTCAATCTGTTTTATGAACTTTCGGCGGCAATGGGTGCGGCGGCAGAAAAGGAAGCAAACCTACTCAACCTGCGGTTAGCAAAGGAAAGAGAGATGCTCGATTGGGAAGACAGAATCAAAACCGCTTCAACCACATTGCAACAAAAACAGATGGAACGGCAGGAAATCAATCAAGAAATCACCCAGATGCAAAATCAGCAACGCACCATTGATGACTTGAAGCAACAGATTGCGAAACAAGAGGGAAATGCCCAACGGACGGAAACGATTTATATGCCGAGGCTACGCCCTTCTGACCCGAACTCCAGAGCGGTAGAATTCAATTTGCGAACTGGTTCTTTCACTGGTCAGGTTTTGGGAAACAGGAAAATCCAAATCGAGGATACGGAAAGGACAAAGCAAGAAATCAGGCGACTGTTAAGAACAGGTAATAGAAACATCGAATATCTTCGCATAAATGTTTACGACGATTCGGCGGATCAGTGGCACGTTATTAGGGACCTGATTGTTGATGCTCGTTTTCAATATCAGCTATTACCAACGCGGACACCACCGCCACCAAGACCGCCACAGCCAAAACCAACGACGGCACAGAGACCTGCTATGAGTTCCGGCGGCGGTAGTGGTTTCGGCGGAGGCAGTGGTTCTGGTAGCGGCTCAGGTACAGGTTCCGGTACTAGCACTGCCAAGCCGACATGCAGTTGTGGTAAAGCCTGGTGTCCAATTTGTAATCCGCCTGGCGGAGGCGGCGGTGCTCCTTTAGTACAATGAACCGACGGGCTATATCGACCCTAACTGCTGTCGAGATACGCTAAAAATCAGCTTCCTTTTGTGGTAATCAAAAGTGTAAGAGAATTAGCTCTTACCTAACCCACAAAAGAAAATGTACAAAACACAGATGAAAGCCGAGAGCATCGACGATGCCTCGCAATTCAGGTATCCCTGTTATGTGTCCGAGAAATTGGATGGATGGCGTTGCCTTATTTGCGACGGGACAATGTTTACATCAGGCGGCAAAGAGTTCAAGCCGCCCGTGCAAGAGCGGTTCAAGTTGATTGTCGATTCTGCAAAAGCGGCAGGACTCGTACTCGATGGTGAA